>ERZ795048.3016-NODE-3016-length-12923-cov-4.464952_pt1 | contig 12923 bp, 10 predicted proteins | sample MGYA00375132_ERZ795048 | MGnify/ENA primary metagenome ERZ795048 (study PRJEB30177, sample SAMN05720225) | activated sludge metagenome | isolation source: Anaerobic digester | place: Hong Kong | collected 2014-12-17 ...
ATTTCCTTCCGCATTATCAACTTTTAGCCAAGCAGAAGCGCTCATGCTGTCGTAAGGGGTCGCAGATGCGTAGGCAGAAAAATTTGATATTGCATGCCATGTTCCGCCTGTAGTTTCTAATAAAGCTGAAGAAACTTCATATCCTGGGGCATAGTCTTTAACGTATTGCGACGCCTGAACCTCAGGATCGTCCACAGACAACTCCCAAGACTCGATTCCTGTATTTGTTGCACCCGGTGTTTCAAAAGATGAGTTTTGTATTAAATTTTGTGTATCACTAAAAGTAGTTGTTTGCCATGACCCGTTATTGAGCTTGTAGTTTATAGATTTGATTCCACTTAGGGTATCTGACGCCGTAAGTTTTATGTTTACCGGAGTGGTGTACCAGCCGTTATCTCCATTCGGCGTGCTTGGTGTGAGCTCTATGGTTGTTATGGGCGGGGTGTTGTCTAACTCTTCTGCCATCACAGAAGACCTTGTCGGCTTTTCATTCAAGATAGAATTTATTGTCAGGATAAAGATTGAGCATAGAGTAATAAACTTTTCAAATTTTTTGAGGTCGTGTTGAATATACGAGTTGGGCATTAATTAAATTCTAGATACCCGAACCATTAATGTCAAAGATTATTAGGTATTGGTTTTAGTTTTTTTATCCTACAGCTTGATCGTGTCTTGTTTTTGTTTTCCGGTTTCAAGATCTTTTATAATGGCGGATTTTGTAGCTATTTCCTCAGGGCCAATTAAAACTACGTTTTTAACACCCATTTTATCAGCATATTTTAGTTGTTTTTCCAGTTTCGTATTTTGTTCTAACCAAGTTAGAACCTTAAAGCCCTTAGATCTTAAATAATTAGCATAGCTTTGAGATATAGAAAAATAAGAATCGCTTTCTTCCTTATTTTCAACAGGCCACAGAGTTACAAGGTAGTCAAAAGCGCTGTCAAAATGGGGCAAAAGATTCCACCCTACTAAAAATTCCAACAAGGTCATGTCTCCTAAGGCAAAGCCGGTAGATGGAAGTTCCACATCAGCAAATATTTCAATAAGTTTATCAAAACGTTCTCCGCCAAATAGGGACCTTCTATTATCCGGGCTTAGGTCAAAAACCTCGTAGACCATGCCGTCGCTGTAATCAAAGCCTCTGATTATTGAGGGGTCAAACTCACAGTAAGGCTTTAATCCGGCATTTTCGATCAGTTTAAATACTTCGGTAATTGCAACGTATCCCTTGTTTTCATATAAAGTATTTTGAGGTATTATGCTCGGTAATCCTTCAAGATTAGAGTTCATAAAGCCGACCACTTTTTCTGTCTGCTCTTCGTTTAGTCCTATTTCTCTAAGGCCTTCTCTAAAGTCCTTCTCAGGCATTTTAGTTTTCTTATCCATAAATTTTCTAGTTTGAAGTTGTATATTTTCTTCGAGTTTTAAAACGTCTTGAAGTAGCGCCGAAATAAGTCTTCTATCGCTTATTTTTAATCTAAACATATTAGAAGTTGCTCCAAAAGTTTGCATTAGGAAAATTATGATTGAGAAGATTTCAAAATCGGCAGTAACTGCCCCCACCCCAAAAATGTTAACTTCTAGTTGGTAGAATTCTCGGCCCCGGCCTTTTTGTGGCTTCTCATATCTCCAATTGTTGCCTATCATGTACCATCTTAGAGGCTTAGTAAGAGCCTTGTATCGTTGCGCAATCATTCTTACTGTTCCTGGAGTAAGTTCGGGTCTGATCGCTATCTTGCGGTTTCCTGCATCAACTAGTGAAAGCAGCTGGTTGTTTACTATTTCTTCTCCGGTTTTTGCCGCAAAGATCTCAAAAGGTTCCAGAATGGGAAAGCTGTATTCTTGGTATCCAAAGCTTTTGCAGACCTTTTTCCATGTATCGAAGATATAGTTTTGAATAAGCATGTCCTCAGGATAAAAATCTCTAGCTCCTTTGTAAGGTTGAGTTGATAATTTATCTTTCATATTTAATCCTTCTTTAATTTTGCAGACTGAAGTTTGTGTCGAGTGCTACAATTTTGCCTGCTTTCTTTATTATATTACATAAAATTAGAATAATTTACACCGAAGCATTCTATAATTAATTTTCAGAGCAAGCTGATTCTGAGAATAGCCACTAATCCTGATTTAGGCTTAAGATTTCTACAACCTCAAATTCTTTGCCAAGCGCTTTTTCCGCTTTTTCTATTTGCGACAGCTGTCTTGGAAAGTTTACGAGGGTTCTATCCGGAATGATTATTACATCGGGATTTAGCTGTACATATCTTTGAGTTTGAATCTCAAACGAGGCGTCGGAGTTGTAGTCATTGAGGCTAGAATCCAACCTCACTACGTAATCGACGCTTTTTTGCTGAAGCATCATTTGGAGCCTATTCTCGTAAGAATTGATGGCCGTGGGAACTTTTTTGATTGCTTTGAGGGTTTCGGTTGTCTCCATGCCGACAAAGAGTGTGTCGCAGTAATTTTTGGCTATCGTTAGATAGTTTATGTGCCCGATATGTAGCATATCAAAAATACCCGAGAGGTAGCCACATTTGATTTTTTGTTTTTTAAGTATGTTTATACGTTTTATAGCTGTTGAAAACGACAGTATGTTTGTGTTTAAAAAAAGAAAATTATCGGTATTCGCTGTAAGCAAGTGCATGTTTTTATTTTATCAAATCGGCTTTTATTGTATGCTTTAGAAATGGATATTGTTCATAGATCGCGTCGGTTGGCAGCAGGCAGGGCAGGGAAGGAGTCTTTCTCCGGACCTGTTGTGTATTGGATGAGTAGAGACCAGCGGGTGGGGGGCAACTGGGCCCTGTTATTTGCTCAGAAAATAGCCCTGGAAGCTCGCAAGCCTTTATTGGTGGTGTTTTGTCTTGTAGACTCGCATTTGACTTCTCAGCGAGGCGATAGGAACTATTCTTATATGCTTGGCGGACTGTCGCTGGTTCGAGAAGATCTTGCAGACCTAAATATACCCTTTATTATCCTAAATGGAGAGCCTCCCCAGAAATTACTGCAGTTTGTCGAGAAGTTCAGCGTTTCTGCTTTAATAAGCGATTTTTCCCCTATCAGAGAAGGGAGGGAGTGGCGAAATGGTGTAGCAAAGAAGATTAATTGCTCTTTTTACGAAGTTGACACACATAACATTGTTCCCGCATGGGTGACGTCGGACAAACAGGAATACTCAGCAAGAACCATAAGAAGCAAGCTTGTCAAAAAGCTGCCAGACTATCTTGTACCATTTAAGGTTGTACAAAGGCAGAATAGGGAAGTTACCGAAGACTTCCTAACTTTGATACCGAATGAGATTGGTTTTACAAATAAAATATTAAGTGTGAAATCTTACGAAGGTTTAAGTGCAGTTTCTCCCGAGAGGTTATTACAGGAATTTATAGACTTGAAATTAGACTCATACTCTAGGTCTAGAAACAACCCTTTAGTAGATGGTACCTCTAATCTGTCAGCCGCACTTCATTTCGGCCATATCTCATCTCAAGGTGTAATTCTAAAGATTATAGAGGAGTTTGGAAAAACGAACAAATATGATGTTCAAAAGTATCTTGAAAACCCCAAGGGTAACTTTTTCGATGAAATTATAGTGAGAAAGGAGCTGGCGGATAATTTTTGCTTATATAATAAAAACTATGACAATTATCTCGGCTTTCCCAATTGGGCGCAAAAATCTCTGAACGCGCACCGTGGCGATAAACGAGATACAGTTTATACTATAAGGCAGCTGGAGCAGGCTGAAACACACGATGATCTTTGGAATGCGGCTCAGGTTCAGATGGTTTCGACAGGAAAAATGCATGGATATTTGAGAATGTATTGGGCAAAAAAAATTCTCGAGTGGAGCTCGTCTCCGGAAGAGGCTATTATTTCGTCTATCTATTTAAACGATAAATATGAGCTAGATGGAAGAGATCCAAATGGTTATGCCGGCATTGCGTGGTCGATCGGGGGACTGCATGATAGGCCTTGGTTCGACCGGCCGATTTTCGGACAAGTAAGATACATGAGTTATAGTGGAATGAAAAGAAAGTTCGATGTTGAATCCTTTGTAAAGCTTTATGTTTGAAATCAACCACCACCAGCTTATGCAGGTGGTTTGCTGTAATTTCTTTGCACTGCAAAGCACAACGTGTTGGGCAAACTACACCGACTAGCTTACGCAAGTAGTATTAAGTAACGAAACTATAAAACTAGGGGACGCAGTCTCTTGAGCCTTGTTGGTTTTTGTCGTTATTTTTTTTTGGTATTTAGAAGAGGGAAGTTTTGCAGAGAAAAATAAAGTGGGGGGGGCTTTGGGGAGAAGAGGGCTACGGCCTTCGGCCGTAGCCCCTCACTTCTCTACAGTGTGAGTTAGGAAAGCTTTCTTCTAACTCTTATACCTGCTACTGCTGAGGTTAAGCCCAGTACAGTAAGTGCAAGGTTAGTTTCGGCTCCTGTCTCTGGAAGCTCAGTTATCTCTTTGTTTACGTAACAAACTTTTGCATCTTCGCTTCCTACCTCATCTCCGTCGTAGTAGACTTCGACTTTGTTCTTTACACACTTATCTACGTTCTCTTTGTCAAATTCAGAGTCTCTGACCTTGACTTCGATTATGAAGGTCTTGGTTTTTCCTTCTTTGAAGTTTTCCCAGTATTCAGTCAGTCCTGATCCGCCTATTTTCTTAAGTTCGTCAGGTAGGAAGTCTTCCATCTTCATGTTGTCAAGTTCGTCTTTACCTTCGTTTTTAACTCTAATTCTGAACTCTAAGACGTCGTCTTTTTTGACATTGGTTACTTTATCTAACCATTCATCGTCGCCCTTGATTCTAACTTCTTTATCAACATCTATCTTTATTTCCTTTTCTTCTTCCTCTTCATCTTCTATTACTTTCAAGTCAAAATCAGCGTCGTCACATACCTTTTCGTCTTTAGGCATTCCGGCAACTATACATACGATGTTCTCTGAGTCTAAATTGTGACTTCCTGTATTGTCGTAGTCGACAACTGTGGACACAAAATATACTACTTTAGTTTCACCGATTTTTAATGTGCCTATATCTAAGGTACAGTCTTTTCCTGCACCTATGCCGTTGCTACATGACCAATCAAATCCGTACGCTTTACTCTTTTCTGCATTATACTCAGTATATGCAGGTACTTTGTCGCTAATTACCACATTGGCCAATTCGGTTTCACCGGTGTTTCTTACGCTTATCTTAAAGGCTATATCGTCACCTTTTTCGTATGTAGTGTCGTCTCCGGTTGACTTAGAGATATCTATATCTTTTTTGATGTCGATTCCCGGTACAGGTACAATATCGTCATCCCAAACCAGCGTATTTGTTACGTCGTCGCAGTATACTTTTTCAAAGTCCCCTGCTACTTGATCTGTAATACATGCTTGGTTGTAGATTTCATCATCTTCAGATTTTTCGATATCCGATTTGATTTTAGCAACTACTTTTAATGTAATTCTTCCGCCTGCATCTAAATCGAACCCGTCTGAGTCTGATCTAATAACCCCTGTAGATTCGTTGTACACAAAATCATTTCTGAAGCTCTCAGGAGATACTGACAGAGCAACAGTAGCGTAGTCTATTTCACTAGGTACTGCGTCGTTGAAGGCAACGTCTGTTGCATCGCCCTTACCGACATTTGCAATTCTGATCTCGTATCTTATCTGTTCGCCTGGTTTGTATACTTTGTTACCATCAAGGTTGACCTTCTCTATTGTTAGTTCAGGTTCTTCTACCACTATGTCTTCCATCATGCAAAGGTAGTCTTCAGTACACTGAGGATCGCTTGCATTAAATGGGTTGCTACAATCTTGAGTTTCACCTGCAAGATTTGTAAACTCTAGGCTTGCGTGGTTAGTATACTTTACTGAATTTGCTGGGCAAATTCCATTGCTGTTGTTGTCAGGCATGTCTGTTACTTTAACCTGTGCATATATATCAAACTTAGCATCAGGCTGTAAGTCTACTGTAGTTATGTTACATACAAGCTCGCTGTTATTTGTAATAAAGTTACACTGGTTGTAGTTGAAACCATCGTAATCGGTTGTCAATTTACCTGTGTACTCAAGTACATTGTTATCCACTTCATTTAGGTCATCGTTAATCAACATCGGGTTAGCTCTAACTACTCCTCCGTCTTGCCATGATCCAAAGTACGCACCTTCTCCTGTGTTAGTTACACGGAATTTTATCCATGCCTTGTCGTCTACTTTGACTTGGGTAATTTCATTCTGTGAAGGTTTGTCGTTACTATCTCCATAGAATTTTTTTACTATATCAAGATCAAAGTCTTCTTCTTCAACTCTAAGCAGACAAATGTCTGTAATTGAGCATGAAGGGTCGTTGGCGTCGTCTGTACAAGTCATTGTGTCGTCGTTTAAGAATACTGTGTTAGGTACTTCGCAGTCCTCGTTTGTTAGGTATCCTTCAAGCACGTTAACTTTGAAATATACTTTGCTTGTTTCGCCTTTATCTATAGAACCTTCGAATACACAGCTGACATCCTGCCCGCTATTTGTACAAGTAAAGTCGCTGTTTTCAGGCTGATACTGCCCTTCATATCTAAAGTTATTGGCTAATGTGTCAGACAGTGTTCGTGTTTCGTTGTATACATACTGTCCCTTGGTGTTGTCCAAAGTGAATTCGACCCAAACATTTTCGCCTTCGTAAGCTGTTTCTTTTACCTGTGAAGGGTTAGGCTGCCCGTTATTATCGGCAACAAATCTTTTTTGAACTTCGATTTCGCAAGAACCTGTGTACCAAACAAAGGCATCTTTAGCTAAACAGAAGGTAGGAACCCCGTTTGGATCCAAAGGCCAGTTTGCAGGATCAGAAGGATCTCCACCATTATCTATTACTAAGTAGTGTTGGGTAATCATGTCGGTTGTACAGGTTGCGTTGAATATATCCATCTGTACTGTACTTCCGCATGTAAGTCCGGTTCCGGTTTCAATCTTTTTCTTTTCGTCTAATTGACCTAAGCTTAAAGATCTTCCACTTAATGCTTTATACACATAGTTAGCTGATTTTCCACAGGCTAACCAAGGGTTGCCTCCGGTGACTTCAGCATCGCAAACGTACGCATGTGCCTTTTCGTTAATGCTGCCGGCTTGGCAATAAGGTGCATTAACATCCAGTTCATATGCTGTTCCGCCTTCGTATCCTGGGAATGTATAACACTGGCCTTCCTGATTTACAGGGTAGCCTCGGTCGTTACACATAGTTTTACTTAAATCTAACCATCCCGGGTTCCAGTTGGTGGCTCTAACATCTGTGACGTCATTGAACGGAGGTATAAAGGTAATGTTATTACCGTCTACGTCGTGTGTTCCACAAACGTCTGTGAAGCCGTATTCCATGCTTCTCGCCAATACTGGCCCGCCTTGTGTCTGTCTTCCTCCAAAGCTTATATCTAGTGAGCTGATAAGCCCAGCAGAGTAAGCTGCGGTGGCTGAGGACACTACTGCAACAACAGCAATGACGCTCACGACAGTAGCGCGGCTAAATTTTTTACTTCTTTTTCTGTGAGTCATAGATTTGAACACAGAGAATATTTTAGAAAAAATACTTTCTTTTCTTTTATTCATTTTTTTACGTGGAGGGCAAATCCTACGTCCAAAAACTATAGACCAAAAAGGGTTATTGAAATGGGGCCTATAGTTCATATAATTTTGAACTGTTGAGATTGTATCATAGAACCCTATAGCAGTCAACTCTAAGGTATAAAGCAATTTCAACATCCCGATGTGGTCTGTTTCTCGCATTTCTTATTCAGAAATTTATTGTTATATAGTTATTCCCAACTTATTTGTAGATGTCTTTTTGGGGCTCTGTTGCAGCGTTCTCACAGATTGTCTCTCTGCGTCTAGTTCCCGGAGCTTGGCGGGCGCTTGTGGTTTTATGGCACCCCTCACCCTCGGTCTTATGGCACATATTTGAAATATTTGCTTGTAATAATGTAGTACAGAAGTTGAACTTTTAAGTTGGGCCGGGGCACTAAGTAAGTACTTTGAACTCTTCTCTTTATGAAGTAAAATACCTCTGTATGTCTTTATCAATAGGGATCGTAGGTCTTCCAAATGTAGGTAAGTCAACTTTATTTAACGCAATGCTTAAAAGGCAAGTAGCGCTAGCGGCTAATTACCCTTTTGCAACCATTGAGCCAAATATTGGTATTGTAGACCTTCCTGATGAAAGACTTAATAAACTGGCTGAGGTTGTACTTAAGGAATTTAGGGTGTCTCCCGAAAGAATTGTGCCCGCGACCGTAAAGTTCGTTGATATAGCGGGCCTTGTTGAAGGTGCCTCTGCCGGAGAAGGATTGGGGAATCAGTTTCTGGGGCATATAAAGGACGTGAGCGCTATTGTACAGGTTGTTAGGGATTTTTCAGATGAGAATGTAATACGAGAGGGCTCGATAGAGCCGAAGTCTGACATTGAGGTTATAAACACGGAACTCATGTTGGCCGACCTCCAGACTATTAATAGTAGAATTGAGCGCCATGCGGGTGTGTTAAAGAAGGAAAAAACTCTTGAAAATCTTCATAAGCAGGAGCTGTATCTATCTATCAAGGTTGCTTTGGAGAAAGGAGCTTCACTTTTATCTTTAGGTTTTTCATCCGAGGATCTGGAGCTTTTAAAGGATTTACATTTATTAAATTTAAAACCTAAAATATATGTTCTGAACTGTGATGAAGATGCTGTAGCGGACGGCACATCTATTCCAAGCCTAGATTTTTTGGAAAGTCACGATAGTCATGTTGTGAAGTTGTGTGCAAAGATTGAATCCGAGCTATGTTCCCTTTCCGACGAGGACAGAAGTGCTTATATGCGGGAACTGGGGTTATCTGAGAGCGGCTTGGACGTAGTTATTAAGACAGGCTTTGCTTTGTTGGGACTTCAGACTTATTTTACAGCTGGGCCGAAAGAGGTACGTGCTTGGACTATAAAAAAAGGAGACAAGGCTCCAAAAGCGGCCGGCGTGATTCACACAGACTTCGAAAAGGGCTTTATTAAGGCTGAGGTTTTTTCATTTGAGGATTTGGTCATGTACGGTAGCTTCAAGGAGTGTAAGGCCCGTGGGGTAGCTCGCATCGAGGGCAAGGATTATATTATGCAAGAAGGGGATGTAGTGGAATTTAGAGTTAATGCTTAGGATACTATCTTTAATCTAGTTAGGGTAGAATATCTATAGTAGACATTTAAGAAATCTTTTGTATAATCAATTTGCGTTATGAAACAATACGAATTAATGACAATAACAGATATTGATCTTGGTGAAGACGGCTCAAGAGATATATCCAATAAAATTAAAGACTTAATAGCTTCCAAAAAAGGTAAAGTCCTCGATAGTGATTTCTGGGGCAAAAGACGATTTGCTTACGAAATAGATCACAAATCGGAGGGTTTTTATGAGGTTATGAATTTCGAGCTACCTGCCGATGCAGTTTCAGCTTTAAAATCAGAATTAAATTATATTACCGGCTTGGTTAGGTATTTAGTTACAGCAACAAATTAACAGCATCTACATATTGCTAAGGAGGTCAAATGACTGCAAGAGATGTTAACAAAGTTATTTTAATCGGAAATCTTACAAGAGATCCTGAAGTTAGATATACCCCTCAGGGTACTGCTGTTGCAAATTTTACTATTGCAACAAATAGATCCTGGTCCATTGATGGTGAGAAAAAGGAAGCTGTAGATTTCCATAATGTTGTAGCATGGAACAAGTTGGCCGAACTTTGTGGCCAGCTTCTTACAAAAGGTACAAAAGTCTATGTTGAAGGCAGACTTCAAACTAGAAACTGGGTAGGCGATGACGGTGTAAAAAGATATAGAACAGAGATTAATATTGATGAAATGATAGTGCTAATCTCAAAAGGATCTTTGGCCGAAGAAGATTCTTACGATGAGACGCATGCTGTAGGAGAAGAGAGGTCCGAAGAGTCAGTAGATGGAGTCGATATTGATGATTTATTGAATGAATTAGAAGAAAATTCGGTTGAAGAATAATATGGCAAAAAGAACAAAACAGAAACAAGTAGAGACTGAATGCTACTTCACAAAAACAAATACAACTCCTAACTATAAGGATGTACTAATACTTAGAAGATTCATTTCCGATAGGGGCAAGATTATACCTCAGGGTAGGTCCGGTGTAACTGCAAAGAACCAGAGAGTTCTTTCCCAGGAGATAAAAAAAGCTAGATACATGGCTTTACTTCCTTATACCGATCAACATTCGATATAGTTGCTCGATCTTTTCGCAAGATAGATGATTTATGGGGGCCCCGATCTATGATCGGGGCCCCTCAATTTTTCTTGATTTGCTTTCAACACACAGCGTCAAATGTTATTATTTTTACATGCCCGTTTTGTCATTCTACGAAGGCTACTCTGAGCTGACATTTGTATATTCTGAATCCGATAAATCCAAGGTGGGGAACGAGTTGTTGGAGCTTGACGCTAAGCCGGAGATCTTTAAGTTGCCCTTCGTTTACAGCGCAAATCTTTATTCCTGCTCGTTTTCAAAAGAGCAGTTTTATAAGGAAGTTTTTTCTTTGGTTTATAGTCAGTTGGGAATTACAAAAGACCAACTACCCGGTCTAGAATTTTACGCTTCCGGTTATATTAAGGTGCCTGATTCTCTTCCTCTTAAACCGAAAAAGTCCTTTTGCGTATCCGACTTTATACACGAGCCATATTTATTTGTAGGTTCGGATTTTCTAATCCAACAAGGCTGCTTTACTTCTCTTTTGCCCGTGTCCTATTTGACTCAGTACGCAAACTTCTATTCTAATTACAGTATCTATCCGGGCATGAAACTAACAGAGCCTAGAGACATTGTTTTAACAGACCAGCTTGTAAGAGATTCTATGTATTTCTCTTCCTTATCTTCTTCACTAAACTTGAAACCGAAAAAACCTGTAACAAAAAAGGCTGTTTTCACAGGCGAGAGGCTTTCCAACTACGAGGAAAACAAGGCCCTTTCGTTGTTACTTATGCTTGATTTGTTGATATATCCTGGTATGTATCAACTACAGCTTGATAAATCAAACCTTTTGCCGGCACTTTTTGCGTTAGATATTACCAATTTCGGCCTACTTTCAATAGGTTCCGCAATAGTATCCCCGGGTTATAACGAGGTGTTATTTAAATCTGAAGCCGCAAGCCAGCAATTTTTTGAAATTTCGGAAGATTCAATTTTTATATTGCCTCTGGATGCCGAAGAGCAGGGGGTTGTGGCGGTTAAATCGGAGTTAGGAACTATGGAATATGAAGTTAAGGGCGGCGAGGTGGGTTTGGTGTTTGACGCTCGTAGGCGAGATATGGGGCCGGTTTATAAAGATGTGTATATTAACATGATTGAACAAAATTTATTGAGAATATAATATGGCTTATTACATACCTGTATACAGAAAAATGAACCTTCACAGAGAAAGCTTAGTAAGAAGAGAACTTCCTATTGAAGGTGATTTGATAGTGAAGGTGGGGGATTCGGTTTTGCCTTTTACGAAGATCGGCCGTGCAACCATATCGAAAGATTTTCTGGTTCTTCCTCCTAAAATAAAAATTCAGAGGTCAATGTTGCCGAAACCATTAATTTACGAAGGCGAGGTGCTCGGTAGAGCCGGCTTTAGGAGTTTTAAAGCCCCGTTCAATGGCTATTTCGAAGAAGATTCTATTAACGGCCTTGTTTACAAGAGAGAGAAGCAGGATTATTGGATGTTGGCCGGTGTTTGGGGGGTAGTTAGTGAGGTCGTTGGTGGCCGAAGTGTCACTATTAAAGCCCAAGTTATTGATATAAATTTTTCTGCCGCTTGCGGCACAGACCATATGGCCGAATTGATAGTTTTTCCAAACCCGTCAAAGCTTTTGGATTTAGAATATTTACAAAATTTTTCAAAAGGAATTAAGGGCAAGATCGTATATGTTGGTGATTTTTTACGTAAAGAGCTGGTACTCAAGGCAATTGAACTAAAGGTAGGCGCGTTGATTGGGGGCAGTATAGAGAAAGATATTTTTAACTTGGCGAAAAGCAGGGGTTTAGGAGTTGGTATAACGACCGGATTTGGCCAGCTACAAACACCAAGCAAAGTTTTTGATTTTCTTAAGACAGTCTCCAATCGACACGTTTTCATAGATGTTTCGGATGGCAAATTAACTATTCCAATTCCGTCCGAATTCAATACCTCCTCTTTTGCAGAGAATGGAGAATCTATTTGCGAGGTTAAAAAAGAGGTTCCTGTGTTAGTTTTGCAGAGCCCATACTTTGGAAGAGAGGGAAAAGTAGACGATATACAGAATGATAAAATTTATGTTAAACTCAACGAGTCAGAAGAGGTACACGAGATTAATAATTCCAACCTTCTGGCCCTCTTATAAAGCTATGCAACAGAATCGAAAATCTTCATTTCAATACATATTCACCATATTCATAGTAAGTGTATTGATGTTTTTTTTAGGGCTGTATTTTGGCCAAAGGGGTTATTCAGTTAACCTGGTAAATAATCCTCCAAAAATTGAGATTTTAAATAAACGGCCGATAAGTTCTGAAGTCGATTTTTCGTTGTTTTGGGAAGTTTGGGACGAGGTTAACGCCTCTCACCTAGAAAGACCTCTTGATCCCGAAAAACTCCTTTACGGAGCAATTTCAGGCATGGTAGATGCAATTGGCGATCCTTATACTTCTTTTTTGCCGCCGGAGTTGAATGAGAGTGTTAACGCTTCGTTGGACGGGAAGTATGAGGGAATAGGGGCCGAGTTAGGTTTTCGAGAAGATCAGCTCATCATTGTAGCTCCTTTTGAAGGCTCTCCTGCGATAAAATCCGGAGTACGAGCCGGAGATAAGATTATTAAAATTAACGGCGAAATGACTGTGGGTTTGAGTATTACCGAAGCAGTAGCAAAAATACGAGGCGCAGCC
>ERZ795048.3017-NODE-3017-length-12922-cov-7.544261_pt1 | contig 12922 bp, 9 predicted proteins | sample MGYA00375132_ERZ795048 | MGnify/ENA primary metagenome ERZ795048 (study PRJEB30177, sample SAMN05720225) | activated sludge metagenome | isolation source: Anaerobic digester | place: Hong Kong | collected 2014-12-17 ...
AGGTTCATCTTCCCCTCCCCGTCCTCGAATATCCTCATGTTCACTATCTTTTTTCCCATGTATTCAACTTCTTTTTCCGTATCGCCATCCGCGCCCCCGAGAAACACCAGCAGTCCCGGCCCGATTCGCCCCGTCTCTTTCCCATCAACCGATACGCCTGCCGATTTTACCCGCTGAACTACCGCTTTCATGTTTTTCGCTCCATTCGGTTTTTCCGGCTAATTATATAAAATGTTCAATTTATTTTGCATCTGCAATAAAATTAGTAAAATCGATTCAGTCAGAAAAGGCGGAATTTTGGACCGGCCCGGAATATTTTACAACAAGCTCGTCGGAAATGCCGGATTGCAGATCACCGGCTCGATCGTCGTCACGCTCATCAATTTCCTGTCGCTGCCCTACATCGTAAGCAGGCTCGGCGAATCCGCGTTCGGGGTATACGCATACACCGCGATCATACACGGATACCTCGCGTTTCTCGACCTCGGCATCAGCACGGCGATGATCAAGTACGTGGCGGAAAGCCACGCGCGAGGCGAGCGCGAGCGAACATCGCTGCTCATCAACACCGCGATGTGGTCGAACCTCGCCATGGGCCTCGCGGGCGGCGTGTTGCTGTTCGCCGCCTCGCGCTGGATAGCCTCCGTCGCGCTGCATGTGCCCGATGACCTGCTGCCCGCGGCGATCACCGTTTTCCGCATCGCCGCAGTTTCGTTCCTGCTCAACATGGCAACCGGAATATTTTCATCGCTGCCCGCAGCTCTACAGAAATTCGGTCTGGTCAACCTGTTGAAAATCATATTCGGCGTGCTTAATGTCGCGATTATGATCGGCGTGCTTTACGCCGGCTGCGACGTCGTTGCGATGATGGCAGCCTGCACCGCGCTCATCCTCATCATGGTCATCGTCTACGCATGGCTCTGCATGAGGCTTGTAGAAGGATACCGCCCACGCGCCGAATTCGACTCCGCCGAGTTCCGCGACATGTTCAGGTTCGGCGTCTTCACGCTCGCCAACAGGCTCAACACCCTGCTGCTGACGCAGATGGACCGGTTCCTCATCGGGCTTTTCCTGCCGATCGAAATGCTCACCTTTTTCATTATCCCGGCGACATTCGCGGGCTATATCCTCAAAGTTCCGCTGATTGTGCTACAGGTCCTGTTCCCGCTCGTGTCCGAAATACAATCGATTCATGAAAATCCGCGCGAGGCCCTCCGCGCAATCCAGCTCCGCGGCAGCAAATATTTTACGCTATACGTTCTCCCGCTCTGTATCCTTACCGCAACATACTCGCGCGCAATCCTGACACTCTGGGTCGGTCCCGAAATCGCCGCTCAAAGCTCGCGCATCCTACAGCTTCTCGCCATCGCATACTTCATCTCATCGACCCACTACGTGCCCTCAACCATACTGAACGGCATCGGCAAACCGCAGATCAACGCTTACATACTGCCGGTCGCAGGCGTACTTAACCTCGCGCTCTGCCTGCTGCTGATACCCCGATACGGCATCAACGGCGCGGGTTACTCTCTACTGATATCCATGTCGGCGGTCATTCCCGCATTTGTAGTGTGGACGCAGGCCCGATTCATCGGCGTGAAGCTCACCGAATACGCCTGGCAGGTGATCATCAGGCCTCTCGGCGTCGGGCTTGTCACCGCCGCTTGTTTCTTCAGATTCGCGCCCCGCGTCCCATCGCTCGCCGGGCTGCTGCTCAACTGCGCGGTCTACACAGCAATCTTCTACACCACCTGCATTGCCACCGGCGCAATCGACCGCGAAGACCGCGCCCGCATCACCGGCTTCATCAAGCAGAATGTCGCGAAACTCCTGCCTTGACCGGCAATTTAAACTGCATTTCTCACCAGTGCAGGTTGAAAAATTGTGAAGCCGGATTCTCCTGAGAAAAATGTCTTCCGTCGGGGCGAGGTCTCCCGAGCCCCCAATCCTTCGTTTTCCAGAGGCGCGTCGAGTGAGTGGTGAGGAAGCATACTGTCGCGGCTTATCCATGCACAGGTCAAAGCTTGTGCATGTCACCCGATGTAAATATTTCCAGTAATATCAAAGCCTCTGGCTGTATCCTGGGATGGTGTTCATGCACATAGCGGAGCTTGTGCATGAATCAGCAAGAACACAAACACGAGCAAAACACACCCCTCGTTACGATGCTCTGCGTCGTAACGAGATAGCCGGGCGCTCTGCGCCCATGAGTTTTATATGGAAATGGCAGGCTGGATTAATGAACGCGGAGCGTTCAGATTCGCATTCCCACGCGGAGCATGTGAGCGAGATATTGGTTGCTATTCGTCATATTAAGCAGCGAGTTCCCTCCTTCTATGGAATGACAACAGGCATGCGGGCTTAACAGCCCGCATAGTCGGGATTGCCGCGTCGTTCGACATGCGACAGGCATGTCTCACTCCTCGCAATGACATGGCAAAAACGCACAAAAGCATATTTGAGCAAGAAATACCCACGTAGTGAGTACGTAAAAGGCCAAAGAGCGGCCTGGGCCGTCAGGCGGTGTCTGCTCACCCGATGTAAATATTTCCAGTAATATCAAAGCCTCTGGCTGTATCAGGGGTTGGTGTTCATGCACATAGCAGAGCTTGTGCATGCCACCCGGCACAATGACAGAACAAGAAACACTAAGGGGTATTCACAAAACGGACTGTCCACGAAGCAAGATCGTAAAAGGACAAAAAGCAGGCAATGCCTGCCGCCGCGCAATAACAGAGAAAAATAACACTAATGTATATCTTCAGAAAACACCGTTTCATGAAAAAAACCAGCAAAGGACAAAAAGCAGGCAATGCCTGCCGAGCAATGATGACAACAAAGAGAGACATCGCATTGTGCGCATGCCGGGCCGGGCAATCGGTGATCAGTCCTTGTTTTTCCGGTTCTTGTCGAGATAAGTGACTTCGCCGATATCGTCGATCCAGCCTTCCTTGCGCCCGAAATCGTAGATTCTGCGATACTTGACGTAATCCTCGGGCTTGACCGGCACGAAGTGACCGTTGATGGCGTAGAAGATAAACTGAAGCTGCGGGAAATCGCGGTCCTTGTGTATGTTGAGCATGATATCGCGCAGCTTGTACATCGTTCCCCTGTCCATATCGCTGCGCAGAATCATCGGCATGTTCGTATACTCATCGCTGCAAACCAGCGGCACGATCTCTTTCTGGAATCCCTTATCTTTGTTGGTCGCGAACTTCATGTCGATCTTCAGCGCGATGAACGCCTCGATGTCGCCCGCCATCAGCTCTTCCATCCTGCCCTCGACGCTGCCGAACCAGCCGGGAATATTGAAATACTCTTCCGCGCTCTGGATAATGTCATAGTCGAACAACAGCATCTCGCCGACCGGGTTGCTCTTCGCGCTGTGCCCGTACCCGATGGTTTTCCCCTTCATCGCGGCGAGCCTGTCCGCGGGCTCCTTGATCTGTAGATACGGACTGTCTTTTCTGACAAAAAGACACGACCTGTCGTATTTCTTTTTGTCAATCTGGAACGTTGCCAGCGGCATGAAAGCCATCCCCTCTTCTTCCAGCCTGAACATGGTCATCACCGTTACGACCGAGATGTCTATCTGGTGATCTTCATCCAGCGTTTTCAGCCAGTCGAGCGTCTGCCTGAGCGTCGGTTTCTCGAACGGCAGATCTTTGGTTGTCATTACTTCTATCGGCTTGCCTATCTTCTCGCCCACCTTGGACCACATATCCTCGATCTGCTTGAACACCGCCGTGGACTTCACCGGCAGAAAGAAATAAAGCTGTTTTTTAGCCTCCGTACCTTCCTGGGCAACCGCAGCCGCCGCAGCGACTGTCGCGAATATCGTCAATATTAAAATGATTACTCTTCTTCTCATAACACATCTCCCTGCAATTCTTACAATATTGTAGTTATTTATACATGGAAACAACAACAATTTCACTTACACCGTCGTTTTTTGTTCCGAGCGGCTCCAACACCGTGAAATATTCATGTTGATTATCGGGCGTGGAACGATAGAATACAGGGAACAACCGGAGGTGCGTATCATGGCGGGGATTTTCGAGGTAAGACCGGCGTGCAATTATGACGAATTCAAACAGATGACGCTGAACGCGGGCAACGCTTTCAGTTGCAGGCCGGAATTTTTTTATGATATGAACACGCATTCGCCGGGCCACAAGCTCGCGAACACGAGGCTGGCGATCCTGGACGGCGAGATCGTCGGCAATGTCAACATATTATCACGGCGGTTTCGCGCGGGACACGGCGAGCTTCGCATCGGCGGCATCGCAGATGTGAACATGAGGCCGGAACTGCGCGGCAGAGGTTACGCATCGGCGGTCCTCGAAGATTGCATCGCATACATGACATCCGAGGGCTACCACGTGAGCCTGCTGTTCGGCAACCGCGTCAACTTCTACACCCGCGCCGGCTGGCAGCAGATTCCGCGCCGCATATTCATGCTCGACGCCGCCGCGATGCCGCCATGTACGAACAATTACGAGGTCAGGCGGATAGATTTCCTCAAGGCTATGAACTACCTCGATGAATTCAGGTCGCACCGTCCGGTCGCGGAACACGGGCTGATGGTGCGCGACGATGCATACCGCGCGGGGCTGACCGCATGGCATGCCTACCGGAACCCGGTTTCGCTGCTCGCGCTCGCGGACGGCCACAGGGTCGGACTCTGCATGCTGGAGAAAGATAAAGATAAAATGCGGATCGATGAATGCCACTGCCTGCCCGGCCATGAAGCGGCGACCGCAGGCCTGCTGCGCGCGGCCCTGGACCTTGCGCGTGAATCCGGCTGCGGACACGTGCGCGGGTTCATGCCGGGTTCACACCCGATCGCGAAACTGATGCTCGATTCCGGCGGCGAAACCGGTCACGAAGATAACCTCATGGGGATGATACACAACGCGGACGCGATCTACCGCGAAACCGGGCTCTCGCCGCACGGCGGCGGACTGTTCGAGACCTCCGCGCCCCTTTTCGAAATGCTCGCGGGCGAGGACGAGTTTCTCATCTGGGACACGGATAAGTTCTGATTCTGCGGATACCTGTTGATCATCAGAATAAATATTGAATCACTACAAGGGCTTTATCCCCGACTACACGAGGCTGTCGAAAAAATACATCGCAGAGAGTCTGTCATCCTGAACGCAGTGAAGTATCTTGCTTGTGGAACTTATTATTGAGATTCTTCGTTCGCTGACTCGGAATAACAGAATGAGGGTTTTTCAACAACCTCTTCCGCAGGTATGACAACATATGTTACCTTAGCCTCCCGGAGCCTTCCGGCCCGAGACCTATCCGGCCCGAGACCGGGCGCATCATCTTTTTCGATATTCGGGTTTGAAATCCGGCGGCAGAACGGTCTTGAACCGCCTTATGCGCCAGTTGTGAATCAGCGCCGTCCTGAGCAGGTTGGGGTCCGGGTTGGTCGCCATCGGGTGCCCGACGGCTTCCATGAGCGGCATATCCGAACTGCTGTCCGAATAAAAATAGCAGTCGGCAAGATCGATCCCGCGCTCCTGAACATATTCCCGCGCGAGTATCAGCTTTCCTTCTTCATAGCTGAACGGCTTTTCCGCTTCCGCGAGCATCTGCCCGTTGTCATATCGGATTCGAAGCGCATACGTGTAGTCAACATCAAGGAAATCCGCAAGCGGCTCTATCAACGGCAACAGGCTCGCGGTGAGCAGAACCACCTCGACCCCGTTTTTCTTGTGCTCGCATATCTCCCTGTACGCCATCCGATAGATATTTTTCCGGATATACCTGTCGAACAGCCCTGCCCCGATCTCCTCGATCTCGGCTTTCGACCTGCCGACGAACTGGCTGAGGCCTTTCATCACGAGATCGTCGTATTCCACCGAGCCGGTCTTGGAATCGATGTACGCCCTGATAATGTCGATGACGTATTGCGGCGATGCCGACTCACCCCGGTCAAGAAACATGTAGCGCGCAAGCATGATCCCGCTCGCACCCCTCAGGATGGTGTCGTCAACATCGAAAAACGCTACTGACTTTTTCTTATTATCGGTGGTCATTGTTATAAAAGGCGCGGACGTTTCATCAGTCCGCGCCTGAATCTGCCGGCTTGATTTATCCTTCTTCCATCAGGAAGTTATTCACGCGCTGCATCAGTCCGCCGATCTTGATGCTGTATTCCGGTGTTCCGCGCGACGTGACAAGACCCTGCTTGTTCGCGTCCAGCGGCCCCACCTGGTTCGTCAGAACCATAAGCGCCGATTCAAGATCCTTGAAATCCATTGAGCAATACGGTCGCCTGTTCGTGCGCCCTTTAATGCCCTTGATCACGCCCTCATTTATCTTTATGTACGCCGCCGGACCTTCGGGAAGCACAAGGAACTCGACGATCTTCTTATGCGCCGTTTTGGTCATTCGATATACATACTCATCCCCGCCCCTGCTCATTTCCTGAAGCGCGAACGAGACCATGTATATGAGCATCCGCACTTTCAGCTCTTTTTCGGCTTCATTCTTGCACTTGTATTCCGGCATCAGCATCTTCAGCTTCATAAACAGCTTCAGCAGGAACTTAATCAGTATCACCGGATGGTTCAGCCCCTTTATGCTCGGCAGCACCATCTTGCCCGCAAAGAAATCGTTCATCAGCTTCACTTCTTTGAAGGTCATCGTGATAAGCGGGTTCGCATGCTTGCCCTGTTCCACCTTCAGCGTGCCGTTCTCGAAAAGCACATATGCCGCCGGCGACCCCGTTTTCACCTGCAACTGAACGGCAAAATTCCACGGCGCGATCATCTTTTTTACTTCTTCATCCGATTCCGCAACCTCTTCCAGCAACGGCAATGCAGCCTTGAGAAATGTGGTGGCTCTGAGTATCTCAATTTCCTCAGGTGTAAGTGTTTTAGGCTCTTCTGCCATAATTTCCCCCCTCCGATGTGACTTCTATACATATTCCAACCTGTGTGACAATTCTCAAAGAATAACATAAATCATAACCACTCACAAGAAAAAACCCGCCGCCCGCCCGAACTTCAACACAAAAGCGGCCTGCTCCTCCGTTTTCCTCTTACAGCAAACTTTCCGCTGCAGCGGCGGGCCTGTCGCCGGTTTTTATCAGAATTATGTAAACAGAACGCGGGTCGAGCGCATATAATGATGAGAATCTACATCGGAGTAACGACGAAAGGGAAACAGCATGAAGAGATACCGGCTATTATTTCCACTGATTTTACTTGTGGCGCTATGCGCCGCCGCGCGCGCTGAGGACACCGGCGGTCTGCTCACGCTACAGGAATATTACAATTACGATAAAAACCTGCCTCTGAACACAACTATCGTGCTCGAAGAGGAGCAGCCCACGTATACGGTGTACAGCGTCGAGTTCGACAGCGTGTGGGGCCGCAGGCTTCCGGGACTGTACATGATCCCGAAAAACGCGAAACCGCCCTACCCGGCGCTCGTGTTCGGGCACGGGTTCCTCGGCAGCAAAAACTCGCTTAAAGAGAATCTCGGCCAGCTCGCGGCAAACGGGATGGCGGCGGTCGCTACGGATATGTGGTATCACGGCGAGCGCAAGGTCGAGGGCAAAAAGATGTACGGGCGCGACCTTTATTCTATGCGCGAAGGGCTGGCGTTGTCGGCGGTGGACCTGCGGCGCGGAATAGATTTTCTCGAAAGCCGCGATGAAATAGACAGGAGCAGGATCACGTTCGCGGGCGGCAGCATGGGCGGAATCCTCGGCGCGCTCGCCGCGGGCATGGATCAGCGGTTCAAAGCGCCGGTCCTGGCCGTCGGCGGCGGCGACTGGAAATATCTCATCGAAAACAGCCTCGTCGCCCAGGTCGAACTGAAAGTCACATACTCCGAGGGCAAAAAAATGGCTCGCGACGCCGGCAGGATTCTCGCCCCGGCGGACCCGCTCAATACCGCGCATCTTATCTCGCCCCGGCCTCTTCTTATGATCAACGCGAAACACGACGTACTGGTCAACCCTTACTCGAACAAAAAGATGTTCGTCCGCGCGGGCGAACCAAAAAAAATCATCTGGCTCGACGCCGGTCACAACCTTCCGCTCGACATCGCTTTCGATCTCATCAACGACTGGTATGGAAAATATTTAATCGGCAATGAGATGCCGGATTTTACCTCCTCCGTGGAAGGATTCGAAACCGACCCTGTAGACATCAACTTGAGCATGAAAATCAGGCCGCCCATACCCGGCATCAGTTATGCCGAATATATGGCTTACGACCCGACCGCGCCGCTGCTCAGCTTCCGCGATTCCACGCCGTCGGACAACCCGAATATAACCCGCTTCAATATCAATTACATGAGTACGCACGACCGCACCGTGCATGGCGTTCTGAATATCCCGACAGTCGGCGAAGCCCCTTACCCCTGCGTCATTTACGTGCAGCCCGCCGGTGCGGATGCGGCAGACGCCGGCCTCGTTGCAGACGTGCTCGCCCGCAACGGAATCGCAAGCGTTTCAGTCGATCTGTACAGCTTTGACAGCAATAAGTATGGCACCTTCGATTCGATTTTCGCCGCTCCGTACCGGACACGCAACACTATTGTTCAAACGGTGCAGGATTTGAGGCGTTTAGTCGATTTTCTGCAAAAGACTGAAACTATAGTTATACAAAGTTTAACAATCATAGGCATGGATACCGGTGCTGTGCCTGCGCTGATAACCGCCGGACTCGACGAAAGGATAGCCGCGGCAGCGGTTTTCGAGCCAAAAATCGACTTGACAAATATGATAAACAACAAATCCTTGGAAAACGCACCGCCAGGACCTGCGCTTGCACCTGTCGATGTCCTCTACTACATGAAAAAAATCGCGCCCCGACCGGTGCTGGCTGTTGCCGGCGAGTCGAGCGCCGGAGCCGTTGAAGCGATATCGTCAGCCGGCGAATCATCTGTAATTAAAAAACAGGCCGGCAAACCCGGCACGGCGTCCTCCGGCTACGAGCTCAGGGCGCTTATCGAATTCCTTCGCGACGTCTATTCCGGCACATTGACCGGGGAAGCGAAAAGCACTGCTGAAACCGGCTCGCCCGATAGCGGGCCTGTTGATAAAATTGCCGCGAAATATGGTGAGATAACCTTGAAGAAACCGGAACTATTGCCGCAAAAGCTTGAATGGAAGAAATCCGGCGATAAAATCGTTCTGCATGTGCGTATCGACAAAAATAAAGCCAATAAAGCAAGTGTTATTGCGGATATTATTTCAGACAGACTGAAAACACACATTCTGCTGCTCGATAACGGGAAAGGCTACGATAACCGCGCCGGAGACGGCATTTTCACCGGCAGCTATGATATGAAAAGTTCCGGCGGCGGCAAAATCAGCGTGGCAATCGGCGGACTCGGCGAAAACGGCGAAATCATCGCCGGCGAAACGGTTTGCATTGAGCCATAAAACCACATGTCTGAATATAAAACCTTTTAGTCATGCCGATTATCATAAATAACATTGAATCCTGCATGAATGGCTTTCCGGCCCGCGCGCCCGTCATTCCTGCATGCAGTCAGCAGGAATCCAGGAAACTCCGTTTAGTTATTCTATTTTTATTCTGATAATCAATATAAGACAATATAAGGGCCTGATATTCGACAGCCCCCCCGGGCCGAAGTTCACGGATAGAAGGCCTCCGGCGGCTCAAGGAAACCTTTTGAAAAAGGTTTCCTTGAGAATCCTTCCAAAACTTTTCGAGAGCTGAAAGCGAAACGTGCCTTCGTCACGTTTCGCTTTCAGCTCGACTTTTCAGAGGGAATCTATATGGAACGTTTTCCGCCGAAGTGAACTTTCCCTTGTTGATCATTCCCGCGCAGGAGACTGTTGAAAAATTCCAGCTCTGTCATTCTGAGGAAGCGCAGCGACCGAAGAATCTCTGACCAATCGCTCCCATCGTCTCGGCGCTCCCACCGAGACGAGCTCCTTCGCTGCGCTCAGGATGATAAACTCTCAAATATACATATTTCAACAGCCTCGAAAGCAGGAACCCTCTCTTTATTATGCCATACAGCAACCATGCGCAACGATGTCATGGATGCCGACCGGCATATATACACTATCGTCATTCCCGGCGGGAATCGGGAAACCGCGCTTATTCAGTTGCCGTAAGGTGTCATATTCAATGTTGTAGTTACAGCATTGCCACTGCTTTGATCGTCATCATCTCGATAGTCGCGTCCATCACCTGCAACAGCTTGGCGTCGCGCAAGTATTTTTCGAGATTGTATTCCTTCGAGATACCGTAGCCGCCGAGCACCTGGATCATCTCCGAGGTGTGGCGCATCGCCTGGTTGCAGGCGAACACACGCGCCGCGGCGGACATTTTCAGGTCGCCGAGGAACTCGTTGGCGAGCGTCCAGCTCGCTTTCCAGAGCAGGCCACGCGCGGCCTCGATCGCCTGGAAGCATTCGAACAGCCGGAACCCGATCGCCTGGTGCTGGATGATGGGTTTGCCCCATTGCACGCGCTGTTTCGCATACGCGAGCGCTTCTTCGTATGCCGCCCGCATCAGGCCCAGCGCGAGGTAGCCGACGCCGATATTGCCGACGGTTTTGATCGCGTTGTGGATCATCGGGAAATTATCGCCCGGCGGGATCAGCATGTAATCTTCCGGAATCCGCACATTGTCGAAGTAGAGCTCGGACTGGTTGAGCGCGCGCATGCCGAGCTTGTCGAGCGCGCGGCCATGCGTTGTGCCCTCGGATTTCGGAACGAGAAAAACGCCCGAGCCCTTTATACCCTTTTCGGGGTTCACGCAGGCGAACAGCAGGAACAGGTCGGACACGCCGCCGTTGCTGACGAACCCCGACTTGCTGCCGTCGATGACCCAGCCGTCGCCGTTCTTTTTCGCCGTGGTCGCGTGATGCACGCACGGGTCATAATAGTTGCTGCCATCCGATCCGATGTCAGGCTCGCTGCTGCCCCACGCGGTGATGTGCTCGGCGCGAGTGTCCGCACAGTAGGGTTTGACGAATTTCTCGACAAGGTCCTTGCGGTTCGGCGTCAGCACGCTGATGAACAGCGGCACGACAGGCGCAGCGAGCAGGGTGCCCGTGATGCCGATGCCGCCGACGGCCAGCTCTTCCCATATCAGGCCCATCGTCTGCGGGTCCAGTCCCAGCCCGCCGAACTCTTCCTTGATCCCCATCTTGTGGAAGCCCAGCTCATACGCCTTCGCCATCGTGTTTTTGTAATGCTCGCTTTCGAACGCCGCCTCCGGGTCCGCCATTTTGTCGAGCTCCATCTCCGCGGGCCGGATAACCTCGCGCGCGAACTTGCGCGCCAGCATCTGCAATTCTCTCTGGTCCTTCGTTGGTTTCAGGTCTATCATTTATCGAATCCCCAATCCGTACGCGAGAACGAATACGGAAGAAACACCTCCGGGTCCGCCTCCCCGACAACCTCGCCGGGCTGCATACGTGTTATTCCTGTGAAAAAGTACGAAGCGATCGGATTCTTGCATCTGACTTCGTACCACGGATCATGAATCGATTCCTCGAACGTGATCTGCCCGCTGCCCATCTCGAATTCCTTGTATTCGATCTCCGTCCGCTGCCGGACCAGCAGTACCGGCCCGTCGAAACCCGGCTTGAGCGACGCTGCCGGCATGAACTTGAACAGGAACGTCGGCCCGACCTTCAGCGGCGGCTCGTCCATTTTCATCGTGAGCTGCGTGCTGATGGTGACAAACCGCACCCCGTGCCGCTCCGCCCAGCCCTCGACCCTGTCGCCGTTGCGCTCAAGGCTGATGCTGCCGTCCTTCTTCGGGAACCCGTAGATGTCGCGCCCGTTGTAAATCCGGTCGTCCGGCCCGTCGAGCGGCATTTCGAGGCAGTAGTTGCCCACCTCGCCCTTGTACTGACAGCGGACGAACAGGGCGGACTCCTTGTAACCGGGCCCCAGGTTCGTATCCGGGAAATGCGAGATGTAGCTCAGTGCCCACGGCTCGGCTGCCGGTTCGAGCGGCGGCGGCAACAACCGCGCGATTATCTCCGGCTCGGTCTCATACATGATCCCCAGCATCTTCGCGCCCGGAAACTCCCGGACTGCGAAACCGTAATACCTGTCTATCTCTTCCTGTGTTTTAACGAAACCCATAAAGCTCTCCCTCCACGACGAACCCGCTTCAGAATGCCGGGCCGCGATGTCATTATTTAATTTTTGTAATGATTCAACAGTTTTGCGAAAACAACGCCCGTCGGCTGACCGATCGGTCAAACAACGCACGATTATATTAACCGATCGATCAAATTCTGTCAAGCGAGTAGCCGAAATTTTGTAGTATAGGTAAAAAAGAAAGCGGGCTCGACGCTTGAACTGCGTTTCTCTGTGAGAAATCCGCGTTAATGGCGATTGTGCGTGAGTATGAGGATTCTATCACGCCGAAGCAGGTTCCGCTTTTTATATTGACTATCAGAATAAAAATAGAATAACTAAACGGAGTTTTCTGGATTCCTGCTGACTGCATGCAGGAATGACGGCAGGCGCTTCGTGTCGTATTCCATATTATCTATGATAAACAGTATATTCGAGAAGAATACCCTGTCCGCTTGCGGCGGAGTAAGGATTGCCGGTGTTGAATGGCAATATTGTGGAGAGAAGCGCGCTTGTCGCGCTTCTCGTCGAGAAGTTTTGAAAGAGTGTGAGAAACCTTTTTCAAAAGTTTTCTCGCGAGTTTTGATACCTCGTCAGCTTGCGGCAGGTTCCACTTTTTATTTAAACAGCTTAAACTGCCCGGATTCGGTGCGGGCGGATTTCATGATGGCGGACATGGCTTCCGTGATGTCGGGGTGCTGCGCGGCGACGTTGTTTTTCTCGGCGGGGTCGTCGGCGAGATTGTACAGTTCGACCGGCGCGTCGTGGTTGCTGTTCAGCTTGACGCGGACCGCTTTCCAGTCGCCGGCGCGCACG
>ERZ795048.3018-NODE-3018-length-12922-cov-6.110282_pt1 | contig 12922 bp, 13 predicted proteins | sample MGYA00375132_ERZ795048 | MGnify/ENA primary metagenome ERZ795048 (study PRJEB30177, sample SAMN05720225) | activated sludge metagenome | isolation source: Anaerobic digester | place: Hong Kong | collected 2014-12-17 ...
CGACCTATCTCGATCCTTCCGGATCGCAGATCGGCAAAAAGGAAAGCATTGCCGATACGGCACGCGTGCTCGGCAGAATGTACAACGGCATCGAATACCGCGGCTTCGGCCAGAGCATCGTGGAAGAGCTGGCAGCCTACGCGGGCGTACCCGTCTGGAACGGGCTGACGACGGAATTTCACCCGACGCAGGTGCTCGCCGATCTGATGACGATCAAGGAAAAGTTCGGCAAGCTCAAGGGAGTCAAGCTGGCATACTGCGGCGACGCCCGGTTCAACATGGGCAATTCGCTCATGGTCGGCTGCGCCAAGATGGGCCTGGATTTCGTCGCCTGCGCGCCGAAGAAATATTTCCCGCAGCAGGCGCTGACCGATACGTGCCTCGGGCTTTGCAAGCAGAGCGGCGGCAGCATCACGCAGACGGAGGATATTGCCGCCGGCGTAAAGGACGCGGACGTGATCTATACCGACGTCTGGGTCTCCATGGGCGAACCGATGGAGGTCTGGGCGGAGCGCATCAAGGACCTCGCGCCGTATCAGGTCAACGCGGACGTTATGAAGCTGGCAAAGCCGAACGCCGTTTTCATGCACTGCCTGCCGTCCTTCCACGACCTGAACACCGGCATCGGCAAAGAGATGGGCACGCATTTCGGCCGCGATTCCATGGAAGTTTCGGACGATGTGTTCAATTCTCCCCAGTCCGTCGTCTTCGACGAAGCGGAAAACCGTATGCACACCATCAAGGCCGTCATGGCTGCGACACTGTAACGCGTTTTCGCACAGCATCGAACAAAAAACGGGAAATCGTACGATTTCCCGTTTTTTGTCCGTCTTTCGTTACATTCCTTTTACGATGTTTCCAAGCAAAAGCAACACATAACCGATCAGTACAATAAAGGCGCTCAGGAGCTGCCCGATCGGCAGCGCGCCGAACACGCCCAGCATGCCGATGACAAAGACGATAACGGAAATCCAGAATACGACCTTTTTCGGTGCATTTAGCCTCATTTTATTTACCTCCGTACAGTTGTTTGTTTATGCGCGGCTCTTTTCATCCTTTGCGAACCGCTTTGGTTGTTCTAAGTATATATTACATCATTTCAAAGGCAATTGCTATCAAAATCTGATTTTCGGAAGATTATGTAACATATTTGTCGCAGCATCGCGCACTTTGGCGCAGGCTCCCGCGCCGGCACCCGGGCTATGCTTCTTTGGGGAATCCCAGTCGTTCGGAAATTGACCGGGCGGCGTCTTTCACCAGCTCGGCATTTTTTGATACGCTCTCCCTGTCCTTCATCCGCGAAGACGGCGTGGAGATACTGATTGCCGCGACCGTTATCCCATAGTGGTTGTGAATCGCCGCCGCCACGCAGCGCACGCCGAGTTCGTGTTCCTCAATGTCGAGCGCATAACCGCGCTTCCTGATCCTGTTTGTTTCGCGCTTCATCTGTTCCAGGGATACGATCGTGTTGTTCGTATAGCGCACAACCTTCAGATCAGGCCAGCGGTCCATCAGCTCCTCGTCCGTCCATGCGGACATCAGGACCTTCCCCGCGCCGGTACAGTACAGCGGTCCGCGCATCCCTGTTCGCGAGCCCATGCGTACGATGTTGACGCCGGGGTCTTCCTTATGCAGATACAGCAGCCCGTTGCCGTCCTGAATCGCAAGATGGACGACCTCCAGCGTCTGCGCGGAGAGCGTTTCCATCGCAGGCTTCGCCGCCGCAAGGAGGCTGTTTTCCACAATGGCGCCGCTCCCGATTTCAAACATCCGCATCGTCAGCCGGTAGCGCCCGCTTTCATGGTCCTTGCAGACATACCCGCGCGCAGACAACGATGCCAGCAGCCTGTGCACGGTGCTGACATGGAGTTTCACTGCCGGAGCGATTTCGCTGAGCAGCATGCCGCGCGGAGATTTGGACAACGTTTCAATGATGTCCAGAACCCGGTCGATCACCTGTACCGGCCCTTGTGAAGCTTGACTCATACTCCGTTCCCTTTTTTCCATATTATGGAATGCATCCGCGTCCACGTTTTCATATCGTGATAGTTCCCTTCAATTCGGCGCTTATCGATTGACAGTCGGCTTGAGTTCGATTATAAAGAAATCGTCTTTTCATGTAGTAATATCAATTATCATATTATGAAATCGTTCGTTATGCAAGGAGGCGTTTTACATGCGTGAAAACACAATTGAACAAATATTGAAGGAAAAGGTGATCGCCATTGTCCGCGGCGTCGGCCCGGCGCAATGCCTGCGCGTTGCAGAAGCGCTCTATCAGGGCGGCATACGGCTTGCCGAGATAACGTTTAATCTGAACGATCCCGGTTCGTTCAGGGAAACGGCGGGCGCAATCTCCGCAATCGGCAGGGCCTATGCGGGAAAAATGCTTTGCGGCGCAGGCACGGTTACATCCGAAGAGCTTGTCGACCTTGCGGCGGACGCGGGCGCGGCGTACATCATTTCGCCGGATTCCAATCCCGCCGTCATCCGGCGCACGCTGGAGCGCAAAATTGTTTCGATCCCGGGTGCGATGACGCCGACGGAGGTTCTGGCCGCGCACGGCGCCGGGGCGGATTTCGTGAAGCTGTTTCCCGCCGCCGCGCTCGGAACCGGCTACATCAAGGCGATCCGGGCCCCCATCAACCACGTCCGCCTGCTTGCGGTCGGCGGTGTAAACGAAAAAAACATCGGCGCATTTCTGGCCGCCGGGCTGTACGGCGCGGGCGTGGGCGGGAACCTTGCCAACAAAGCGTGGATTCAGGCGGGCGAATATGAGCGCATCACCGCGGCGGCAAAAGAACTCGTCGCGGCAGCGAACGTTTAAGGAGGACACGAAAATGGCGAAACGAATCGTTACATTCGGCGAAATCATGATGCGTCTCAACCCGTTTGGATATGAACGCTTTGTTCAGGCGGACCGTTTCGAAGTCAGCTTTGCAGGAGGCGAAGCGAACGTTGCCGTTTCTCTTGCGAATTTCGGTATGGACGCGGCGTTTGTGAGCAAGCTGCCCGGCCATGAAATCGGCCGGAGCGCCGTCAACGCGCTGCGCCGTTACGGCGTGGACACGTCGGGCATCGTCCGCGGCGGCGATCGTCTCGGCGTGTATTATGTGGAAAAGGGCGCTTCCCAGCGCCCGTCCAAGGTCATTTACGACCGCGCCGGTTCCGCAATCGCTCTCGCAAAAACGACCGATTTTGACTGGAACACGATTTTTGACGGTGCGAGCTGGTTTCACTGGACCGGCATCACGCCCGCGCTCGGCGGCGAACTGCCGGATATCTGCCTTGCCGCATGCAAGGCGGCCAAAGAACACGGCGTAACGATCTCCTGCGACCTGAACTACCGCAAGAAGCTTTGGTCTGCCGAAGCCGCCGGAAGATGCATGGCCACCCTTATGCCGTACGTCGACGTCTGCATTGCAAACGAAGCGGACGCAAAAGACGTCTTCGGCATCGAGGCTGAAAACACCGACGTCGAGAGCGGTGCCTTGAATCACAAAGGATATATCAGCGTGGCGCGCCAGCTTTCCGGGCGGTTCGGCTGCAAAAAAATCGCCGTCACGCTCCGCGGAAGCCTGTCCGCGACGGACAACGACTGGGCCGGCATGCTTTACAGCGGGGACGGCGCCGTCTTCTCTCCGACGTACCGCGTGCATATCGTGGACCGTGTCGGCGGCGGCGACAGCTTCGCCGCGGCGCTGATCTACAGCCAGCTGACCGGAATGGACGACCAGGACGCAATCAACTTCGCCGTTGCGGCAAGCTGCCTAAAACACAGCATCGAACACGATTTCAATCTGGTTTCCGTCGACGAAGTCCGGTCGCTTGCGGCGGGCAATGCGTCCGGCCGGGTCCAGCGCTGACCGCTTTTGCGCATGGCGCATTTTTATATATTTTATATTTTTTATCGGAAAAGCCTTGCATCCAAACCGAATTCGTGGTATCTTGACTAAAACAAATTGAGGAAGAAGCGCATGATCCAAGAAAACCGCGCAGCCGAATACCGTTACTTTAGCTTTATCAGCTTTTATTTTGGCAAGGCTGACTTGGGTTTGGCTGAAAACGGGTGATCATGCTTCTCCGGCATACAAAATTCGCATGAGTACCGCGGCCAAACCGGCCGCGGTTTTTATTTGGAGGAATAAAAAGCAATGATCGTTATTTTAAAGCCCAATCCCGACAAAGGGCAACTGGAAAGCCTGATCTCCTGGCTGCAGGGCAAAGGCATTCAGATTCACACAAGCCTCGGCACGTCCCGTATGATTCTCGGGCTGGTCGGCGACACCTCGATGCTGGACATCGACCTGATCTCCGCGCTCGATATCGTCGACGATGTAAAGCGCATTCAGGAACCGTACAAAAACGCAAATCGGAAATTCCACCCGGACGATACGGTGATTTCGGTCGGCGGCACGCAAATCGGCGGCGGGAACCTGACGCTTATGGCGGGACCCTGTTCTGTCGAGACGGAGGACCAGATCGTCGAAGTTGCAAAAGCCGTTAAAGAAAGCGGCGCGACCATGCTGCGCGGCGGCGCCTTCAAACCGCGAACCTCGCCGTATTCATTCCAGGGGCTCGGCGCAGAGGGACTCCGCCTGCTGGAGCTGGCAAAGCAGGAAACCGGGCTGCCCGTCGTCAGCGAAATCATGGACGCTTCCCAGCTTCCGTTGTTCGAAAATGTGGACGTGATCCAGGTCGGCGCGCGCAACATGCAAAATTTCAACCTGCTCAAGGTGCTGGGCGCACAGGACAAGCCGGTTATGATCAAGCGCGGGCTGGCCTCCACATACGAGGAATGGCTCATGAGCGCCGAATACGTCATGGCCTCCGGCAACGAAAACGTAATTCTGTGCGAACGCGGCGTGCGCACCTTTGAAACCTATACGCGCAACACGCTGGACATCGCCGCGGTCCCGGTCTTGCGGCACTTAACGCACCTGCCGATCATCGTCGACCCCAGTCATGCCACCGGCCGGTCCGCGCTGGTCGCGCCGCTCGCCGCGGGCGCGGTCGCCGCCGGATGCGACGGCCTGCTCATCGAGGTCCACAACGACCCCGCCCACGCGTTGAGCGACGGTCCGCAGTCTCTGAATCCGGAAGCGTTCGACCGGCTTGCGAGGAAGCTCGTCGCCCTGCACGGTTTCATGCGCGACCTGGTGGCCGCACAATGAACGTAGGCATCGTCGGCCTGGGACTGATCGGCGGTTCCATGGCAAAAAGCATCAAAAACCGCACGGCGCACATCGTCTGGGGCGCGGACCTCAACGCGGAAACCATGACGCTCGCGCGGCTCAGCGGTGCGATCGACGCGCCGCTGAGCGATGAAAACCTTCGCGCGTGCGACCTGCTTCTTCTCGCCATCCGCCCGAATGCGGCGCTGGAATGGGTCCGCGCCAACGCGGACAAAATCGAAGCACGCACGATCGTCGTCGACCTCTGCGGCGTCAAGCGTGTCGTTTGCAGCGCGATCGCCCCGATCGCAAAAATGCACGGATTCGCTTATATCGGCGGCCATCCGATGGCCGGACGCGAGCGCAGCGGTTTCGTCAGTTCCGGTATCGATCTGTTTTCCGGCGCTTCCATGATCCTTACGCCGAACGAGCGCACGGACATGCAAACGCTCGAAACGCTGAAATCTTTCTTCACGGATATCGGCTTTGCGGGCCTGACGTTCTCCAACCCGGACGAGCACGACCGCATCATCGCCTACACGTCCCAACTGGCGCACATCGTATCCAGCGCGTACATCAAGTCGCCCGAAGCCCAGCTTCGGCGCGGTTTTTCCGCCGGAAGCTACCGGGACATGACGCGCGTTGCGCATCTGGACGAGGACATGTGGACGGAACTGTTTCTGGACAATGCGGACTATCTGTCCGAACAGCTCGATATCCTGATCGGCCATCTGAACGAATACCGCGCCGCTCTCGGCGCGCAAGACGCGGAGCGTCTCCGCGCGCTGCTTCGGGACGGCCGCGAAAAGAAAGCTACGGCGGGAGGCAACTAAGCGATGAGTATCCACCGAATTCCCGTCCGCGTTAAAAACGAATACGAAGTCGCGATCGGCCGAGGCCTGCTTGAAAAAAGCGGCGCATTGCTGATCGAGGTCGTCGGCAGCTGCCGAATTGCGATCGTCACGGATTCCAATGTTGAAAAGCTCTATCTGCAAACGGTGGAAAACAGTCTGGATCAGGCCGGATACGACGTCTGCTCGTTCGTTTTTCCCGCCGGGGAAAGCGCCAAACGGATGCATACCCTTTCCGATATTCTTGAGTTTTTAGCAAAAAACCGTCTTTCGCGCGGCGACTGCGTCGTTGCGCTCGGCGGCGGCGTAACCGGCGATCTGTCCGGCTTTGCGGCGGGCTGTTATCTGCGCGGCATCCGTTATGTTCAGTTGCCGACCACGCTGCTTGCCGCGGTGGATTCGTCCGTCGGCGGGAAAACAGCCGTAGATCTGTCCGCAGGGAAAAACCTTGCGGGTCTTTTTTATCAGCCTTCGCTGGTTGTCTGCGACCCGGACTGCTTTTCCACCCTGCCGGACGGCGAATTCGCAAACGGCGCCGCGGAAGCGATCAAAACCGGGGTTCTGGACGGCGAGCCGCTGTTCCGGTTGTTCGAAACCGGCAACGTCCGCGAAAACATCGACGAAATCGTCGCGCGGTGCGTCGCGTTTAAAGCAGGCGTCGTCGAGGCGGACGAATTCGACAGCTCGCTGCGCAACACCCTCAACCTCGGGCACACTGCGGGCCACGCAATCGAAGCCTGCAGCGGTTATACGATTCCGCACGGACAGGCTGTTGCGATCGGTTTGTCCATCATTGCAAAAGCCGCCGAAGCGCTCCGCGAAGCGACGGAACCGATTTCGGAACGCATCCGGCACACGCTCGTTCAAAGCGGCCTGCCCGTTACGTCGCCGTACTCGCCGGAGATGCTCGCAAGCGCCGCGCTTTCCGACAAAAAACGCGCGGGCGGCTCCATACGGATCGTGCTTCCGCGCCGCATCGGCGACTGCGCGCTGAAAACCATCCCGGTCGGCGAGCTGTTATCCGTCTTTCGCGCGGGGATGGAGGGCGACGCATGAACGCCATCATTGCGCCCGCGCCGCTTTCCGGCGAAATCGAAGCGATCTCCTCAAAATCCGACGCGCACCGGCTGCTGATACTGGCCGCGCTTTCGAAGGGAACAACCACGCTCATCCGGCTCAATCAGCGTTCGGACGATATCGACGCGACGATCGGCTGCCTGCGCGCCATGGGCGCGCAGATCGATGCCGCTCCGGACGGAATCGTGGTCCACGGAATCCGCACGTTTGCCGACAATCCGCTGCTGGACTGCAACGAAAGCGGGTCCACGTTCCGTTTTCTGCTGCCGGTTGCGGCGGCGTGCTGCGATTCGGCGCGCTTTGCCGGGCACGGACGGCTGCCCGAGCGGCCGGTACGCGAGTTGCTGCAGACCATGCGGTCGCACGGCGTCCGCTTTTCGGCCGACCGCCTTCCGTTTTCAATCACCGGTCGTCTGGGCGGCGGCGATTACGAACTTCCGGGCGACGTCAGTTCCCAGTATCTGACCGGCTTGCTACTCGCGCTGCCGACGGTCGATCGGAACAGCGTCGTCACGCTCACGACAAAGCTGGCGTCCGCGGCCTATGTCGACATTACGCTTTCCGCGCTCAGCCGGTTCGGTATCCGCGCCTCGGCTGAAGACGGCGTCTACTCAGTCCCCGGGGGGCAACTTTGCGTTTCGCCCGGAGAAATCCGTGCGGACGGCGACTGGTCGAACGCGGCGTTCTTCCTCGCCGCGGGCGCGCTGGGACGACCCGTTCGCGTAAGCGGCTTGCGCATGGATTCGCCGCAGGGCGATAAAAATATTTTGGATATTCTCCGCTCGTTCGGGGCGAACGTGTCGGTTTCCGGCGACGCGGCGACGGTTGCGCCGGCAACGCTCCACGGAATCGATCTCGACGTTGGGGAAACGCCCGACCTGCTGCCAGTTCTGGCTGTTCTGGCGGCCTGCGCGGGCGGCGAAACACGGCTCGTCAACGCGGCCCGGCTCCGCCTGAAGGAAAGCGACCGGCTGACCGCCACGGCAAAGCTGATCAACGGCCTCGGCGGAGATGCAAAAGAATTGCCGGACGGTCTGGTCGTTCGCGGCGGAATCCTGTCCGGCGGGACGGTGGACAGTTTTCACGACCACCGCATCGCCATGGCGGCGGCGGTCGCGGCGGTCCGCTGCAAAAACCCGGTCACGATTCTCGACGCGGGCGCGGCGGCAAAGTCCTACCCTGCGTTCTATGAAGATTATCAAAAGCTTGGAGGAAACGTGGATGTCGTCTGAATTTGGAAAGGTCCTTCGCGTCGGCGTCTTCGGGCAGTCGCACGGCCGCGCCATCGGCGTGACCATGGATGGCCTGCCCGCCGGAGAAGCAATCGACATGGACGAATTGCGCGCCTTTTTGGAGCGCCGCCGTCCGGGCAGGTCTTCGCTCTCGACCGCGAGACGGGAAGCGGACGAGCCTGTGTTTCTGTCCGGCCTGGTCGACGGCAAAACCAGCGGCAGCCCGCTTTGCGCAATCATCGAAAACAAGGATGTTCGCTCCAAAGACTATTCGGAGTTCGCCGACAAGCCGCGCCCCGGGCACGCGGACTATACGGCCTGTGTCAAGTGGAACGGCAAAGCCGATATGCGCGGCGGCGGACACTTCTCCGGGCGGCTGACCGCGCCGCTTTGCATCGCGGGCGGAATCGCAAAACAGATTCTGGCGCGAAAAGATATCTTCGTCGGCGCGCATCTTGCAGAAATCGCGGGCATTGCGGACGAAGCCTTCCCGCTGATGCCGACGCAGACGTTATTTGCGGAAATCGCGGCGAAACCGTTTCCCGTCATCGACGACGCGCAGGGCGAAAGCATGCGCTCGGCGATTTTGTCCGCGGCCGCCGACGGCGATTCCGTCGGCGGTGTGATCGAATGCGCGGCAATCGGCGTTCCCGCCGGTTTGGGCGGACCGATGTTCGACGGCATGGAAAACCGCCTGAGCGCGGCGCTGTTCGGCATCCCCGCCGTCAAAGGCGTGGAATTCGGCGCGGGCTTTCAGGCGGCGACGATGCGCGGATCAAAAAATAACGACCCGTTCATAATGGCGGGCGACGGATCGATCGTTACCAAAACGAACCACGCCGGCGGCATCCTCGGCGGAATTACGACCGGCATGCCGATCGTAATGCGTCTGGGCGTCAAACCCACGCCGTCGATTGCAAAGACGCAAAACACGGTCAGCCTGTCCGCCCGTGAAAACACTACTCTGGCAATCAATGGTCGCCACGACCCATGTATTGCGCACCGGGCCGTTCCCGTCGCGGAGGCCGTGTGCGCCATCGTCCTGCTGGACAGTTTATTGGAGGAGAAAAGCAGATGGAATTGAACGAAATACGGAACTCGATCGACTCGGTGGATGAACGGCTGCTCAAGCTGTTTTTGGAACGCATGGATTTGAGTGAACAGGTGGCCGCCTACAAACAGGCGCATTCTTTGCCGCTGCTCAACAAAACGCGCGAACGCGAAATTCTTGCGCGCGTCTCAGAGCAAGCCGGCGAACGAGAACCCTATGCCTATCAACTCTTCACCACGCTGTTTGAGCTTTCCAAAGCGCGCCAGCGCGAGCTCTATGCGCAGCCTTCCACGGTACGCGCGCAGGTGGAGCGTGCGCTCGCCGCACCGGAGGACGTTTTTCCGCGGACGGGCGTCGTCGCCTGTCAGGGCGTGGAAGGATCGAACTCGCAGGCGGCCTGCGACAAGCTGCTGCCACGCGGAAACATCGTATACGTCAAAAGTTTCGAGGCCGTGTTCGACGCGGTGGAATCCGGGCTCTGCCGCTTCGGCGTGCTTCCGATTGAAAACAGCGCGAACGGTTCCGTCCGTATCGTCTACGACCTGCTCCAGAGAAAACATTTTTCCATCGTCCGCAGCACGAGCCTCTGCATCCGGCACGAACTGATGGCAAAGCCGGGAACGAAGCTCTCCGACGTCACGGACATCTTTTCGCACGAACAGGCCATCGGCCAGTGCAGCCGGTACCTCGGCAAGCTCAACGGCAAGGTGAAGGTGACGCCCTGCGCAAATACGGCGCTCGCTGCGAAGACGGTTTCCGAAAGCGGCGGCCCCGGCGCGGCGGCGATCTGCTCGCACGCCTGCGCCGCGCTGTACGGCCTGGACGTGCTCAGCGACGATATTCAGGACAGCGACAACAACTACACCCGCTTTATCTGCATTGCAAAGGACCCCGTGATCTATGCCGGTTCCAACCGTATCAGCCTGATTCTGGCCTGCCAGAACAAGCCGGGCGCGCTCAACGAAATACTGACCAAGCTCTCCGTACACGGCGTGAACATGAGCAAGCTGGAAAGCTGTCCCGTGACCGGCCGCAACTTCGAGTTTATCTTTTTCTTTGAGCTGGACGCTTCCGTGCGCGAGCCCGGCGTTCTGCCCATGCTGGAGGAGCTGGAACGCATCAGCGAAAGCTTCACCTTCCTCGGCAACTACTCGATGGTCTGAATGATGGAAGGCCGCATCTACGGACTCATAGGGCGCAGCCTGAAGCATAGTTATTCCGTCCCGATCCATAGGGAACTGGGAGCGAAAGGTTACCGGCTGATCGAGCTGGAGCCGGAGGAGCTTGCAGCGTTTCTCCAAAGGGACGATATCGGCGGCCTGAACGTCACGATCCCTTACAAACGCGACGTGATGGCATGCTGCTCTTCGCTCGATGAAACGGCGCGCGCCATCGGCAGCGTCAACACGATCGTCCGGCAGGAAGACGACACGCTGAAGGGCTATAATACGGACGCATATGGCTTTTCCTATATGGCGAGGCGCGCCGGCGTTTCGTTTGCCGGGCGCAAGGTCGTGATCTTCGGCAGCGGCGGCGCGTCTCTGACCGCGCAGTATGTCGCAAGGCAAAGCGGCGCGTCCGCGGTCGTCGTGATCTCCCGCAGCGGGCCGGATAACTATGAAAATCTCGCCCGCCACGCGGACGCGGAGGTCCTCGTCAACGCAACGCCCGTCGGCATGTATCCAAACACCGGCGTGATGCCCGCCGGCCCGGCTTTGTTCCCGAACTGCAAAGGCGTGCTGGATTTGATTTACAATCCGCGCAGGACGGCGCTTTTACTCCGGGCCGACGCGCTCGGCATCCCCTGTTCGGATGGCCTTCCAATGCTGGTTTCGCAAGCAAAAGCAGCGGAAGAACTGTTTTTTGGCCAAAAAATACCGAACTCCGAAAACGAGCGCCTCCTGAAAAAGCTTTACCGGGACATGCAGAATATCGTACTGGTCGGCATGCCGGGCAGCGGGAAAACCACGATTGGCAATGCGCTCAGCCGGATCGCCGGACGGAGAGCCGTCGATCTCGACGCCGAAATCGAAAAAACTGCCGGATGCACGATTCCCGCCATCTTTGCGTCCTCCGGCGAGGAAGCCTTTCGCCGGATGGAGCGTGAACAGGCGAAAAAATGGGGCTGAAAGCGGCAATATCCTGATCACCGGCGGCGGCATCGTCAAGGACCCGCGCAACTACGCTTCGTTGAAGCAGAACGGGCGCATCTATCAGATCGAGCGGGACGTGCGTTCGCTCGAGCGCGCCGGACGTCCGCTCTCCGAAAACGCCGACCTTTCCGAGATGTACTGCCGGCGGCAGCCGCTTTACGAACGTTTCCGCGACGCAGCGGCGCAAAACGACGGCTCGGCGGAAACAGCCGCGCAAGCCATATGGGAGGATTACTGTGAACATTCTGATCATTAACGGGCCGAACCTGAACTTGCTCGGCCTGCGCGAGCCGGATATCTACGGCAAACAAACCTATGCCGACCTGGTTGAGATGATTCGTCTTGAGGCTGTGTCCCTCGGCGTCTCGGTTACCTTCGTGCAGTCCAACCACGAGGGCAATCTCGTGGACGCGATCCAGAGCGCGTATCAAACGGCGGACGGAATCGTCATCAATCCCGGCGCTTACACGCACACGAGCATTGCGCTGCTCGACGCGCTCAAGGCCGTCGGCGTCCCCGCCGTGGAAGTGCACATCTCCGATCCCGATCAGCGCGAGGAATTCCGGCACGTCTCGTATATTCGCAGTGCGTGCATCGCGACCGTCAAAGGGCACGGCCTGAACGGTTATCTTGAAGCGCTGCGGCTCCTTTGCGAAAAGCAGGATGAATAAACGCTTTTTAAAGCGCAAACAAAGCGGCTCCGCAGGGATTTGCGGAGCCGCTTTGTGTTTTGTTGTCCGTCGAACGAGCGCTTCCGGATTGTTCGCCGCTGTAAACGGTTATTTCTTCAAAAACGTCATCTGGCTGCGCAATTGCTGGCCGACTTTGACCAACTGCGTTTCCGCGCCCTGTCGCTTCATGGCGTTAAAATGCGGCCGGCCCACGCGGTTTTCGAGAATCCAGTTGCGCGCAAACGTACCGTCCTGAATCTCCGCAAGCACTTTTTTCATCTCCTTACGCGTTTCTTCGGTCACAATGCGTTTGCTGGTTACGTAATCGCCGTACTCCGCCGTATCACTGATGGAATAGCGCATCATTTCGAATCCGCCGCTGTAGATGAGGTCGACGATCAGTTTCATCTCGTGGATGCACTCGAAGTATGCGTTCTCCGGCGCATAGCCCGCTTCAACGAGCGTTTCGAATCCGGCCAGCATCAGTTCCGTCACGCCGCCGCAGAGTACCGCCTGCTCGCCGAAGAGGTCCGTTTCGGTCTCCTCGCGGAACGTCGTTTCAAGAATGCCCGCGCGCGCCGCGCCGATGCCCGCCGCATATGCAAGCGCCGTCTTCTTGGCCTTGCCTGTATAGTCCTGCTGGACCGCAATCAGGCACGGAACGCCCGCGCCGCGCTGATATTCGCTGCGGACCGTGTGTCCCGGCCCTTTCG
>ERZ795048.3023-NODE-3023-length-12902-cov-5.597727_pt1 | contig 12902 bp, 11 predicted proteins | sample MGYA00375132_ERZ795048 | MGnify/ENA primary metagenome ERZ795048 (study PRJEB30177, sample SAMN05720225) | activated sludge metagenome | isolation source: Anaerobic digester | place: Hong Kong | collected 2014-12-17 ...
ATCCATAGAAAAAACTCCGTCTGTTACAATAATACGGAAGCGTTGTGCTTGCGCTTTTTGTAGGCAAACTTCTAGTTCCTCCATATTTGCATTGGCATAACGATAACGTTGGGCTTTACATAGTCTTACCCCATCAATAATAGATGCGTGATTAAGAGAATCACTAATGATAGCATCATCAGCTGTAAACAATGGTTCAAATACTCCCCCGTTGGCATCAAAACATGCAGCGTACAAAATTGTATCTTCAGTCTTAAAATAACGGGCAATAGCTGCTTCAAGCTCTTTGTGAATATCTTGTGTACCACAAATAAAACGCACTGACGAAACTCCATATCCACGACTATCCATCATGCGCTTAGCAGCTTGGATAAGACGAGGGTGATTGGATAACCCCAAATAGTTATTGGCACAAAAATTTAAAACTTCTTGTCCACCTACTTGAATAACCGCTTGTTGTGGACTCTCAATCAAGCGTTCTTGCTTATATAACCCAGCTTCTCGGATGTTTTTTAATTCTTCCTCAAGATGAGCTTTCATTTTTCCATACATAACAATGAATAGGTTTTATGGTTAAATAATGAGTTGTCAACAAAGATGCGACTTTTATTCGAGATAGAAAGCTGTTTTTTCTATTTTCTTGTGTAGAATATCAAAAAAGCATTTATCTTTGTTCTGTATTAATCTAAGGTATTTCCTTATGTATGAGACAATAAACACCAAGCGTTAACCTATCCCTTAAAACGAATTAGAATTGTAATAATGAAATGTATATTTGTCATAGGAGCCACGGGCCAGATTGGTTCAGAGCTCACCATGGAATTGAGACATCGTTACGGCGGCGACAATGTTGTAGCAGGTTATATTCACGGCGCAGAACCGCAAGGTGTATTGCGTGAGAGTGGTCCAATGGCTCTTGCTGATGTAACAGATGCTGATGCTCTTGCTCAAGTTGTCAAGAAATATAAAATCGATACCATCTATAACTTGGCGGCTTTATTATCAGTTGTTGCTGAAAGCAAACCACAACTAGCTTGGCATATTGGTATAGATGGTCTTTGGAATGTACTAGAAGTTGCACGTGTATATGGCTGTGCCGTATTTACGCCTAGTTCAATCGGTAGCTTTGGACCTGAAACTCCTGCTGATATGACTCCCCAAGATACTGTGCAACGTCCACGCACCATGTATGGTATTTCAAAAGTTACAGGTGAATTACTTAGTGACTATTATTTTCATAAATATGGAGTTGATACTCGTTCAGTACGATTCCCTGGAATTATTAGTTATGTAACTCCTCCTGGTGGGGGCACAACGGATTATGCAGTAGATATTTATTATTCAGCTGTACGTCATGAAGATTTTATATGTCCTATTGCTGCTGGCACTCACATGGATATGATGTATATGCCGGATGCTCTACATGCTGCGATTTATTTAATGGAAGCCGATCCAACTCGTTTGGTGCATCGCAATAGCTTCAATATAGCTTCAATGAGTTTTGACCCAGAAGAAATATATAATACTATTCGTGCAGAGAGACCAGAATTTAAAATGACTTATCAAGTAGATAGTTTAAAACAGTCTATTGCTGATAGTTGGCCTGATCGTCTTGATGACAGTTGTGCGCGAGATGAATGGGATTGGTCTCCACAGTACAATTTGAGTAAGATGACTATAGATATGCTTGCCAAATTAGAGGCTAGAGGTATTTAAGCTAGCCAAACACAACAAAGAGTAAACTGAAAATCAATGATAAATCGAAACACGTTGCAAACCTTTTTTTGTGGTTTGTTTATTATAAGCTTGACCTTTTCAGCGTGTAGACCACGCAACACTGATCGTCAAGCTATACAAAATCAAGTTGCCATTCGTTCGTGGGATGAGGGTATGCAAGATATTGTTAATCTCATTGATTCGGTTAGTAGTGAGCAAGACTCTCTTGTTATTAATGAACCCAAGTTGTATCCAGAACAAGTTGATACTTATTTTGAAGACTTTATATATCAGTTTGGTGTTGATAGTGATTTCCAGTTACGTCGTATTATTTTTCCATTGCCAATTTATCGTGGAGATAGTATTATCTATTATCAAAAGGACGCATGGAAACATGATAGTTTGGTATCTCATTTGCCCTATTATTCTATGATTTTTGATGATAGAGCCGAATATAGTATGATGCAAGATTCGACTATTCGTCTGATCCATCTTGATTATTATGACTCCAAACACCAGTATTGTAGGAGTTATTACTTTAAAAAGATACAGGGACTTTGGCTTCTTGAAGCCATGCATTATCCCAAGCATATAAAAGGACAAACAGAGGATACTCGTTTAGGATCCTTCTTGGATTTTTGGATGGCATTTGCTTCTGATACTATTTTTCAACAACAGCATATACAGCGTACTGTTGAAGTTGAGACTGCTAATCCTGATAATGAATTTGAAACAATAAAAGGAACTTTTGATCATCAACAGTGGCCTCTTTTTAGGCCATCACTTGATGGAAATGTCTTGACTAATATAGATGTAGGTCAGCATCTAGTGTCGACGAGTTACACACGCACCGTTGTGCTTGATGGAGCAAGTAATGGCCTTTTTATAGTTTTGCGTTTTCGGTATGATTCTAAGAAGAAGACATGGTTATTATATGGTTTGGAAGAACCAGCAACATAAAAAACATTATGATACATATATACGAATCGATCTCTTTACTACCTTACCATACATTTCATATTGATGTATTAGCCGATATGCTAGTAGAGTATGATACAATTGAAGATTTACAAGAGATTCTCCGTAATCCCAATCAATATCCAGCTCCTTTCCTACATGTAGGATCGGGGAGTAATCTATTGTTTACGCAAGATTTTCATGGCACTATTTTGCATAGTAAGATGCAGCATATACATGTAGAAAATGAAACTGAAAACACAATCGATTTACTGGTAGATAGTGGTCTTGATTGGGATGTTTTTGTTGCATATACTGTAAATAAAGGCTGGTATGGTTTAGAGAATCTTTCTTACATCCCAGGTGAAGTAGGGGCTTCCGCTGTACAAAATATAGGGGCATATGGAGTTGAAGCATGTCAACTAATTCAAGAGGTGCATGCACTTGAAATAGCTACAGGTGATGAGTGTCTCTTTTCTGTTGAAGAATGCCAGTATGGCTATCGTCAGAGCTTGTTTAAACAGTCAGATATGCGCGGTAAATATATTGTGACTCGTGTGCTTTATCGACTATCCAAGGAACGAATTGTCCATCTTGAATATGGCTCTATACAAGCGCATCTCTCGGCATTGGGAGTTGATGGAGTAACGGCCAGTTTACAACAAATACGTGATGTGATTATTGATATTCGCAAAGATAAACTACCTGATCCTGATATACTGGGTAATGCTGGAAGCTTCTTTATGAATCCAGTTGTATCTGAAGAAACATTCCAACGTATATATTCTGATTATCCAACGATGCCTTTTTATCGTATTTCGGATGATGAAGTCAAAATCCCTGCTGGATGGATGATAGATCAATGTGGTTGGAAAGGGCGTAGTCTTGGCCATGCAGGCGTGCACAAAGATCAGGCTCTAGTATTAGTAAATCTAGGATGTGCTACTTCCGCAGAAATTGTCAATTTGGCCGAAGAAGTACGTGCTGCTGTATTCAAACGTTTTGGTATCTCTATTTATCCAGAGGTACTCTATATATAATAATTTGAAGATAAGACATTATGAGTATTAAGTTCACAATTCTAGGTTCAGGCACCAGCACTGGTGTTCCCCAGATTGGGTGCACTTGTCCAGTCTGCACTTCTACTGACCCACGCGATCATCGCATGCGTTGTAGTAGCTTTATAGAAACTGATAACACACGCATTTTGCTCGATTGTGGTCCTGATTTTTATCATCAAGCTTTGCGTTATATGCCGTATAAAGCATTGAGTGGTGTATTGATTTCACATGAGCATTTTGATCATGTTGGTGGCATCGACGATCTACGTGCTTATTGTCATTTTGGCGATGTTGATATATATGCTAATGCCTCTAGTGCGAATTCTCTTCAAACACGTATGCCATATTGCTTTGTTGAAGAACGTTACCCAGGTATTCCACTCATTAATCTTCATAGCATTCTTCCATATCATCCTTTTACTATAGGGGATATAGAAGTGTTACCGATTGAAGTGATACATGGAAAATTGCCCATATTAGGTTATGTGCTTACTATTGGGGCTGTTCGCATTGGTTATATTACAGATATGAAAACCATGGATGAACGTAATTATGCCCTATTAGAACATCTAGACCTATTGGTGATGAATGCGTTGCGAATAGAAAAACATTGGACTCATCAGACGCTAGACGAGGCGCTTGTTGTCGCAAAAGAAGTGCATGCAAAACAAACTGTTTTTGTACATATGAGCCATGATATGGGATGTCATGAAGGAATAGATGCTCAATTGCCGCCAAGTGTGAGTTTGGGGTATGATGGGTTAACTATTGAATATCCATAATGATAAGATAATCACTCAAATTGTTTGGTTATGTTGCAAATAAGTCGTATATTTGCAGCCTATCACTGGGGTTGACTGGATTTGACAGTGGGCCGAGGTGGTGAGTAAGCATGCAGTGCGTCGATTATTAGCACTTTAAACTCAGTGATCAAACTTTTTTAATTGGCGAAACTAATTTTGCTTACGCTGCCTAACTGAATTATAGTACGTTAGCTTAATCTACCGACCCAGAAGAGGCGGTAGACGTAACATCGCTCAGGGCCTGTGGCTTCGTAGTCCCCTGATTCAGCGGTGCTGTCGAGACGGAGATAGGCAGTACTTTCCTCAAAGTGCTGGTGAAATAAAGAGGATAAGGTTAGAGCGGATGGCTTGGGTTTCAATCTAACTCGAAAAAATTAGGCCAAGATAAGCATGTAGAAAGCTTATTAGTTCCCCATTTGGACGAGGGTTCGACTCCCTCCAGCTCCACAGCGATAAAACGCCCTCATAAGTTTGTAACTGATGAGAGCGTTTTTTATTAACAAGTATACATAGTACCATGTTGTTTACTTCATTCTTAATTAGTATATTTGATGCCTATATGATAATAAACGTTCCATAAATGTATAGTCAAAACGAAAGTAAATTATTGATGTCATGAAGAAAATATTTTTATATACTCAATGCTGTTTTTTGAGTTTATTGATTGTGTCTTGTACACACAGTTCGCGTTCCCTTAATCATACATTGACTCAGTGGCATATGATGTATCCCACATCTAGTCAAGATCTTAATTTAGTTGGGGCAGTTAAGACTGTCCGTCTCAAAACCTATACTCCTATATTAGAAGATGGTCACTATGTTAGAGGATCTATTCAAAAGGTGACTCATGCTGAAGTAGCTCGTAATAAATCCTACGAAATTGAATTCTCTGAATTGGGTGTTATAAACCACATTATTTCTCTATCTCATACTGATCAAGTGCTCAATAAGCAAGTCAGTATTATTGATACAAATGGGCAATATATTGGCTTTTTTAATTATGATGCTCAGGGCAATCCAGAGTTTAAAGCTGAGTATAATTACACTCAAGACACGCTTATACATATTGAGAGTAATTCAGAATTAGCCGATGGTTATTGGGCAGTAGACTTTGATTATCCATCATTGGATGAGATGTCGTATACTCAAAAATTTTATGAGGGTATACTTGAAACAAAAGAACGTATAATCAACCAAAGGGTACATGAAGTTTGGGAAAAACATATGGCTGAGGGCGATACTGAAACGACTCACCACGAGTACGTATATAACGCATATAATGATATCGTGAAGGATCACGTTGTGCGTAGTGGTATTTATCTTGGTGCTCCTAAGGGTCACCAGAATAAAGTCAGTTACGAAATGAGTTACATATATACGTATGATAAGAAAGGTAATTGGATTACTCGTGTTGTTTTGAGAGATGGGAAAGCACTAGATTATCAAACACGCGATATTGTTTACTATTGATATTATTTTGTATATATTGGTTTTTATACGCTTCTGTTTTGGGTTTTGTTTCTTTTATTGTATTTAATTGTAATATTTGATGTGCTTTATTTAGTAAAATAACTTTATTTCTCAGCATGAATTTCTACCTTTGTTGCCGTTATCAGGATCTCATAAAATCAGAGATTACGAAGAACTTATTACAACAAAATAAATATGGTTTTTAAACTTTCAGTACGGTTTCACATGCTTATTTTAGGCATGTATTGGTTTCTCCTTCTTCCACTTATTCATTTCATTTTTGATTGTACAATCATTCAACTTTTTCTCATTGCTTTATGTTTTGCTGCCATTCATTTCCTAGCTACAGCAAAAGATAAAGTTATTATAAGCCGGCAATGCGTGAAATGGAAATTATTTCATATAGGACAAACTGCTTATTATGAAAATATGCGTAATGTCAAGATTACCAAGTATTGGTCACAACGATGTGTGCAGTTTGATTATACTGATCAATCAGGTAAGAAGTGCACTGCACATATAGGGGGTATGTATGATATTCAAGAAATTTACACAGAACTTCATTATCTTCAAGCTTCGTGACAAAATCATCTCTACTTTCTTTAGGTAGAATTCTTGTTGCTAAAGTGGAGCAATCTGTTTAACAGCTTGTGTTGTATATACAGTACAATAGATATATAAAGCAATCGCGCATATTGGATATACCCAATACGCGCGATTGTTTTTGTTGTTTAGAGTGAGGTCTCTAAACGATTTCTTATAATTCTTTGTACATGTGAATAGTCATTTCTGTTTCACACAACGCATTAATCTGAGGACAGATTGTTGTAAAATGAGGCGTTTGACTGTGAATCTCAATGCTTTTTTCGTCTTCCCAAAATTCTATAAAAGCAAGTGATTGCTTGTCTTGTAGATCTTGGTGTAAACCATAACTAATGTTGCCTTCTTCTTCTCTTGAGCCTTCAACTAGTGGACGTGTTAACTCAATTAGTTCCTGAATTTTGTCGGCTTTTACTCGACAAGTTGCTACAATCTTGATCATAATCTTATATTTTAATGTGATAATACAATTATATTCTTCCGTAGGAGATATACAAAAGTAGTCTATTTCTACAACATTAGCAAATACTTAATCGGTGTAAATCTTGTGTTTTTTTTATTGGAGTGTGATGTTGAAAATTTTTACTACTATAGGTACATCACTAATATGTTATAGAAAACATCTATGTGTTTATTATTCTTTTCTATTTGTATTTATTACAATGATTGCTTATCTTTGTAGCATCAAAAATTAATAACACATTTAAAGAATTACATTATGGAAGAAATGAACAATACACAAGTACATGCTATGCCACGTATAGGGGATAAAGCACCAGCTTTTGAAGCTGTAACAACTCAAGGTCCCATTAAATTTCCAGAGGACTTTTTTGGAAAGTGGACTATATTATTTAGTCATCCTGCTGACTTTACCCCAGTTTGTACCAGCGAGTTTATGACTTTTGGTAGTCAAATTAAAGAATATGAAGCTCTAAATTGTCAGTTAATAGGGTTGTCTATTGACGGTTTATATAGTCACATCGCTTGGCTGCGTACCATTAAAGAAAAAATAGATTTCAATGGTATGAAAGATGTGGAAGTAACTTTTCCTCTTATAGATGATGTCAGCATGAAGGTTGCTTCTAAATATGGAATGATACAACCAAACGAAAGCAGTACTGCTGCTGTTCGTGCAGTTTTCTTCATTGACCCTATGGGGATAATTCGTACTATATTATACTATCCTTTATCTCTTGGACGTAACTTTGATGAAATTAAGCGTGTGCTTATCGGATTACAGACGGTCGATAATTTTGGAGTAGCACTACCAGCCGACTGGCGTCCTGGTAAAGAAGTGATTGTGCCCCCTGCAGGTTCTTGTGGTGTAGCAAAAGATCGAGTAGAGGGCAATGAGGGTGAAATGAAATGTTATGATTGGTTCTTCTGTACAAAAGAACTTTCTAAAGAAGAAGTGGAGAGTAAATTAGGCAAATAATTACGTTTTCATATGTATAATCCCTGGAAGCAAGCTGATAGCTACTTTCAGGGATTTTCTTATGTTATTTGTGTGATACACAGTAAACTTAGCCAAATTCTGAATGATTTTTGGATTGTGCTTCGTTGTAAGTGAAATATATAGCTGTTCCTGTCGTGCATATGGTACTATCTGCTTTGCTAATTGTAACTCCTATTTCTACGAGGTTCCTACGTTGGCGTAGCACTTTACCTGTAATGGTCAATTCTCCGTCTGTAATATGGATCGGTGCTAGGTATTTGACTTCGAGTTTACTTGTTACTCCCTTGACCTGCAAGCGATCCATAACCACCCAAGCTGCGACTTCATCAATAAGCAAGCCTTGAATACCGCCGTGCAGTACGTTCATCCAGCCTTGAAGTTCTTTTGTTGGTGACCACTTTGAAATGACATTTTCTCCGTCTCGATAAAATTCCATATGTAGACACATGGGATTGCGGGGTTCACAGGCGATGCAGTAGTGATCTGGATGCTTGTGCCAAGGATTGTGTATCTTTTCCATAATTAGTTGACTTTTTTGAGTTTATCACAAAGGTACATTCTTTTGTGGAGATATTGGTTGTGAAATAGATATATTTAGCAGCAAACATTGGGGAGCTTATAAAGTAAGCCTGCTATAAGAAAAATCTCATAGCAGGCTTCTCTCATGCTTATCCAAAGGTAAGCAAAATAAGTTGATGCAAATTATATTACATCATTTGTACGGGGATGTATTACTTCTTAGTTATCTTTTTTAAAGAGATTGCAAAACCTCCAGATGCAGCTTCCCAAATTTTCAAAGTAGTCTTAGAGCTTACTGTACGTGTTGTTATTTTGTAGCTCTGAGGATTCTTTAGATAATCCGCATCTTTACCATCTTGGTAAATAGTCGCTATATATTTTGCACCTGGTTCTAGAAAATCCAGCTTAATTTTGCAGGTACGTGGATTTTCGTCAGTAATACCACCAACAAACCAGTTTTCGCTATTTTTAGCAAGACGGGCAATAGTCAAGTAATCGCCAGGGGCAGCTTCCAAATATTTGGTATCATCCCAATCGATTGCTACATCTTTAATGAACTGGAAGGCATCCATATGCTTCTTATAGTTCTCAGGAAGATCGGCGGCCATTTGTAATGGAGAATACATGGTCACGTAAAGTGCCAACTGTTTGGTCAATGTAGTCATGACTTGAGAGTGATTATCGTGACCTAACCAATTAAGTTGTGTGTCAAAGATACCTGGAGTATAATCCATAGGGCCACCTTTGAGACGAGTAAATGGAAGAATTACAGTATGATCAGGATTGTTTCCACCGAAAGCCTCATATTCAGTACCACGTGCACTTTCGTTGCCGATTAAGTTAGGATATGTACGGCAAAGGCCTGTAGGGCGTACAGCTTCGTGAGCATTGAGCATAATCTTATAATCAGCTGCTTTTTTCAACGAATACATATAGTGATTTACAATCCATTGGTCATAGTGGTGTTCACCACGTGGTAGCATATTACCTACATAACCACTTTTCACAGCAGGATAGCCATTGTCTACCATAAATTGATAAGCTTTATCCATCCAACGTTCGTAGTTGCGAGTTGAACCAGATGTCTCGTGGTGCATAATCATTTTGATTCCTTTGGATTTTGCGTAGCGGTGAATTTCTTTCACATCAAAATCTGGATAAGGAGTGATAAAGTCAAATACAAAGTCTTTTGAATGACCGAACCAGTCTTCCCAACCAATATTCCAACCTTCTACCAATACTCCATCGAAACCATTGGCTGCAGCAAAATCGATATATTCTTTGACATGTTCGGTTGTTGCACCGTGACGACCATTAGGCTTTTCCTTTGAGTAGTCAGTGACACCTAGTTTCAGGCCAGTAGCATCTGTGTATGCCCAAGTTTTAGCTCCAGTGATCATTTCCCACCATACACCAATATATTTCATAGGATGAATCCATGAAGTATCTTTTAGTTTGCAAGGTTCATTTAAGTTTAATTCCATCTTATTGGCTAGAATACCAGCTGCATTAGCACTGACCATAATGACACGCCATGGTGATGTTGCTGGAGCCATTAGATACCCTTTCTTGCCTTGCGCATCTGGAGTTAAGTAAGAAGTGAATACAAAATTTTTGTCGTCTAGGTTAAGATGCATACATGAATAATCTACTAATGCTGCTTCATGGATGTTCATAAAGATACCATCATCTGTCTTTAATAACAATGAAGTTTGCACACCTGTCTCTGAAAATGGAGTCTGAGAGGTATTTGGTGTGATCGCTTTCTTCATTTTACCACGGATTTCAGAAAGACGACTTGTTGTGTACAAATATTCTTGTGTATCGAAATCACCAGGAATCCACCAAGCTGTTAGATCACCAGGCATGGCAAATTGTGTTTTTTCTTCACGCAATACAAAATCACCAAGGTTGGGCTGACGTGGAAATTCGTAACGGAAGCCAAGTCCATCATTGAATAGACGGAAACGAACAATAATATGACGTTTTGTAGAAGTCTGATCGAGAGTTATGGCTAATTCGTTGTAGTGATTGCGGATAAATTTAGTTTCTCCCCATACTGGTTTCCAAGTATTGTCGAAACTAGACGTTTGAGTGTCACTTATAGTAAATCCATCCATAAGATCTTTTTCTGGAGCTACTAACTGCAAGCCTAGAGTAGATGGTTTTATTACTTCTTTGTTGTTAAAATACAACGAATACACTGGAGTACCTTTTGAGTTCAGGGTAAATTCCATGTGTAGAGCACCGTCGGGAGAGGTCAACGTTTGTTTTTCTCCGGCGATTACTGATGTTGGAACGCACATCAGAATGGCAGCAATCAGTAGCATAAAAAACTGATTCTTTAAGATTAACTGCTTCATTGTCTAATTTTTTTAGATTAAAATAAATGGTATGTTGCCTTCTTATGATAAAGGTCTATTTGTCACAAAAATAACGATAATAATGTGGTATTCCATCGTTTGCATACAAAGTCTTACTTGTTTTGAGTTGCAATCGTTTTCATAAGTTGAGGAAAAGCCCTATATTTGTGGGCTATAACTAAATTATTGTTCACTTAGACTTAACCGGATGTTTAGATTCGTTTTAAAGAACTATATCTTTTTCCTGTTTATAGGCCTTTTTCAAAAGCCTATTTTTATGCTATATCATTATAAAATGATGCCTATTCATAAGGTGTTTGATGTCATGTTTAATGGCATACCTCATGATTTGGCTGTGGCAGGATATCTTAGTGCCATTCCTCTATTTGCTTTAATCATTCGTCAATGGTGGCGCAGTGACTGGCTGTTGCTTTTTCAGCGTACTTATTTGTGGATTGTGGCGTTAACAGTAGGTGGCATATATGCTACCGACATGGTGCTGTATGCTCAGCGTGATTATAGACTAGATATCTATAGTAGTGGGCCGTCAGCTTCTACAGGTCAGATTGTATGGATTGTTTTTTTGGCGATTGTTTATGCCATTTTTATTTATCAGATAGGTCGAAAGCTATTGATTGATACCATGGTACATCTTGAAGATACACGCCATGAGTATACTCATCGTATCATTCAGAGTGCGTTGGGATTACTTTTAATGGGTATTATCTTCATTCCTATACGTGGAGGATTTGGTACATCGGTGATGAATAGTGGCATTGTGTTTTTTAGTACAAATAAAGAACTCAACCATGCAGCCTTAAACCCATGTTTTACATTGGTTGAGTCTCTGGTACACCCTAAAGACTTTTCTTCAGAATATCGTTTTTATGAAGATGGTGATACAGTTTCTGAGATGTTGATGCCTTTGCAGCCGTCTCCTTTAGATCCTAATACTTCTTCTTTGTTAAATGTGTCGAGACCTAATATTGTATTTGTTTTGATAGATGGGGCTATGGCGCAGGCTATGTCAAGTTTATCACAAAAACCATTTTTACATGAGAATGTACTCGTGCATCTTGATAGTATTGCTAAGACTGGGGTGAATTTTACAAACTTCTATGCCAATAGTTATTCCAGTCAACGTAGTTTGATGCCTATATTCAGTGGTTTACCTGCACTACCTAGAGCAGTTATGATTAACTATCCACACATGTATCAAGACATGACATCTTGGCCCAAATTACTAAAGGAAGAGGGGTATCAAATCGAATATTACTATGGAGGGGATGTTAATTATAAGAATATGCGTGCCTATGCTCGCACCATGGGATTCCGTCGTTTGGTGAGTGATAGTTATTTCTCTATGTCTGCTCAAGCATCCAATAGACGTGGGGTTTATGATGAACTTCTTTTTAGAAAGGTGATAAGTAGTATTAAACCAGATAAGCAAAAAGAACCTTTTTTGCGTGTTGTACAGACAGCAATTTGTGGTGATCCTTATTCTGTACCTTATCGTCGTGAGGGGCTGACAAAACCTATGAATGCTTTGGCATATTCCGATTCTTGTGTCGCAGATTTTTTACAACAATTGAAAGCCACAAAATTTTGGAATCACACCTTGGTGGTCATTTCGTCTGATAGTCCATTACGTTACCCCAAATATATGGAAGAGGATTGTTCACAACGTTATCAAATACCGTTGGTATTAACCGGAGGAGCTCTTAAAAGGGGAGGACTTACAGTTGATACTTATGGATCACAACAAGATTTGGCGGCTACTCTTTTTGCTCAGATGGGTATGTCTCATGATGATTTTCCTTTTTCGCAGAATTTATTGGATAGTACGCGCAATCATTTTGCGCTTTTTACAACTCAAGATGCGTTTGGGATAGTGACATCAAAAGGTGAGGTCATCTATAACGTAGAGACAAAAGGATCTACTGGAGATATGAAGGAC
>ERZ795048.3029-NODE-3029-length-12893-cov-6.408007_pt1 | contig 12893 bp, 9 predicted proteins | sample MGYA00375132_ERZ795048 | MGnify/ENA primary metagenome ERZ795048 (study PRJEB30177, sample SAMN05720225) | activated sludge metagenome | isolation source: Anaerobic digester | place: Hong Kong | collected 2014-12-17 ...
GGAGTATAGTAAATATGCACTTATTCGTCACTTCCTGCAGATGATTAAAATCTATTAATAATTTATTACGTAAATATGTGTGAGCTTATTTTACTGGTTAATGACAAACTTAATTAAAAAAACATGATGCGTTGCTAATGTTTTTATATTTGCAGAATTATGCTTAAGAGCAGGTTTCTCAGAAAAATTTTAAAACCGGGTTTTGAGAATATTGACCAGGTCAGATTATTATATATACTGAGTCTGGTTGTGGGATTACTAAGCGCTCTTGCTGCTGCATTTCTTAAGAATACAATACATTATACACATCACATTCTGACCCAGGGTATAACAAGAGAATCGGGTAATTTTCTGTATCTGGCTTATCCTCTTACAGGAATGTTGCTTACTCTATTGTTCGTAAGGTTTGTGGTAAAAGACAATATAGGACATGGTATCAGCAGGGTGCTCTATGCAATATCCAGAAAGAAAAGTCATCTGAAAACACATAACACCTGGACATCTATATTGGCAACTACTTTAACCATAGGTTTTGGTGGATCGGTTGGTGCAGAGGCACCTATTGTACTGACAGGATCGTCGATAGGATCGGCTATTGGAAGGTTTTTCCGGTTAAATTACAGGAGTATCACTCTTTTAATCGGATGCGGAGCAGCCGGAGCAGTGTCAGGTATATTCAAGGCACCCATAGCCGGTATAGTCTTCGTTCTTGAAATACTGATGCTTGATCTCACTATTTCTTCTATCGTGCCTTTAATGATTTCATCTGTTACTGCAGCAACTGTTGCCTATTTCCTTATGGGTGAAGAGGTGCTTTTTAATTTCACTATAAGGGAAGCTTTTAACATATCAAATATCCCATGGTATATTATTCTTGGAATATTATCCGGGTTTATTTCCTTATATTTTTCCAAAATGACTCTTTTCCTGGAAAAAAACTTTGAGAAAATATCGAATATATATGTCCGTCTTTTTGCAGGAGGTATTGTAGTCAGTGTGCTGGTATATCTTTTCCCCGCCTTTTATGGTGAGGGATATACGGCTGTTCTTCAGATACTTCAAAGTGGCATAGAGCCTGTCATGAATCAAAGCGTTTTCTACAATTTCTCTGATAAGTTTTGGGTAGAGGTTGTTTTCATGGCATCTCTCGTTTTTCTGAAAGTATTTGCCAGTAGTGCAACAAACGGGTCGGGCGGGGTAGGAGGAATATTTGCTCCTGTTTTGTTTATAGGAGGTGTTAACGGTTATCTTTTTGCCAGTCTGCTCAACAGATTTATCAATATCGATCTTGCAGACAATCGTTTCGTTCTTATTGGGATGGCCGGGTTGATGGCGGGCGTGATGCATGCTCCTCTTACAGCAATTTTTCTCATAGCTGAGATAACGGGAGGATATGACCTGCTAATCCCTTTGATTATTACTTCTACTGCTGCCTATATAACAACAAGAAGCTTTGAACGTCATTCAATATATCATGTACAGTTGGCAGAAAAAGGAGAACTTATTACTCATGATAAAGACAAGGCTGTTCTTACAATAATGGACTGGAAAAAAGAAATTGAGACAGACCTGCTTAAAGTGAAATCCAATGACACTCTTGGTGATCTGGTTAAGGTTATTTCCAGATCAAAACGTAATATATTTCCGGTTGTTGATGAATATAATATTCTGGAAGGGGTTGTATTACTGGATGATGTGAGAGAAATCATGTTTAACCATAAATTATACGACAGCGTGAGGGTCAAAGACCTGATGACAATCCCTCCTTCGTATATTGATAAAAAGGAAAACATTGAAACTGTTATGGAAACATTCAGGCAAACAGGAGCATGGAATCTTCCGGTTCTCGATAACGGTTACTATGTCGGTTTCATTTCCAAATCACGGATTTTTACAACATATCGCGAATTATTGGTTCAATTTTCCGAAGAATAAATTATTATTGCAATTGTATATAATATCTCATTGTTGTAACGACAAAAACATTTTTAAGATATTATTTGCTAACATTGTAAATTCTTTTGTAAAACGTATAACCCGTTTTTTTGAATGTTTTAATGGTGAACTCCATATGCCGTTTTCACAGACTGTAACGCGGTTTTTTGGGTGTGGAATAGTCACTTTAAATGATGGAAGAAAATTATTTTTAAAAAATAAAAGTATGAAAAGGGATACAATTATTTTCGATCTTATTGAAAAAGAACGTCAGCGGCAGTTGAATGGAATAGAATTAATTGCTTCAGAGAATTTTGTAAGTGATCAGGTACTGGAAGCTATGGGGTCTGTAATGACAAATAAATATGCAGAAGGCTATCCTGGTCACCGCTATTATGGTGGTTGTGAGGTGGTTGATCAGTCTGAACAGCTGGCTATAGATCGTTTAAAACAACTTTTCAATGCTGAATATGTTAATGTGCAACCACATTCAGGAGCTCAGGCAAATATGGCAGTTTTCATGACTGTTCTAAAGCCCGGGGATACTTTTATGGGGTTAAATCTTGCACACGGAGGTCATCTTTCTCATGGTTCACCTGTCAATTCCTCCGGGATACTTTATAAACCGGTTGCTTATGGTGTCAGGGAAGATACTGGTCTTGTTGATTACGACATGATGGAGGAGACGGCGATCAAAGAAAAGCCAGCCATGATAATAGGAGGAGCTTCTGCCTATTCGAGAGAATGGGATTACAGGAGGATGAGGCAGATAGCTGATATGACAGGAGCTATTCTTGTAATAGATATGGCACACCCCGCAGGAATAATTGGAGCCGGCTTGCTTGATAATCCTCTTAAATATGCACACATTGTTACTTCAACAACACATAAGACTCTCCGGGGCCCTCGCGGCGGTATTATACTGATGGGAAAAGATTTTGTCAATCCATGGGGAATAACTACTTCCAAAGGAGAGGTAAGGATGATGTCATCACTTATTAATTCTGCAGTTTTCCCCGGTATTCAGGGCGGTCCTCTTGAACATGTTATAGCTTCAAAGGCAGTTGCTTTTGGCGAAGCACTGGATCCATCTTTTAAAGAGTATCAGAAACAAGTAAAAAATAATGCTGCTGTTATGGCTCAGTCTTTCATAGACAAAGGGTATAAAGTCATATCCAACGGAACAGATAACCATCTGTTGCTGATAGATCTGAGAACCAAATTTCCGGAGTTGTCAGGCAAGAAAGCTGAAAATGTGCTTGTAAGAGCACATATAACAGTTAATAAAAATATGGTTCCTTTTGATGACAGATCTCCCTTCTTAACTTCAGGCCTCAGGGTGGGTACTCCGGCCATAACCACAAGAGGATTGAAGGAAGATCATATGGGTGTTATTGTTGAAATGATAGATGATGTGTTGAAGAACACAGATGATGATACGGCTGTTGAAAGAGTGGCAGATGAGGTTGAAAGGATGATGAAGCCTTTCCCTCTCTTCGCTTATTGACTCTGTTAATAGAAAAAAATAACCCGGATTAATTTCGGGTTATTTTTTTATTATTTTTACCACTAAGTACCAGAATAAATACCTAATAATGGATAAACTAAAAAAAATATTTATTGTAGATGATGATCCCTTCATTAATATGTTGGTTGTTAAACGCTTTTCATCAGAAGGGTATGTGGTGGAGGCATTTGAATCTGGAGAAGAGTGCCTGAATGCGATAGACAAGGAGCCTGATCTGATAATCCTGGATTATTTTTTTGCAAAAAGTGACAAGAAGTACATGAATGGTATGGAGGTACTGGATAAGATAAAAAAGAAAAAACCTGATATTGCTGTAATAATGCTTTCGGGCCAGAATGACGGAGAGGTAGTTCTTGAACTGGCAAGGAAGGGCATAGATGACTACATTATCAAGGATCATAATCTTATTGACAATCTCCATTTAGCCATAAAGGGATTGTTTGACAGCGTTAACTGATCTTTTTTATTTGAGAACGAAATTATAGGTTATTGTACCTTTTTGTATTTCAGGAGCATCATCTTTAGGGTCGAAACGTGCTTCCAGTGCTGCTTCCCTGGCAACACGGAGAAGGTATTCATCAAGTGTGTTTGAACCCTTAATGCCGGGTACAGCATTAGTGACCCTCCCGCTACGGTCGACACTCACTTCAACAACAACTCTTCCTTCTCCCTGGTAATCATATCTTGGAAGAGGAAGTTTTTGGACCCCACGACCGGCCAGACTATATGATATACCGTCATTTCCGGTACCTCCTCCTTCACCCCGGTTCCGAGAGTCAACAGATCCTGTCAGAGATCCCTGATTACCTTCGCCTCCTGCAACACCCTCACTGGTGGAATTCGTACCGGTATTTTTTGCATTTGCCAAAGCATTGCGTGTCCTGTTCATAATGTCTTCCTGCCTCTTCCTTTCTGCTTCAATTCTGGCCTGCTCGGCAGCTATCCTTTGCCGTTCTATTTCTTCCTGTTCTTTTCTGATCCTTTCAGCTTCCAGCTCTTCCCTTCTTCTTTTCTCAGCCTCAAGTCTTTCAAGTCGTTTTTTCTCAGCATCGGGGTCAACTTTTTTTACCTCAGGTGCTTCTTCATTATTCTGTGTAAGAAGAGGTTCTTCTTCTGTTATAGCCACATCGTCAGCTGCCTGTGGAGGTGGTGATGCTGGTGGCGGAGCAGCTTCTTCCATCGAAGACGAAGGAGAGGGTTCAATGAAACCCATCCCGGTCATATCTGTACCGAAATTAACTATTATCCCTTCTTCTTCCGGAGGTATAGGAGGAATTGATAAGCCTGCAATAAGTAATATAATAATAGCACCTGAATGAATTATTACAGTACCAACAAATCCCTTTTTTTTCTCAGAAGGAAATTTGCGCAGATCATTATTTTGGAGTAGTTGCAATTATTAGTTTATAATTATTTGACTGAGCAATATTTAATACATTAACTACAGTTTCAAAGGGAACATTTTTATCAGCATGCAATGATATATATGTTTCAGGAGACTCTCCCAGTTTCTCTCTGAGAACACTTTCCAGTTCTTGTAGTGTGACGGGCTGTTGTTCAACATAATATCTTTGATCGGCTGTTATTGAGACAGTAGTCTGTGGTTTAGCTGATGTTTGGGTCGAACCCTTGGGAAGCAAAAGCTTAAGAGCTGTTGGATGTACCAGTGTAGAGGTAAGCATGAAAAATATCAGCAATTGGAAGATAACATCAGTCATTCCAACTGAACTGAAACTGATATTTATTTTATGTCGATGTGAGATAGCCATGACAGATTACTTATTTTACGGGTTCATTCAGGATGTCCATGAATTCTGTATTGGTAGCTTCCAGGTTAAAGATTATTTTTTCAACCTTTACTACAAGTGTATTATAGGCAAAATATCCTAGTATTCCTATTGTCAGGCCAGCTACGGTAGTGATGAGTGCTGTATAAATTCCATCAGAAAGAAGAGATACTTCAATATTATTTCCAGCTTGTGACATAGCATAGAAAGACCTAACCATACCGATCACTGTTCCCAGAAAACCCAGCATAGGGGCTACTCCGACTATTGTGGCAAGAGTGGGAAAACTCTTTTCAAGCTTTGAAATCTCAAGTTTTCCGACATTCTCAATGGCAGTGCTTATGTCATTCAGGGGTCTGCCCAGACGGCTTATTCCTTTTTCTATCATTCTGGCTGACAGACTGTCTGTAGACTTACAGAGGGCCATTGCCGACTCTATTTTTCCGTCATGTATATAGTCTTTGATCCTGTTCATAAAATTTTGATCTTCACGGGAGGCTTTTCTGATAACATAATACCTTTCTATGAAAATATAGGCTGCCACAAAAGAAAGCAGTATTATAGGAACCATAAGCCAGCCTCCCTTTATAGCCATATCGAACAATGTCATCTTCACCTGGCTTGTTTCTTCAACGGGTAGAGCTCCTCCCTGCATAATAAACTGTATATATCCCATTTTTTGTTTCTGTTTATATTTTTAAGATATCTGTGTATTTATTTTTAATATTCACCTGCGAATATATGAAAAAACGTATTTATAGTTCATTCTATTATATCCGGTTAATAACAATACATTTCTATTTATTAACCATTTATATCTAACTAAAATGAAATCAGTAGTTTATTCCAGCATAACTACCGGTTCTTCCTCTCTTTTCATTTCAGAATCTTTGTTTTTTCTGAAGAGATCAGATAGTTTATCGAAATCCTGTTTATAGAATAATCCGAATCCCTGTGTATAAGGTGCCTGTTTTCCTGTATATGGATTGTTGAATCTGTTGAATACCTTGAAGCGTATCTTATCTGTAATCTTATATTCAATGTCGAAGTCTCCTGTGAGTTGATTGCTGGTTCCTGCTGTGCCACCTGTTCCCCTGACATCAAAATTACCGTTGATTGTGACCTTGTCGTTCAGAAGCTGTGTAGAAAGGGCAAGCTGAACTTCGTTGGCATTTATATCTTTGTACCCGGGCCGGTAAACAAATCCAATGTCGAAATCATTACTGATTTGTGATAGCCAGTTGCTTAACTGATTGGAAACCATTTCAGTAGTCGTTACAGCCATTGCTGATGTACCTGTTGTGGTAGTTGTTGTAAGTGTTGAGCCGTATGAAGGATCAGCATAAAAGCTATTCATGACCAGAAGGTATAGAAACTGTCTGCTTAGTTCTTCTTCTGTTGTAATAACATTATTGAGATATGTACGTGTTGCTTCATCCGCTGTAGGAAGGACTATGTCCAGACTGATAACCGGGTTGAAAAGTTTGCCTGACAAATTGATCTGGCACTCAACAGGGATCCTTTCATTAAATCTGTCGTCCTGGAGTATCTCAAAAAGAGATGCCCTTAATTTATAGATAGCTTTCATATCAATCTCTGCATCATCTATGTTGCCATTAAAAACAATACGCCCTCCGTTTTCAACAATAAAAGGCTTGTTCAGGATATTACCCAGAGTGAATAAATAATCTCCGGCTTCAATAAGATAATCCCCAGATATCCTGAAATCTCCCTTTGAATCGTAGTTAATATTTAGTCTGCCTGTTCCGTACCCTTTCATAATATCGCCTACTTTCGAATCAAATATCAGCTGAATTTCTGCATCAGGTGTAACCTCGAGGTCGAAATTCAGATCTATGCCAGTCCTCCTGGTTTGAACAGGGTTAACCATGCCTCCGGCCTGTCTGGTCACTGTCAGGGTTGTATCATTTTTAATAAAAGTTATGAAGGAATAATCTGATACAGTCTCACTTGAATTAAGGGGAATATTTATTTTGGTATCTTTCCCAGTTCTTGCCGAGATATCAAATGATAAAATGCCTTCTTTACTTTTGATCGTTGTAACACCGGAGGCAAAAGCACTTCCGTAAAAAACTTCATTATCTTTGTACTTGGTGTTAAGGACCATACATTCATTCATGTTAATGAGCAGATCAGTACCGTAATCTTTGAAATTATTATGTAATACCGATCCGTTGAGAATAGCCGTATTTCCCTGTGCATCATACAGTGTTATGTTGTTGAAAGAGATCACATTATTATCAAATCTTATGGAGTCGGTGAAGCTGTATTTTGTCTGCAGATAATCTATCTGCATTGATGTGTTTTCGGCAAGAATAGCGCCTTTTAGTTGTAATTTACCTGGAGAGCTGTTGAAATTCAGTGTGCCTGATGCTTTTCCGTTTATATCTGAGGCAAAAACTTTGAGTAGGGGGTTTAATGCATCAACAGGCAGTTGGTCTGTGTTTATGATGAGATTCATTTCTTTGTATTCAGGATCATAAGTCCCGTCAACCTCAAGCATCTTTTGTCCATTAAGATTGTTCGAAACATGAATATCTGCAACCTTGCTGGCATTATTCCATACTGAAGAAGCTTCAATATCTCCAAATGCGCTCTGTAAGAGATAAAAATCTTCTATCTTCAGATTACTTTCAAGAAGAGCGTTATTGTATACATCGGTAACAAATATATTCCCGTTTATTTTTCCTCTAAGGTTAAGTGATAAATTATCGGGATCATCTTTTTTATTAGTGAAATAATTAAGAGGGGTGAGGTCGATACCTTTGAATTCAAGATGCAGAGTGTCTGCAGGATTCTCTGTCAGTGATCCGTTCACTCTGTAGAAATTTTCATTATTACTGATATACAGATTCCCTACTTTAATTGAACTGGTGTCTATATTAATCGTAGAATTATCAATTTTCCAATGATTATTACGGCTGAAAATACTCGTTGAGTCAATGTTGATTTTCATTACCGCATTCTCTTTTCCGGAAGTTTCATTAATATAAGTACCCCGGGCAATTATTTTACCGTTATTAAGTATGTCTTCCTGATTATCCCAGGCAATAGAGAGAATAAAATTATCCGGTACAGTACTCAGATTTACTGACAAACCTTTTAATTCAGACTGTCCGAGGGGTGAAAATGATTTACTGTTAACTTCCACAAGCATTACCGGAGGTGTGTAGCGGGCCTTCATGGTCAGGTCCTGGAATAGATTACTGTTAAGCCCCAATGCTTTTACATCAGCATTTATTGTCATTATACTGTCAGGTGCTATATAACCACTTATAGTACTGTTGGCAGATAGAGTGAAACCGGTATTAAAAAAATTATTGATTTTGTCAGTGTTCTTGAATAGTATGTGGAAATTGAACCTGTTATCGGCTGTATTTTTATATCCGGGTAGTTCAGGAAAACGGGCGGGCATCAAAATGGAAAGTACTGATTTAAATGAGCTTACAAGTCCGGTGAAATTATATTGACCTTGTAGATTGGCATCAACATAGTCTGTTTTCAGACTTATAGCAGGAATTTTGTTTTCAGTAAAGGTTCTTAATGAAAAATCATAGAATTCAAGGTTATTACCTCGCCATCCGATATTGGAATTGAGTAGTTTAATTTCCCCGTCAAGATTATCTATATTATTTCCCCTGAAATTTGCTGTTAAAAGCATTGAAACAGATGCTGAACTGTCATCAACTAAATTAAGTCTGAAAAGATCAGCCTGGGCAAGGTTAAGGGTGAAATTGAATTCCGGCAGTTCATCCCTGAAATTAAACATTCCCAGAAGATCCATTTTTATGTTTTCTTCAGAGATATTAACACTGCCATCCCATGTTTTTTCGCTGAGTATTCCGTTAAGGGAAATGTTTCTGTATTTGTATCCGTTCATTTCCACACTGTCAATCAGACCTGTAATGTCTCCTGAGAATTTTTTGAATGAAGATGCTGTTATGTCTATATTTGCCGACATACTTAGTTTCCCCAGCAGCTCTTCCTGGTCAGTAAGACGCCCCAGCGCAATATTATTTCCTCTTACCATTCCCTTTAGCTTGTAGCTGTTCTGATTTTCAGGCCTGAATGAGACATCGGTGTTAATATTTCCGGTGGTTTCCGATGTAATTTTTCCATAGGTAACAAAATCAGTTGTAAACCCTGTAAAACTACCGTTAAAAGAAAAGCTTCCCAGTGTTTTGAAAACTTCAGGCAAAACAATTTTTTCTTTTTTGGAAATATCTATATCACTAATATCGTTTGTGTTCAGATTAAAATCATTAACTCCTATATACATGAAGGTGTTATCGATATCGGGAAGGCCTGACAGATCAAAATCACAATCCAGTTTTGTATCTGTTTTATAGGTCATTTCAATATTTCTCCCTCTTAGCTCAGCAACCGGACCAAGTATTTTACCTGAAATATTCACTGATTCATTTATTCCTGAGAGAGCCGGGATGAAAAACTGAAGATCTGTACTGCTTATTAATGAATTAGCAAGTACCAGATCAAGTCGGACTTTGTTTATAAAATCATTAAAAGTACCTGTTGAGCCGGGAAGGAGACCAAAATGTTCAATATCAAGAAAACTTGATTCAGAGTAAATCTTTGCATCAGAGAATATTATATCTCTATTGTTGATATGAATATCACTTGACATCTTTTTTACATTGAATCCTGTGGATTCCCTGAACATCAGATTATACACACTGAAAGACAAAGTATCTCTTTTCAGGACGAAGTCCTCCATTATACCGTTTATTCCGCTTAGATGAAGATCGTTAAAATCAATAGGTATATCAGCTTCTTTTGCATTTTTGTTTATTAGGGAAAATCTTCCTTTGTTGATGTCTACGTGATTAATCCTGACAGAGATGTCTTTTTTTACAGTGTCTTCAGGATTTCTTAAAAAATCGAGATACCATTTGAGATTATTTACACCTGTGGAATCAGTAATAAATGCTACCACCGGATCTGTCACTACAGCTCTGCCTATAACGAAGGAATTGTTTTTCAGATCGGCTCTCCTAATTCCGATAGTTGTTTGTTCAACATAAAGAAGCGTATCATTATTTTTGTCTTTTAACAGCAGATCTTCTAGCCTGAGTCTGTTAAAATATGAGAATTCCACTCTTCCAACAGATATTGAAGATTTTATTGACTCCGATATTTTTTCGCTTAAGTGGTTCAGGACATAGGTTTGTACTGCTGGCAGGCTCAGCAATGCTCCAAGGACAAAAGGGATCAGGATCAGGCACCCGACAGTAACAGAGATAATCCTAATAGATTTTTTGACCTTTTTGTCCATAAAGTACTATAATAACAGAAATATTACCCCCAACCTTGTATAATAATGCGTGTAAAGATAATAAATAGACAGTTTTTTTATGCTATCTTTCAACTATACCGGGATCAAATGATGTGCCGTTTTATATTTTCTCAGATATTATTTTCGAAATAATTACCATCGTTTACAGACTTGCCTTGTATTTTCATCAGACAAGAGAGTTGCAGGGATATAAAATATGGCGATATTTGCTTTTTAAGATATTATTCATGGCGATTACAATTTTAGCAATAGAGTCATCATGTGATGATACTTCAGCTGCAGTGATAAGAGACGGATTTGTACTCTCCAATCTTATTGCAGGGCAGGATATTCACCGTTCTTACGGTGGAGTGGTTCCTGAGCTTGCTTCCCGCGCCCATCAGGCTAATATAGTACCTGTGACAGATCAGGCTTTAACCAGGGCCGGAGTGAAGAAGAATGATATACAGGCTGTTGCTTTCACCAGAGGACCAGGTTTACTCGGATCTTTACTTGTGGGAACATCTTTTGCAAAAGGATTTGCTTTGTCGCTTGGGATTCCTCTGATAGAGGTTAATCATCTTCATGCTCATATACTTGTTCATTTCATAAAGGGAAAAGATAACACAAATATCCCCCGTTTCCCTTTCTTATGCCTTCTTGTGTCAGGTGGTCATACAAAGATCGTACTGATGAATGATTATCTGGAGATGCAGGTCCTTGGCACTACTATTGATGATGCGGCAGGAGAGGCTTTCGATAAATGTGGAAAACTTATGGGTTTTGACTATCCTGCAGGACCCCTTATTGATAAGATGGCATCAGGAGCTGACAAACATGCTTTCAACTTTTCGAAACCTATTGTCAAGGGACTGGATTTTAGCTTTAGTGGACTGAAAACCAGTTTTTTGTATTTTCTGAGAGACAAATTAAAGGAGGATCCGGATTTTATTGAAAATAACAAACCAGACCTTTGTGCTTCACTTCAGAATACCATTGTTTCTGTTTTAGTGTCAAAGCTGGTTAAAGCTTCATCTGTGACAGGAATAAAGGAGATTGGAATAGCGGGTGGTGTCTCCGCTAATTCAGAGCTGAAAAGAGCTGTCAGGGCAGAAGCAGAAAAGAGGAAATGGAACCTTTTTGTACCTGAACCTGGATTTTCAACAGATAATGCAGCAATGATTGGAATTGCCGGCTATTATAAATATCTTAGAGGAGAATTTGCCAGTCAGGATATATATCCTCTTGCAAGATTCTGAAAAACTATTAAGCCTGAAAAATGGAGATCAATAAACTTTCTGTCCTTGTAATCGGAGCAGGTGCTGTAGGTGGTATAACAGCTGCTCTCCTGAAGAAAGATGGTTATGATGTTGAAATAGTAAGCAAACATCCTGATTATGCTTTATTAATTAAGGAAAAAGGTTTGTCCGTTAGCGGAGCCAGCGGCAATTTAAAGGTTAAGATGCCGGCCTATGCCTCAATAAGCGAGGTTAAAAAGAAAAAGGATCTGATATTGCTTGCCACCAAAGCTACAGATATGATTGAAGCGGCTGAGGAAATAAAAGATTTACTAAAGGAAAATGGTAGCGTTATTTCAATGCAAAACGGCATTTGCGTGGATGATCTGGCAACTGTTCTGGGGATGAGCAGGGTGATAGGATGCATAACCGGATGGGGAGCAACGATGGATTCACAGGGTGAACTGACAATGACATCTTCAGGAGATTTTATTATAGGATATCCTGTAAGACAACCGGATGACTACCTTAAATCAATCGGACATGTGCTTTCTTCTGTTGTCCCTGTCAAATTAACAGATAATCTGATGGGCCATCTGTATGCAAAGCTCATAATTAATTCATGCATTACATCTTTAGGAGCTATCTGTGGTCTATATCTCGGAGAGATGCTTGCGAAGAAAAAAGTTCGTAAAATATTCATTGAAATAATCAGAGAAGCAGTACTGGTAGCTGATAAAATGGATATAAGACTTGAGATTTTCGGCGATAAACTGGATTTTAATAAATTTATAAGAGGCAAAAATATTATTGCAGAGCTTCGCCGTCATATTTTTATAATGATAATCGGATTCAGATACCGTAAATTGAAATCCTCCAGTCTCCAGTCACTGGAAAGGAGAAAACCTACTGAAGTTGATTATCTTAACGGTTACGTTGTCAGAAACGGAGAAAAACTGAAATTAGATGTTCCTATTAACAAAGCCATCGTGAGAATAATTCATGAAATTGAACAGGGGGAAAGAAAAATCTCTTACGATAATTTTAATGATCCGGCTTTTAAAAAATTTAATAAATGATTGTAATTTAAT
>ERZ795048.3031-NODE-3031-length-12891-cov-9.897632_pt1 | contig 12891 bp, 10 predicted proteins | sample MGYA00375132_ERZ795048 | MGnify/ENA primary metagenome ERZ795048 (study PRJEB30177, sample SAMN05720225) | activated sludge metagenome | isolation source: Anaerobic digester | place: Hong Kong | collected 2014-12-17 ...
AAGGAATCGGGAAGGAACAGGATAGTTATATCTGATATTGCTGTTGCGGATGAGTTTCAGTGAGAAGCTCTATTTATTCTTAATATTGATTCGCGCTATAATAAACCTCCTTTATTCATCTGCATCTGAAACTGTTTTGGAGTAATACCGAATTTATCATTAAATAGTCTGATGAAGTGTGAGATGTTGTCATAACCCAGGTCCAGTGATACCTCGGTAACAGATTTGTTTTTAAGCATCTTCCTTGCTTCATTAAGTTTTATGTGTGTGAAGTAGAGGTTTGGAGCAAGGCCTGTTATCTTTTTAAATTTTGTTGAAAACTGCGGAGGCGACATCCCCAGTGACCTGGCAATCCCGGTTATATCGACATCTTTATCAACGGAGCTTTTCATAATATCTATTGCTTTACCAATAGGGTTGTCTGTTCTCCCCTGCATTATCATGTGACTCCCCATGCAGTTAAGGAGTTTGTACGTCATTTCCTGCACGTAAAGATCAATGAGAAACTCCTTGTTGTTCCGGTTGGCAAGTGCAGTTAATGTTATTTTACCCAGCTCCTCTTTTATAAAATCTGAATTTCTGCGGAATATCGGCTGTTCATCATTTTCGAGAGGGGCTTTCCCGATGTCGAGATCAAGACATACCCTGCTGCTTATATCATCTATCAGCCTGTCGCTTATTTCAAGAACAAGGGCCCTTGTAGGGGTTGCGATTTCCATGGAGACAGTTGATTCAGGGGGGAGGACAATGAACTGATCTTTGTCATAGACAAAGCTCTCCATGTTGTCAACTTCAACATGTTTGTTCCCTTCAATTATGGTACATACCCGGTAGTATTCATACGACCTGTATATATCCCTGTAATATTCAGGAAATTCATAGTAGAGAACTTTTATGAAGTCAGTTTCAAGACCATCACATAGTTCTATATTCCGGTCAAATCTGTTCATGAGATAATTCTTGGTTTTAATAATAAAAAATACAACTATTTTTAATATGTGTTAAAATTAACATACATTAAAATGTCAAAATATCTATTTTTTTTGAATAAAACGACTATTTTATTTAAGTTTCGATTAGTTTTTTGTCAGCTTATAGTGTATTTTGAGTTCAGCAAAAGCTGTATTCCTTCATTTGATTCAATAATTATTATGAAAAGGGGTATTCCATATGAAAATCGTTTCTATCGATGATTCTGAAGGAATGGTTCTCTGTCATGATATCACCGAAATTGTACCCGGCAAATTCAAGGGGCGTGCATTTAAAAAAGGGCATGTAATAACAAAAGAGGATATCCCTAAACTCCTTAATCTGGGTAAAGAGCATCTTTATGTCTGGGATATAAATAACGGGTTCCTGCATGAGGATGATGCAGCCCTAAGGCTGGCAAAGGCTGCAGGGGGGAATGGACTCAGGCTTTCAGGTCCTTCGGAGGGTAAGGTTGAACTGGTTTCTGAATACCCCGGGCTTCTGAAAATTAATGTTAATCTCCTGGACCTTGTTAATGATATAGACCAGGTTGTACTCTCAACAATCCATAACAACCAGATGGTACCTGCCGGATGCAGAGTTGCCGGATGCAGAGTAGTCCCCATTGTCATTGAAACCGCTAAAATCGAGAAAGCTGAACAGCTATGCGGCGAGTATCATCCCTTAATTGAAGTTAAACCGCTGAAGTATCACAAGGTCGGTGTAATTACAACCGGCAGTGAGGTTTACCACGGAAGAATTAAAGATCAGTTCGGACCTGTAATTAAAAAGAAGTTCAGTGATATGGGGAGCGAAGTTGTGCGCCAGATATTTGTTCCTGACAGTATTGAGCTTTTTACTGATGCGGTTAAATCACTCCTTGATGACGGAGTTGATCTTATCGCAGCCACAGGGGGGATGTCTGTGGACCCCGATGATCTGACACCTGCAGGCATAAGGGCTGCAGGGGGTCGTGTAGTGATCTACGGAGCACCTGTTCTTCCGGGCTCAATGTTTATGCTTGCCTATATTGATCATGTTCCTGTTATGGGTCTCCCGGGCTGCGTAATGTACAATAAAAATACTGTTTTTGATCTTGTGGCACCGAGAATTCTCGCCGGTGAGGATGTGCAGAGGAGGGATATCCTGAAACTTGCACATGGCGGTATGTGTGAAGGGTGTAAAGTATGTCATTTCCCGAACTGTTCATTCGGGAAGGGGAGTTGATCTGTAAATTTTTTCCAGGTTTTCAATATATAAAGGAGGTCTTTCAGTAATGCTTAAGAAGGTATTGGTAATTAATGGTTTACCCCGTACACTGATTGTTGATCCGGAGGCATCTCTTGCGAATGTTCTGCGTGAGCAGCTGCTTCTTACAGGGGTCAAGGTGGGATGTAACCAGGGGCATTGCGGTTCGTGTGGTGTCATTATTAATGGCGAACTGGTGCGTTCATGTGTTCTCAAGATGAAAAAGCTTGAGGATGATTCACAGATTACAACAATTGAGGGACTCGGTACAGCACAGAATCTGCATCCGATCCAGGTGGCCTGGATGGCTTACGGATGCGCCCAGTGCGGTTTCTGCAGCCCGGGTTTTATCCTCTCAACGAAGGTGCTTCTGGACAAAAATCCATCACCTACACGGGATGAGATCAGGGCCTGGTTCCAGAAAAACAAAAATGCATGCAGATGTACAGGTTATAAGCAGATAGTTGATGCTGTTATGGCTGCTGCAAAAGTGCTTCGCGGTGAGATGAACAAGGATGACCTTCTCTTTAAACCCACAGGAAACAAGATTTACAGCACCACATATCACCGTCCTTCAGCAATACAGAAGGTTACAGGTACCTGGGATTTCGGAGCGGACGTAGCGCTTCAGATGCCTCCGGATACGCTGAGACTTGCCCTGGTACAGGCTGAAGTTTCACACGCTAACATCAAAGGCATTGATACTTCTGAGGCTGAAAAGATGCCCGGCGTATTCAAAGTTGTGACCCACAAAGATGTGAAGGGTAAGAACCGTATAACAGGTCTTATTACTTTTCCGACTAATAAGGGGGATGGCTGGGACAGGCCTATACTGTGTGATAAGAAGGTATTCCAGTTCGGAGATGCCATCGCAATAGTCTGCGCTGACACTGAAGAGCATGCTAAGGAAGCTGCTAAAAAAGTCAAGGTGGACCTTGAAATACTCCCTGCTTACATGAGCGCACCTGCTGCAATGGCCGCTGATGCCATTGAGATTCACCCCGGAACTCCCAATGTTTATTTTGAACAGGGGATTGTTAAAGGTGATGAAACTGCGTCTTTCATGAGCAGCAAAGATGCGGTGACTGTTGAGGTAAATACATACTGCAGCAGGCAGCCTCACCTTACAATAGAACCTGACTGCGGTAATGCATATTTTGATGATGAAGGGCGCCTAACAATACACTCAAAAAGTATAGGTATACACCTTCATCATGCGATGATATGTCCGGGAATAGGTGTTGAACCGGAAAAACTGAGACTTGTGCAGAACCCTACAGGCGGTACTTTCGGTTATAAGTTCAGTCCCACAATGGAAGCTCTACTCGGTGTTGCCTGCGTTGCCACAGGGAGACCTGTATCACTTAATTATACCATGTTTCAGCATATAACATATACCGGTAAACGTTCCCCGGGATTTGTAAAATGCAAACTTGCTGCTGATAAATCCGGTAAGCTCCTTGCTATGGAGACTGACTGGACTATTGACCACGGTCCGTATTCAGAATTCGGAGATCTCCTTACTCTTCGACAGGCGCAGTTTACAGGAGCGGGGTATGATATCCCGAATATCCGCGGTAAGGGGAGAACTGTCTGCACAAACCACGCATGGGGTTCGGCATTCAGGGCATACGGCTCACCACAGGCATTCCTGGCCTCTGAAATAGCGATGGATGAACTTGCTGAAAAACTCGGTATGGATCCCCTGGAACTGAGGTTTAAAAATGTTTACAGGCCGGGGGCCACAACTCCAACACAGCAGGTGCCTGAAGTTTTCTGTCTTGAAGAGATGCTGAATAAACTACGACCACTCTGGAACGAGGCGAAAGAGAGGTGTAAAGAACTCTCTACTGCTGAGAAGAAACGGGGAGTGGGGCTCTCTCTTGGTATCTACGGCTGCGGCCTTGACGGCCCTGACGGTTCAGAAGCATATATTGAGCTTACTCCGACAGGGGTTACAGTGGGGTCAGCGTGGGAGGACCATGGACAGGGGGCAGACCTTGCATCTCTTACCCATGCTCATGAAGCATTGAGGCCTCTGGGGATAAAGCCGGAGCAGATTAAACTTATCATGAACGATACAGCTCTTACACCTGCCAGCGGTCCCTCAGGTGGAAGCCGGCAGAATGTAATGACAGGGAATGCCATAAAAGTCGGTTGTGAAATGCTTCTCAATGCCATGAAAAAATCTGACGGTTCATTCCGTACTTATGATGAAATGGTTAAGGAGAATATACCGCTGCGTTATAATGGCAAATGGGCTGCTGCAGCATGCACTCCATGTGACCCGGATACAGCAAAAGGTGACCCGTTTCCTGTTTATATGTATGAGCTCTTTATGCCTGAGGTTGAAGTGGATATGAAGACCGGTAAGGCAAAGGTTGTTAAGTTCACCACGGTGGGTGACTTCGGTACACTTACAAACAAGGCCACAGTTGACGGTCAGGTTTACGGAGGACTCGCCCAGGGTATAGGTCTTGCTCTTACAGAGGATTTTGAAGATCTCAGTAAACACAAAAGTCTCCTTTCATGCGGTCTCCCGTATATTGAGGATGTTCCGGATGATATGGAGATAATTTATAATATTTCACCAAGGCCTCTCGGACCAAACGGATCTGCCGGTGTAGGTGAAGGGCCTCTGACAGCACCGCACCCGGCTATTCTTAACGCTATTTACAATGCCTGCGGTGTGAGGATATATGAGGTGCCTGCGCTGCCGGAAAAAATTAAAGCCGGACTTGATAAAAAGAAGTAAATTAAAGCTTAACCGGTTTTATTAATGAAATACCGGCCCGGAGCGGAAACGGAAACAATAAACCTCCTTTTCTGCTCCGGGTTTATTTACAAAGCCTACAGTACAGGGGAAGAGTATGGAACAGGATCGGCTTTACGAACTGGAGAGCATGTGCATACAGGAATGCCCGCCAGGATGCACGACAGGTTGCCCTGTTCATGTTGATGTTCGCGGCATAGTTTCCGCGATACGTAAAGGTGATTACACGGCTGGATTCACCATTCTGAGAAAATCCGTACCTTTCCCCGGTATTATAAGCCGCTTATGCGGAGAACCATGCAAAAAAGCATGTAAGCGAAATGAAATTGATGAACCAATAGAAGTCTGCCTCCTTGAACGGGCCTGCGTTGATAAAAGCGGTTACCCTGAAACGAAAGTACTACTCCCCCCTCTTAAATCACAGAAAATTGCGGTAATTGGAGGAGGCTTAAGCGGCCTGACCGTTGCTTCTGATATGGCGGGTAAAGGGTTTCCTGTTGTCATCTTTGAGTCAGGGAGTGCTATCGGGGGGAGTGTACTTGAATTCACCGGGGAGGTTCTACCGCAAACTCTGATTGATAGAGACTTTGCGGTTTTTGATAAACTTCCTGTTGAAATAAAACTTAATACACTGTGCGGCGAAGGTGAATATTCACTGGAATCGGTCTGCAGTCAGTTCGATGCTGTGTATATCGGTACAGGCGCCGGAACCGGAATTGATGCCTGGTTTTCAGAAACAGCGGAAAAGCGGATGGTAATTGAGAGCGGCACACTATATACAAATATTCCGAAAGTTTTTGCAGGGGGGAGTCTGAGAACAGGTGTTCCCCGGTCTGCTGTGGATTCAATATCTGAAGGGAAGATTGCAGCCAACTCAATTAACAGGTTTCTTCAGAATGCGTCACTTACTGCAAACAGGGGAAAAGAAGGCTCATATAACAGCATACTTTATACAGATATAAGCGGAGTTGAAACAGCATCTGCAGTTAAAGCATCTGAACCTGCAGTCGGTTATAATGATGATGAAGCACAGCAGGAAGCCGGAAGGTGCATCCTCTGCCAGTGCCTTGAGTGCGTCAAAAGGTGCGAATACCTTGCTTATTATAAAGCGTATCCCAGGAAATATGTCCGTGAAGTGTACAACAATCTTTCAATTGTAATGGGTATCCATCATGCCAACAGGATGATTAATACATGCGCTCTATGCGGGCTCTGCAAAGAGATATGCCCCAACAGTCTTGACATGGGGGAGGTGTGTCTTGACGCCAGGAGACTGATGGTGGAGAGGGGTAAGATGCCTCCGTCAACACATGATTTTGCTTTTCGTGACATGGAGTTCAGTAACAGTGAAAACTTTCTTCTTGCGAAACATCAGCCGGGAATGTCCTCAAGCAGCATGGTTTTCTTCCCCGGATGTCAGCTGGGTGCAACATACCCCTCCTACGTGAAAAAGATATATGAATTCCTCTGTGAAAAAACAGATGACGGCATGGGGCTTATGCTTGGCTGCTGCGGTGCGCCCGCATTCTGGGGAGGGCAGCAGAAACTTTTTGAGGAAACAATTTCCGGTTTCAGTGAGAGACTGAAAAGCCTTGGTAATCCCGCAGTTGTCACCGCATGCCCGTCATGTTCATACATGCTGAAGCTCGGTATCCCTGATCTTAAAATAGAATCGCTCTGGTCATACCTTGATCGCACAGGCCTTCCTGAGATAACACACACCGGCGATGGAAGAAAACTTGCAGTTCATGACAGCTGCATAACGCGTTATGATACTGAACTTCATGAAAGTGTACGGAACCTTATCCGTAAATCAGGTTTTGAAGTTGAGGAACTCCCGGGGAATCGCGAAAAGACAACCTGCTGCGGTTACGGCGGGCTTATGATCTATGCAGACCGTGAGGTGGCACGAAGGATGATAAGCAGAAGGATCAATGAGAGTGAAAGCGATTACATCTCCTACTGTTCAATGTGCCGTGATAACTTTGCTTCACAGGGAAAGAGATCTTTTCATCTCCTTGATCTTATATTCGGCGGATGCGAAAACGGGATAGCTGAGGTCAGGGTACCGGGGCTCTCTGAAAGGCAGGAGAACAGGGGGAGGCTGAAGAATTTACTTCTGAAAGAAGTATGGAATGAACCTGTACCGGAGGAGTTACCTGATATGAAACTCCATGTCCCTGAGAATGTACAGCGGATCATGGAGGAGAGGTTAATACTTGTATCTGACCTGTCAAAGGTAATTGCTTATGCGGAGAGGAGCGGAAACAGGTTCAGGAATACTGAGAACGGCCATTACATTGCGTATTACAGGCCGCAGAGGGTAACATACTGGGTTGAATATACACCTGATGGTGATTCATTTATAATTCACAACACATACAGCCACAGGCTGGTGATTACAGGGTAGGAGTGCAGGCAGATGAAGGATAATACTGCTCAGTCTGACATGAATATCATTTGCGTAAAATGTGAGGTTGCGCTATCCATCGGGAAGGTGACACTTGAATATATGGGGAACAGCTTCCCTGTTGATCTATATAAATGCCCGAAGTGCGGTCTTGTGTATATCCCTGAAGATCTTGCTCTTGGTAAGATGAATATGGCTGAAAAAGCCCTTGAAGATAAATGACGATATCCGGTGTGAGATGAAAACAGTGTGCTGCAGTGCTAATCCTTTTACAGAGAACAGAAACTTATATGAGAGCAGTACTTTCAGCAGTCTCACCGGTGGTATACGCCCCGGCGGTCTCTCTCTCACTGAGCATCTCATTGAGTTGTGCGGATTCAGTAAAGGTGATTTTATTGCAGATATAGGGTGCGGGTACGGGTTAACTGTTGAGCATCTCCGGAGGAAATATAATTTTGAAACAGCGGGAGTTGATCTGTCTGAATTTCTCTTAAAAGCGGGAATTGACAGAGAGCCTGAACTCCGGCTGATAAAGGGGAATGGAGAGTTTCTCCCGTTCCGCGACTCTTCATTTAACGGGGTCATTGCTGAATGCAGCCTGTCAGTCATGGAAAATGCGGCACCGGTTCTTAACGAAATATTCCGCATCCTTAAACCTGGAGGAAAATTTGCCATGTCGGATGTCTTTCTGCGTCAGCCTGAATTTGCTGAAAATATAAGAAAGCTGCCGCTGAAGGGGTGTCTCGCAGGAGCCTTTATATATGATGAACTTGTTTCAATGCTCATTGATACCGGGTTTAATCTGATTGTTCATGAGGAGCATTCAAATCTATGGAAGGAATTTGTGGCAGGTCTTATATTGAATAATGAATGTATTTGTGATATAATTTTATGCGGTTGTTCAGTCCCCGGGAAGAACAGTATAATGATGCCGGAGATCGTTAAAGCGAGACCCGGGTATTTTTCAATAATTGCTGAGAAGCGCTAAATACAAAATAACGCAGGAGGGATAACATGAATGAAGGTTTATTCAGAATAGTTGAACTGGCAGGACAGGGTTTTTTCTGCAGCCAGATCCTGCTTCAGATGGGGCTGGATGCCCTGGGGAGGGAGAATCCTGAGTTAATCAAAGCAATAGGGGGGCTCCCCGGGGGGCTCGGGTTCTGCGGGAAAAACTGCGGCGCTTTGACCGGGGGAGCATGCCTGATTTCACTTTATGCAGGTAAGGGGACAGCTGAAGAGACTCCCGATATGCGTCTTAATGAAATGATCTCAAAGCTGGTTAACTGGTTTGATGAAACATACGGTTCAGTTTACGGCGGAATTAACTGCAGTGATATAATTGAAAAAAATCCGGCAAACATGAAGGAACGCTGCCCGCAGATGGTGTTGGCAACATATGAAAAGGTGAAAGAGATATTAATTGAAAATCAGTATAATCTGTCAACAGGATACGAGGGGCAATAATGAGAAGTGTTTATAATGATGTGGCATCAGCTCTCAATGCAAAGAGTAGTGTTGCAGTAGTTACAATATTCAACAAGTCAGGTTCCGCACCACGTGCCGAGGGTGCAAAGATGATGGTCAGGGGGGACGGAACAATAACCGGTTCCATCGGTGGAGGGAAACTTGAAGCTGAAGCGATTAAATACGCAGTGGATGTTATAAAAACAGGAATATCAGTTATAAAACCATTCAACCTCACAAGCGCTGATGCAGCGGAGATGAATATGATCTGTGGCGGTTCAGGGGAACTCCTTGTAGATTACATCGATGCGGATGAACCGGTTAATTATGAAATCTACAACAGTATACTTGATGTCAGAAAAAAAAGGGAGAAGGCATGGCTTATCACGGGCATTGGAACAGATGATAACAGTAAAAAAATGAAACAGCAGTGCCTGGTAAAACAGGACCATACAATGATCGGTGAGTTTGAAACTGACAGGGAATTTCTTGCAAAACTTATTAATGGACCTGCAAAAATAACAATACATTCTGAGGCCAGGGACGGGCAGAGGATACTTGTTGAATCCATAAGAAATACAAGCACAGTGTATATTTTCGGAGCAGGTCATGTGTCCCAGAAGGTTGTTCCTATCGCGGAATCAGTTGGATTTAATACAGTGGTCATTGATGACAGGTCTGATTTCGCGAACAGGGAGAGGTTCCCCACATCTGAAATAGTTCTCCTTAAAACATTCAATGACCCTCTCCCTGATTTCCCGTATGATGATGACAGTTTTATTGTGATTGTAACAAGGGGGCATATGTATGATAAAACCGTGCTTTCACAGCTTATGAGAAAACCGGTACAATATCTCGGAATGATCGGAAGCAGGTCAAAAAGAGATCTACTCTATAAGAATCTCGCAGAGGAGAAGGGATTCAGGGATGAGGAGTTCGCACGAATACATTCCCCAATAGGGCTTGCTATACAAGCAGAGAGCCCGGAGGAGATTGCAGTGAGCATAGTTGCTGAGCTGATCCAGGTTAGAGCGGAGAACGGAAGATGTGCGGACAGAATAAAATAGCTGCAGTTGTACTTGCGGCCGGGTACTCATCACGAATGGGTGATTTTAAACCGCTAATGAAACTTGATGGAATTACTGTTATTGAAAGCACAGTAAGGGGACTTCAGGGTGCCGGTATTTCAGACATTATGGTTGTTGTGGGATTCAGGGCGCCTGAGGTAATTGAGATACTGGATAAACTGGACGCAGGCTACATCCTGAATGAAGGATTTGATCAGGGGATGTTCTCATCTGTCCTGAAGGGGGTTGATGCAATTGCACCATTCTCTTCAGGTTTTCTTCTTCTCCCGGGAGATATCCCTGCTGTGAAGGAGATGACTGTGGAAGCCATTACAGCAGCGGCATGCATGGGTAACCCGGGTATCATATACCCTTCATTCCTCGGAAAGCGGGGGCATCCGACATATGTTTCATCCCGTTATTTCAAAGAGATACTGAATTCTGATGTATCATATAATCTCCGTGAAATTTTAAAGAGACATGAAGATGATTCAATGGACCTTGAGGTAACTGACCAGGGAGTGCTTATGGATATGGACACACCTGAAGATTTTCATGAAATGGTAAAATATTATATTCGCAGGGATATCCCCACTGATGATGAATGTACGGCAATGCTGCTGAAATACGGGACTCCTGAAAAAGTAATCAGGCATGGAGAAGCTGTAGCTGATATTTCATGCAGAATAGCTGAGCTCCTGAATAAAACAGGGGGGATGGCTCTTGATATTGATCTCATCAGGGCAGCGGCACTGCTTCATGATATTGCCAGGGAGAAACCCCACCACGCGGATGAAGGTGCCCTGCTTATGGACAGGTGGGGGTATCACAATGTTGCTGTGATTATAGCGGAGCATATGGAGATTGATATAGATGAGGAATCACCGGTAATTAATGAAACAGCCGTAGTATACCTTGCTGATAAAATGACAAAGGATGAGAGGCTGGTCCCCCTTAAGGAGAGGTTCAGCAGCGCAGGTGAACGTTTTTCTTCTGATCCTGAAATTATGAAAAATATAATGATGCGGGAAAGGAAAGCATTTATAATTAAAGAGAGTATCGAAAGAATCTGCGGTTTAACAGATCTTGAAGAAGTGCTGCAGAAAACCGGAACCTGCAGTTGTAACTCCTGAATATTTATTAGATCCGCACAGATTATGCAGAGTTATGGGGAAGAAAACTGATGACAGGTAATAAAGACCATCCTGATACATGGAGCGTTTGCCCTGAATGTCTTAAACGTATACCTGCATATAAAATAAAAGATGGAAGCAGCGTTATACTTGAAAAAACCTGCCCTGAACATGGTGTATTCCGTGTAAAAATATGGGAGGGTAAACCTGAATATGCCGCGTGGAATAAAGTTAAGCTCCCTTCAAAGCCTCAGTATATTGCCGCTGAAACTTCAAAGGGGTGCCCCTACGACTGCGGACTCTGCCCTGAACACCGCCAGCATACATGCTGTGTCCTCCTTGAGATCACTGAAAGATGCAACCAGTCATGCCCTGTATGCTTCGCAGAGTCAGGCGTATCACCGGACAGAGACCCTGATATAAAAGAGATAGAGAGCTGGTATGACAGGCTTATGTCATACGGCGGGCCCTTTAATATACAGCTTTCAGGGGGTGAGCCCACTGTGAGAGATGATCTCCCGGAGATTATTAAGCTCGGCATCAGAAAAGGTTTCAGCTATATCCAGCTTAATACCAATGGCAAACGTCTCGGAACAGAGGAGGGGTACGCGGCAAAGCTAAAGGATGCGGGCCTCAGCTGCGTGTTCCTCCAGTTTGACGGCATGAATAACAGCATCCAGAGGTATCTCCGCGGCGCGGACCTGATGGATATTAAACTTAAAGCTGTGGAGGAGTGTAAAAAAGCAGAGCTTGGGATTGTCCTTGTCCCCACACTGGTTCCCGGTGTGAACAGCGGAAATATAGGTGAGATAATCAGTTTTGCTCTTGATAATATGCCTGCTGTCAGAGGCGTACACATCCAGCCCATCAGCTACTTCGGACGTTTCCCTGAAGAGCCTGCACTGAGGATAACCATACCGGAAGTACTGAATGAAATAGAGAAGCAGACTTCAGGCATGATGAGAATTGAAGATTTTAAACCACCCGGAGGTGAGAACTCCTACTGCTCTTTCCACTGCAACTTTCTCCGCATGACTGACGGAAGGCTTAAACCGCTGGCAGACCGGCAGAGTGAAGGGTGCTGTTCAAAGCCGGGACCTGCGGCTGCCGGTGCTGTGAATAAACGGAATTTTGTCGCAAGGCAGTGGTCCCCTTCCAATATCTCCGCTGGGAAAATACTTAAAGCTGCAGAGAGCAGCTGCGGATGCAGTACTTCAGGTATTAATACAGACAGTATAGATCTTTTTCTTGAAAATGTTAAAACCAGGACAATATGTATATCAGGCATGGCGTTCCAGGACGCCTGGACCCTTGAGATTGACCGGCTTCGCGACTGCCTTGTTCACGTGTTAAGCAGGGACGGCAGGCTAATTCCTTTCTGCGCTTACAACCTCACATCAAGGGGTGGCCAAAGTCTCTACAGAAAGACTGATCATAAACAGTAATTATTCCTAAAAGAATTATTAAGGATAAAAACTCTATATTTTGACTATGCTTAAAATGTTATACTAATAAAAATTTTGTCATTCCGGTTTTGCATCTTCAGTTCGTGCAAATACCGGAATCTCATAGATTAATATTATGAGATACCGGCATTCTACCCCAAGGGTACTTCTTCGCTACGCTCAGGGCGCGCACGCTACAGCCGGTATGACAGAAAATTTAAATAATACATTAGCACTAAAAATTATGTTTAGGAATAAACATTGGAACATAAACATGAATAAAATTGAGAAGATAAAAACTCCCCTTGAACAATGGATTAAGGGTAAAATTAATTCCGGTACAGATGACCTTGATTCCCGGGAACTGTCTCTGTACCAG
>ERZ795048.3043-NODE-3043-length-12860-cov-5.296603_pt1 | contig 12860 bp, 8 predicted proteins | sample MGYA00375132_ERZ795048 | MGnify/ENA primary metagenome ERZ795048 (study PRJEB30177, sample SAMN05720225) | activated sludge metagenome | isolation source: Anaerobic digester | place: Hong Kong | collected 2014-12-17 ...
TTTCTTCTTCAATTTTTTTTATTTTTTTTTGCCAACTATTACTTTTTGCCAATTCTCTTTGAATAATTCTTTTTTGTGCAGGCCATCCATTCCTCATTATTTTATTTATATATTTATTCCATTCTTTGGAGTCGTTTGAGATTTTTATGATGTTTTTGTATCGATACAATTCTTCAATTTTGGTAGAAAGTACTGGTAAGCCCATATAAAAATACTCGAAAAGTTTCATTGGAAAACAATTTCGGTTAAAATCTAAAAGAGTGTTATATGGGATGATCCCAATAGTGGTTTTCTCTAGCACTTTAATTACGCCATTTCGATCAGAATGACCAAATTGAACATTTTTGTACTTTTTTAATTTATTAATATTTGTCTCCAAATTATAGATGGTATCTAAATTCTTATTTAAATATTCAATTGGTCCCCAAAAAATAAAATTATGTTGTGGATTGTTTTGGATTAATTTTTGTAATAAGGGAAAATCAAGTCTAAAATTAATTGAACCAATGTAGCTAATAGTGATTTTTGTTGATGGTTCTATTGGTTTTAATTTTTTGTCATTACTAAAACTTTTTAAATCAAATCCTTGGGGAACTAGAACGACTTTATTATTAGAAATTGTTTTAGCAAATTGGTAGAGAATAGTAGAATTGGCGAATATTAAATTTGCTTTTTTAGTTGTATTAAAAATGTTTTTTAAATCAGCAAAATCAACAAAATCATAAATTTTTAGAATTTTTTCATCTTTGAAGATTTTAAAAAAATAATTTAATTCGGAATTAAAAAGCCAAATAATATTAATACATTTAGTATTTTTTAATTGCCATTTAACAACAAAATTAAAAAATAATAAATTAATTTGGTCGAATAATTTATCAAAAATTTTAAGTTTCAAAAAATTAGTTAGTGGGTAAAATAGTAATAAATTATGAGATTTTTTTATTTTAAAGAAAAAACTCTTATCTGCTCCTAAATAAACAAAACAGTTGTTTCTCTTTTTAATATGTTCGACCGTTTGTTTTTGAAAATCTGCGCATTGATTCCAAGCTATTGCTAATGGAAAAATTATATTATATCCACTAATTTTTACCTGATGAAATTTACTTTTTGACATTTTTAATCTATAAATTTTGATATTTTATTAATTTTATTTGGCCAGCTATTTTGTAATGCAATTTTTCTTTCTTCATTTTTTATTTTTTTTGAATTTTTATTACTTAATAATTCTTCAATGGCATTTTCCCAGTCTTTGTAATTATCTGCAATTCTAATATATTTATTAAATTTTTTGGATTTTAATTCTAAGATAGCGCTACTAACAACGCTTTTTTTAAAATAGAAATATTCAAACAATTTCATTGGATAGCAATAGGAATTAAATCGTAATTTTAAATTATAAGGAATAATTGCTAAATCAAAATTTTTTATCAAACCGTAAATAAAATTATGGTCACTACTTTGACCAAATAGAGTATTTTCATATTGTTTTATTTTTTTGATCCATTTCTGAGTCTGATAAATTTTATCTAGTCTAGGGTTTCTTTGTTCTGGTCCGTAAAAAACAAATAAAAATTCGGGATGATTAACAATCAATTTATAAAGTAATGGATAATCCAGTCGATAGTTAATGCCACCCACATAGCCGATAATTGCTTTTTTATTCCCTTTATTGAGTGTGAACTTTACTATTTTTTTATCTTCAGGTTGAAAGAAACCTTGGGCGTTTAGATAAATTGGTTTTTTACTCTTGTTTTTATGTAAATTTTTTAATGCAAGAGAATTAACAAAAAAATAATCTACATTATCAATTAATGCCTCTTCTTGTTTTTGATTTTCGTTGTAATCAACGCAGTCATAAATTTTACAGATACTCTTAGCTGCAATTTTGGCTAGATCATAATAGTAAGGATAAAAAATCCATAAAATTTTCTTTTTTTTTGGCAGCGTTTTAGTAAATATTTTAAAACTCAGGTGACGATTAATTTTGTCTATTAACTTAAATCTTTCAAAGGGCAAGTAGTATTTGACTTGATGAAAAATAATGTTTTGATGATGAGGATAAGATTTTTTTTTGTTTTTTTTTAAAAAGAAATAATGATTGTTTTGATCATAGATGTAGACCAAATTATTTTTACTTAAGGTGAAGGCAGTTTGTCGCAGAAAATCAGCACTGTGATCCCACGAACCTTCCAGGGGCAGAATAATAATTTTATTTTTTAGCATTTTAATTGTTTAAATACCTAATTTTCATGGCTAAATCTACATTAAAATTGGGAATTAAAATAATTTGCTCACCGCTTTTTAATATTTTTTCTTCAATTACCGCCCCTGTTTTTGGATCAACCCATTCTAATTTTGCATCACGATCTAAATCCAAATGAAGAGAACCACCCTGTTCCTTACTTTGGTCAATTTTTAATAAGTAAGCTAGAATATAGTCATTATTCTTTAAATAATAAACTTGAGTGTGCAAGTCCTTTAATAAAAATAATTCATTTTTCACAGGTACTAACATGTCTTTTGGTAAAAAATTACTTAGTATTGACAAGTAAGATCGTTCGATTGGACCGAGATAAATATTAGCATTGTCCGGATTTTGATAAATGCCATTTTGTCCCTGTGTCCAGAAAATTAGACCCATATTTTGAAAAGTGCTCAGCCAACTGAGTAATCTCATACTTTCTGCCGAATTAGGAGAATAACTAAAGTTTTTGAAGCCAAATTCGCTAATCAGAATAGCTTTTTTTTGATCCAGATGTTTTTGATTCAAGTAGGCTATTTGATTGGATAAATACCCAGGATCTGTTGAATGGGGATTGTACCAATGAACCGAAAGATAATCTAAATTCTCTGCTGAGTTGGTTTCCCAATTAGTGCTAATGGGATGATGATAAGGGTCATTTTTTTGCAGATAACTAATAATAAAATCATACCAAAGTTCGTGAGCTTCAGCTTCATTAGTCAGTTCCCACAAATCGACATAAGGTGAAAAACGGGCGATCACATAATCTAAATAAAATTCCAGAGCTTGTTGATTATCTTGATTAGTGATTTCTTCATAAGTTCGGTAAGGTGGATAAAAACCAAAAATAGTCATCACAATTTTAATATCTCTAGCTCTTAATTTCTCAATTAAACTATCACCAAATTTTCCCCCATTAACACTCAAAACAATATTTTCTGAATCGATTGAGTGCCAAAGGGGCATTGTCCAATGATCAACTCCGTAACGAAAAATATTTATTTTAGCTTCTTCTCGGTATAGATCTAGATAATCATCAATGTTTAGGTAGGAGAAATCTTTTGTGTCAGAAACAGGTTCTTTGGTAGAGGAATTACTCATCATGTCCATCAAATTACCGTTATAATTCCAATCTGCGAAGATATCTTGAATTCCAAGAGGGAAAAAAACTGTGTTGTCGTTAATCACAAACAGCTGTTCTTTAACACCAATAACTTCCTCTTTCCCAGCACGCAACTGGACGACCCCAGAATGTTTTTTAATGGTAAAAGGAGTTTTGATACTAATTTGATATTGATATTCCCCAGCACTTGGAGCAGAAAAGCGGACTTTCCAAGTATTATGGTCAAAATAAAAACCACCAATTTTTATCTGTTCTTGCTCACCTTTTTTTTCAAAAACTGCCTCAATTTTTAAATCTGTAAACTTATTGCGATAAAGATTTTCATCATTTGTGATTGAAATTTCCAGCACATTATTTTTGATCTCTTCATTAATTGTAAACGAAGAAATTTTGTTGAAATTATTTACCAAATATGCAATTGTTGAAAACTGTTGTTTAATTTTCCATGGCCTATTATTTTTTGTTGCTATTTTTAAATATGGATCTTTAAAGTTTTTTACCTGATCATAGGTAAAATTTATTTTTTCTACTTGTTTATCTTGTGGCTTTTTATTGGTGATATTGATCTTATACAGAACTGTATTGTCTTGATTTAAAATATATACGGAACGATCTTGAACATATATATCTTTTTTATTACTAATAAAATTGCTGGTATACGTCCACTGTCGTTCTCCAGTTTTTTGATCAAAATATTCCAAACAAATTTTTCCGCTAGATTTAAGTGATATGACAAGTAAGTTTTCTTCAAATAAATGTATTGATTGTGTTTCCCCGTCGACTGCGACTTGCCAATTTATTTCTGACGTGCCTAAATTTATAGAATAAACAAGGCCAGTACCAATTGAGATAAAGATTGTGTCATCAGTGTAAAGTTGATTATTAATCCAGTTGCCAACCTTTTGTGTTTGGACGACTTCACCATTATCATAATTAACAAATATCAAAATATTAAGGTTTTCAATTCTTGAGAAAGTCTGGGCAATAATTCGATTATTAGTAATTTTTACTATTGGAGCTTCAGCATTTTTTTGATCATAGAGGATATTATCGATATTATTCGAAGTCCACTCAACTTCATGAAGATTACTATCAATTTTTATTAAAGTATGATCGTCTAAAATTAGAAGATTATGATTATCATCTTCGAGTTGGAATACTTCCCAAGCAACATTCTCTTGACCCTGGCGATTAATTTTTTGCATTGATCCGGATTTTTTATCGACGCTTAGTAAATATTGATTTTGCTTAATAATTATGTTTTTTTGTAAAAATATTGGGGATCTGTAGTCAAAAAGAAGATTGTCTATTTGCCAATTAATTGAACCGTCTAACTGATTGATGGAAAAAAATTTATTTTCTTGTGCATTAAAAACATATATTTCTTCTTCGTCGAGATAAATACTGCCAAAATGAATTGACCCTGCAACAAAAGCCCTGCTGGTATCCAGTTTTTTAAATTGTCTTTTCCAGACCAGTTGTCCATTATCACTATTTAAGGCATATAAAGCTCCATTTCTTGAGCCAAAAAATACTAAGTTTTTATTCCTTGATTTAAATACAGGTGTATCTGGTTGATATTGTTCTTCTGTATTAAATTGCCAAATTTTATATCCAGTATTTTTGTTAAGGCAATAAACATTCCCGTCAAAATTTGCTAAATAAATTTGTTCATCATCTATGGTTGGAGGAAAGGGACTGTAGTTTTCGGCTTTAAATATCCAATTAACCTGGCCATTTTTTTGATTAAGTGAATAAGTATTGTTATTTTGACTATTAAAAAAAACTTGTTCATCATGAAAAACTAAATTATCAAAAATATTAAATTTATTGTTAGGTCCAATGCTCTTATCCACATAAAATTGCCAATTTTGATTTCTTTTATAAGAGAATATGAAGAAAGTTAACAAAATCAAAATTATACTTAAAAATAATAACAATCGATTTGTTTTTTTAGTTTTAACTTTGTTTTTCATGAATCCCCATGCCTAAATAAAGAAAGAAAAATCCAGTCAGTTGGTAATGATTGGTAAATACTGGATGAAATTGAGCGGCTAATAAGTAAAAAAGAGCAGCTAAACTGAAATAATTATTTTTATTTTGCAGTCCAATTTTAAGGGAGTAATAAACAAAAATGATAAAAAATATGAAGGCAAAAATACCGGTTTCAGCAAAAATCTGTACAAAAATATTGTGGGCTGGAGCTTGATCAAAAATAACGGGTAAACTATCGACAGTTTTAAAGTTCTTGGCCAGATAATAAGGCGTGAGGTCTAGGCCATACCCCAATAGTTCTTTATAAGACATTGATAAAACGGTTTTATTGAGTTCGGACCGATAAGTTAAACTACCGGTATCAGTAAAGACGTTTTTTATGGTGTGCATGCGACTAAAAAAGTAAGGTAATATCAAAACCATTACACTAATAATCCCTATTTTTAACAAATTATTAGTCCACAGTTTCGCAAATATTGCTGTTAATAGTTTTTTATTGTTGAAGAAGAAAAAGATTAAGTAAATTAATGATAAAGCATAAAGACTACGGCTTCCGGTAAAAATTATAGCGAGAAGAGTGATAAGAATAATTAGATAATAAAAGTAGCTGATTTTTTTATTTTTGATTTTGGTAGCGATATTGCTCAAGACAACAACATTGATTAATAAATAGATTGCAGTAACATTTGGCTCGTTAAAAGTACCATCGGCTCTGAGCATGCTGGCTGATTCAGCGGCTAAAGTTCCCATTTCTAACCCAGGCAGGCTATTTTCAATAAATCTGCCAATATTTCCTCCTTTTAATTGTTCAACAAAAATAATGATTGATTGAAAAAAAAGATTGCTAGCCAGTAACTGAGGGAATATTTTTGTTTTTTCTTTGTGATCAAAAATAATAGCAAGAGCAAAAATCAGAATATATTTTAAGATGATTAATGAACCAAAAAACAACAGAGATGATAATTCGTGACTGAGACTTCTGATCAGTACTAAACAGAAAAATAAGGTTAAACTGATCAAAGGGATTTTAAATTCTTTTCCTATTTCCTTACTTTTGGTTAAATTTTTACTTTTTTTTGCAAAAAATTTTTCTGAAAAATAATTTTGATAAATCAAAAGCAGAAATAAGTCTGACAAATAAATAGGAAAGAAATATTTAACATCAAATATTGAAAAACCATAAATTTCTCGATGGCTAATTAAAGTGTTTTCAATAATATTTCTACCAACAACAAAAGGCAAAAGATTAAAAAACATGACAAACAGGCTAAAACGGTAATTTTGCGTTTTTTTAATCAGTATGATTAAATACGCCATAGCCAATAATAATAAAATTTTGTTGGAGTTTACCAACAGTAAACTGAACAAAAAAATTGAATTCATCATGAAAAAACGAAAATCTTTGTTTAAAAAGAAATCTCTCATAAGCCGTATTATACAGAATATGAAGGTTTTTATTAGTAAATTAAACTTTTTTGATTATTTGGTATTTTTTTTGTTATTTTTAGTTCTGCTGTTTTTTATTTACAACCGGTTACAACGTCGTGTAGTTTGGACCAATGTGAGAATTGCAGTCGAGAATGTTGATTGGTGGTATGGCAGTGGTGCACCGCCAAGATATTGGTATGCTAATGATTTAGCAGTCGGCGATCAAGCAAAAGACTCGTTTGGTCAAACAGTGGCTGAAGTTGTAAATATTGATAATTATGATCAGGGGGGCCCATACAGAATGATTTTTGTCGATTTAAAATTGAGAGTCGATTTTGATAAAAATAAAAATCAGTACTTATATGAATTTAAACCCCTTTCAGTTGGTTCTTCATTAATTATTAATTTCCCCCAACATCAGTTAAGAGGCATTATTGTTCAAACCGGAGCTGATGAAATTGATTATTTTTTTAAAACAATAAAAATTACTAAACAAAGAATTTCTAATTTTGTTGCTGATGAAGCTGATGTTGGTGATAAAGTTTATGATGCTCAAGGGAACTTGGTTGCTGAAATACTAGATTTTACTAAAAGCACTAATTCTTACTACGAGTATTCAGACATTCGGGGTCAAAAAATTAAGGTAACTGATCCAGATTATAGCGATTTAGACATAGTTTTAAAAGTCAAAGCATTCAATACTTTGGACAGAGATTTTTACATCAATAATACTGTTTTGAAGGTGGGATCAAAAATTTGGCTACAGTTTAAAGATTATGCTATTGAAGATGCTCAGATTATTGAAATTATGGATTAATAATAATTAATTAATTTTTTGATCCATATTATTTAAGATTTTTAAGTAGCTTGCTAGAAATTGTTTATTATTCTTTGCAGAATGATTTTCTAGAAAATATTGCTTTTGGGCAGAACTAATTTTTTTTCGTAATTTTTCATTTTTTAGTAATTCAATCACTTTTTCAGCAAATTCTTTTTCTGTTTCGGCGAGTAAATAATGTTTTTTATTTATTAATTTCAAACCATCAACTCCCAATTTGGTCGATACAATGGGGATACCATTTTGTAGGGCAGTTAAAGATTTGAGCCGTACACCAGCTCCGGTTTTGAAAGGTAAAATAAAAACTTTGCTTTTAGCCAAAAACTGATCAATGTTTTTTTGATGTCCATAAAAAATGATATTTTTATTATGTTTCAAATCGGCTAATCGAGGATTTTTATTGCCCACTACATGAAATTTAATTTCAGGCATCTCCCGATTGATTAAGGGTAAAATTTTTTCGCTGAACCAACGTACTGCCACTTCATTTGGTGGCCATTCTAGATAAGCAATAAACAAAATGTCATAAATTTTATGTTTACTAGGTTTAACTGCTTTCAGTGGATAAACTAATGGCTGAGTGGAAACACTTTTGCATTTTTGACTAAGGTAACTGGTTTCTGATGCAGATATTGAGAAAATGTGATCAAACCTTCGATAATTGATTTCTCCATAAAGCAAATTGAGACTACCCTCTAGTAATAAATAAATTTTTCTAATTAATTTCTTTGTTTCTCTAAAACGAGTAAAAAATAGCACGTGATCTAAATTATGATTTTCTAGAATCAAAATGGGCATTGTTAAACAGTTTTTCTTTAACCACTTTTTTTTGGGCAGAAATTGCGCCGAGTTAATGTGGTCAACATGAATAATGTCAGGTTGCCACTCTTTAATCTTGTCTTTGATCCAAGTAAAACTAGGTTTATATCGATATTGATAAACAAAATGTGGTCGAAGCTGCAAATAATTCCAAGCCAGCTTTAAGTAATCTTCTTTAATGCTTTCCGCCATCAATTTGGTTTTAAATATTTTTACTTTAATACCCAGTTTGCTGAATTTCTCTAGTTCTTTTTGACTAGCTTTTCTTTCAGAAACAAAAACGGCAAAAATATCAAATTGACTTGAAAGAGTTTGCAAAGTATTAAAAGTTTTGATGCGACCACCACCATCCAGAGGCAGAGGAAAGCATTGACTGAGATACAGTAATTTCTTTTTTTTTAACATTTTTTAATCATTTGTTGCTCAATCCACTGATAATTTTTTTTCAAACCTTCCTCAAGAGGAATACAGGGTTCCCAATTTAAATAATTTTTGATTAGAGTGTTATCGCTACTACGACCTCTAACACCTCTGGGTGCGTCGAGTTTATATTTTCTTTTTAGTCGAACATTGGCAATTTTTTCGATCAATGAAACCAATTGATTAATTGTTACCAATTGACTGGTCCCTAAATTAATTGGTTCTCTAATGGCACTATGCATAATTAGATCGATGCCCTTCACGCAATCATCTATGTACATAAAAGTTCTTGATTGTTGACCATCACCCCAAATTTCTATTTCTTTATTTCCTGAATTTTTGGCTTCTATGGTTTTGCGAATCAAGGCTGCTGGGGCTTTTTCTCTACCGCCTTGGAAAGCACTATAAGGTCCATAAACATTGTGAAAACGAGCAACTCTAGTTTCTAGTCCAAAATCTTCCATAAAATGACGACACATCCGCTCAGAAAATAATTTTTCCCAACCGTAGCCATCTTCTGGATTGGCTGGATAAGCGTCTTGTTCTTTTAAACCATTGGTTTTGCTACTTTGTTGTTTTTCCAGTGGGTAAACACAAGCTGATGAAGAAAAAAAATAGCGGTTGACTTTGGCCTCTTTGGCCGCGATGAGCATATTGGTATTAATTAGGACATTTAGCATGCAGAGGGCTTTATTATTTTCAATAAAGCCCATCCCACCCATATCTGAAGCTAAGTTATAAATTTCATTAATATTTTGGCTGACTTTATGACAATTGCTTAATTTTCTGAGATCACATACCAAATTGTCAGCGTTTTTATTGACCTGTTGCCAATTTTTTAAAGGTTTAATATCAACTGCTCTGATATTTTTATAGCCTTGTTTAAATAAATAATTGACCAGATGACCGCCAATAAAGCCACCAGCCCCAGTGATTAAAACTGTTGTTTGATTTTTATTTAATTTCATGTTTTGTTATTTTTTTTATTGCTTAATATTTGTCCTAATAAATATTTGGGAATAATAACTAAATATCTTTTCCACAAACGTTTTGGTTCATTTAATAGTCTGAACAACCATTCTAAACTATTTTTTTGCATCCATAGCGGTGCTTGTTTTTTTTGACCACTAATAAAATCAAAAGCTGCGCCAACACAAAAAATTTTGACACCCTGTGAGTGGTTTTTTAGCCAATCGGCAATTGCTAGTTGTTTTGGAGAACCAATTCCTATCCAAATAAAATCTGGTTTATGATCAAGAATTTTTTGATAATGCAGTAATTCTTGTTGTTGGCTGATTTTTTTTGGTAAATAGTCGTAAAAAATTTTTTGGTTTGGGTATTTTTTATTAAATAATGCGCTAATCTTTTTTTTAGTGATGTTATTTGGACAGAGTAAGTAGTGTTTTAAGTTGGTTTTGTTTTTTTGCTGATAATCAAATATTGCCAACATTAAATCTGGACCGTAAACTCTGTCAATCTTTTTTTGATATTTGTGACGGAAATAATTGGTAATGAGCATGCTATCGCTAGTGCAATAGTCAATGTTTTGGTAAAATGCCAAATGCTTTTGCTCATTTTTTACAGCTAAATCATATAAAGAACAAGGTAATACCATTTGCGAATTAGCTTTTTTATTTATTCTTTTTGCGAGAAAATTTACCACTTTTTCGAATTGACCAATCATAAATTGGCAATTTGCTAGTCGAACTACCATATTCGCTATTATGCCATTAACGAGTGAAAATTAAATGAGGTTTTATTGGTCATCAAATAATTGTTTAACTTCTTTTAACAAGTTTTTCTCAAATATTTGTTCATTAAATTTTTCTGCTTGTTTGATGCAATGAGTTTTGTTAAATTTTGTTTTTTCAAATTTTTCAATAGCTTGATTCAGAGATTTTTTGTCATATTTATTGAAGAAAATACCGGTTTTATTATCTACTACGGTTTCTTTCACTCCTCCGTCTTTGTAGGCAATAATTGGTAAACCATAACTCATAACCTCAACGGGAATCATCCCAAAATCTTCATCTATGGAAGCATAGATTAATGCTTTACTGTGCTTTAGGACATTTTCGATGGCTTTATCTGTAACAAAGCCTAAAAATTGAATATTATTGTTTGCTAATCGACGCCATTTTTTTTCTTGACCACTAGTACCAACAACCAACAATGGTTTTTGATTTTCATTAAACGTACTAATTACTAACTCAATGCCTTTTTGTTTAACTAATCTGGAAAAAAATAAATAATTTTTAGTATTCAAATTTAATTTTTCACTATTTTTTCTATTGTTAAAAGTTTTGACTGGGGGATAAATGACTTTTGCTGTAGCGCCATAGTATTGTTTTATTCTTTTTTGTACATTGACTGAATCAGCAATTAGAGTATCGATTTGACGAATTTTCTTTTTATTTTTTTTTATTAGCAAATTAAAATAAGGTTTAAAAATTTTATTAATAATTGGTGTTTTTAGCCAAGAGACTTCATTAAACTCATCATGAAGAAATCGAGGAGTAGTGTACATATAACATAAATGTTTATTTTTTACCTTGACAAAATGAGCACAGAAAGAATGTGAAGAAGAAATGACCAAATCATATTTATCTAGATTTAACCTTTCCCAATAATAATGGAAAAAGTAGGGTTTAAAGAAGCTTGAATGATTGACAACAAAGGGAATTTTACTTAGTTTTGAAAAATATAGTTTACCCCTACTTCGCTTTTTGACTTCCGTTTGATATTTATCACTGATCAGAGAAGTATAAATGTCAGCTTTGGGGAACATTTTGATCAGATAAAACAAAACCCTTTCAGCACCGCCAAATTGGGTAAAAGAATCATGAATGATAGCTACTTTTTTATTTTTTAATTTATTCATTTAACTTGACCTCATTTTACTAGAAAAAAAGATTTTTTTATGTTCTAATAACCCCATGCATTTTGATTATGAATTTAGTTTTATATTTCCCATACATAACGAAGAAGCAATATTAGCAAACCAAATCAGAATTTTTAATAATTTTTTAGAAAAAAGCAAAATTCAAAATTACGAGATTATTTTAATTGAAAACGGCAGTAACGATTGTTCTCTGAAAATAATTGAAGATTTAGCAAAAAAAAATAAAAAAATTAAGTTTTATCATTTGCCCAAAGCTTCTTATGGTCTTGCTATTAAAAATGGTCTCTTGCTTGCTAGGGGCAAGTACTTAATACTTTTAGATATTGATTTTTTTAATTTAAATTTTTTGAAAAAAGGTTTAAAAGCAATTACTAAATATCAGTTAATTGTGGCGTCAAAATCTTTAATCAAAGGTTCTGATCAGCGACCATTTCGCCACAGAATGAGAACTAAATTATTTCAGTTAATAACCAGATATATTTTTCATTATCCAGGAACCGATACTCATGGTAATAAAATCATCAAAAACTCCTTATTGCTAAAAAAAATTATCTATTCTTCTTTTACTAAATATGAGTTTTTTGATACTGAACTGTTACTGAGAATGATGAGAACTAAAACCTTTAAATTAAAGGAAATAGCAACTATTACTGGTGAAATCAGAACAAGTAGATATTCTGCAATAAGAAGATATTATTTATGTTGGCTTGACTTGATAAGAATTGTTTCGAGTTTTGTTTTTCGTGATAAAAATTTTGGAGAAAGAATAATTAGTTCTTTTAAAATCAACGCCGATGATTATGGCTTAAATGATCACGCAGATAAAGTAATTTTGGCCCAAGCCCAAGCTTCGTCGGTAGTAAGAATATCGATTTTGGCTAACTTAGTTAGCCAAAAATCATTAAGCAATTTAAATTTATTGAGTAAAAAGAGAAATTTAGACTTAAATTTACATTTCAATTTATTATGTGGTCAACCCATTAGTCCAATAACCAACGTGCCTTCACTAGTCGATAAAAACGGACAGTTTTTTTCTTTGCCAAAGTTTTTGATCAAAATGTTTTTTTCAAAAATTAATATGGATGAGGTTAAA
>ERZ795048.3045-NODE-3045-length-12853-cov-4.409830_pt1 | contig 12853 bp, 10 predicted proteins | sample MGYA00375132_ERZ795048 | MGnify/ENA primary metagenome ERZ795048 (study PRJEB30177, sample SAMN05720225) | activated sludge metagenome | isolation source: Anaerobic digester | place: Hong Kong | collected 2014-12-17 ...
CTTAATTAGTAACGTTTAATTTAACGTCCAACTTTTCGGGGTCACTTCAAAATTACTTTTGACGCACCCTATTGTTATATTATTAGGCAATGCCCCACTTATAGCGTACAAGCACAGCACTAAGTAAGTCTCCAACGATTATACTACCCTATTTAATCATACATAAATATAAGATACACAAGTATATATGTACATGTATGCAGGTGTACATGTATATCTATGACTACATATATGTACATGTATACGTGTATAAATGTACATATATACATACTCAAAGAGAACTAACAGCCTCTGTACAGTACAAATATCGCAAGCTCACAGTCAAGAGAGTGTCCATAGAATATTAAATTCGTTTTTTTGCAACTTATTTCCACCCTAGCTGCGTCTTACACATGAAGACAATAAATCAGTGATGGTTTTTTAAACGTGCGCATTTTTGATGAACTATCTAATCAACCTTAAAGTGAAGAATCATGAAAGCAATTATCTTCAAATCAGCACTCGTGACAATTATGTTGTTTTTCACCTGTATAGGTGCCTCTCTAGCCCAGGATAAGAACTTTTATCACAATGTGATAGAAGCCGAGGGAACTAAAATTATTAATGTATATGTAATGGATGATTTTAATTCATTGCGCAATTACAAGAAGTCAGTTATAGATTTTGACGAATATAATCGCCCATTGAAGAAGGTGGTTCGAATGTGGTCAAGAAATAGGGATAAGTGGGAACCTTGTCGTACTTTCACCTATAAATATACAGATGAGTTCTGCTATATCACCATGAAATGGCAATGGAATTACACCTTTATGAAAGATCAAAAGTATGCTTTCCCATTAGCTCCATCTGGTTTAGCACTTCCTGTAGAACAATTAGCCATGTTTGATATTGATCAAGATCAATTCTAACCGATTTCTAAGTATTCTTATTTGAACGAAGAAATTTGAGTGAGATTGCTGATACAGTTTAATAGCTGTAATCCATATAGAAAAGTCGAGAATATGTCCTATAATCACATATTCTCGATTTCATTTTATAACGCCCAGAAACAAGTTTTACTACCTATACACACCAAGCTATGCGGTTATGTCAAAAAGAAATTGTATCTTTGCCGCCTATTATAAAATTATTCAATGGTAAAATTTACAGATTTCCCTTTGATTACGCCTATTCAAAACGCAATCAAAGACGCAGGATACACCGCACCAACTCCAATTCAGACACGCGCTATTCCTGAAATATTAGCAGGAAAAGACATATTAGGATATGCTCAAACTGGCACTGGTAAGACAGCCGCTTTTACACTACCTATCATTCAAGGACTTGCGAAGAGCAACCCACGACAAGGAATTAAAGCACTTATCGTCACCCCTACGCGTGAGCTTGCCATTCAAATTGGTGAAAACATCTCGACATATAGTCAGCATGTACATAACGTACACCATACAGTCATCTTTGGTGGCGTCAATGCAACTTCACAAGTAAAGGCCTTGAAACGTGGTATACAGATTCTAGTGGCCACTCCAGGTCGCCTACTCGACTTGCATACTCAAGGGTATATCAAACTCCAGTCACTCGATTATTTTGTGTTGGACGAAGCCGATCGTATGCTGGATATGGGGTTTATTCATGATATCAAACGTATCTTGAAAATTATCCCAACTGAGAGACAAACCCTCTTCTTTTCGGCTACTATGCCTAAACAGATAGAGCAGTTGGCCGCACGTATGCTTAAACGCCCTATAACAATAGAAATCGCACAAAAGAGTTCGACAGCAGAACGTGTAGAACAACGATTATATCATGTATCAAAAACAGATAAGCGTGATTTATTGGTCTATCTACTTGAAGATCAGACACTCGAATCGGTTCTTGTCTTTACCCGCACTAAGCATGGAGCAGATAGAATTGCACGTATTCTAAACAAAAATAAGATCTCTGCTGCAGCCATTCACGGAAACAAGTCACAAAATGCTCGTCAGAAAGCACTAAATGACTTCAAATCACGTGACATTCGGGTGCTTATAGCTACAGATATCGCTGCGCGTGGTATTGATGTGGACAACTTATCACACGTGATCAATTATGAATTGCCTAATATCCCTGAAACGTACGTACACCGTATAGGTCGTACTGGCCGCGCAGGTCGAGAAGGGATAGCAATCTCATTTTGTGATATCGAAGAGAGGAGTTATGTGGTAGATATAGAAAAGTTGATTCGTCAACGTATTCATAGAATTGACGAACACCCTTTTAGCGCCAATGCAGATGAAATGCCCATTCCTATAGAGCAACCCAAGCCTAAAGAAAATAGCAATCGACCTAAAAGAAATAAATCGACTAAGCCATTCCCAGCCAAACCTGGTGTAAAGAAACAGTTTAGAAAGAAAAACGCCTAAATAAGCTTTTATACAGACCCCTAGTATCCATGCCTTCAGAAGTATATCATCAACTTTTGAGGGCATGGATTTTGTGATATATGTAAACATCAGTAATTTTGGTCACAGAATCTGTAATATACATCACAAGAAATTGATACTTTCACTGTACTTTTGCATTGTGATAATAGCGAATAAAATAATGCAGATTAATGTTACAACTAAAACCAGCAAGTCAACATGAATAAGACCATATCATTCATTGCCCTTATGACCGTACTAAATATATTGAGTATCAAAGGGCAAAACAACACTAGAGAATTACCTCAAAAAGCGAAGCCCCAAACGAATCAAAGCTATCAAAAAATGACTGAAAATAAGAAATCATTAGTTGTATACTTCTCGCGAGCAGATGAGAATTACAATGTAGGTTATATAGAGAAAGGAAATACAGAAATTGTGGCCGAACTAATCGCCGCAGAAACCTCTGCTGATTTATTTCATATTGAGCCAGTCACTCCCTACCCTGCAGATTACGATCAATGTACCAAAGTAGCACAAAAAGAAAGAAGAGAGAAAGCAAGACCAGAGATTAAAGGTGATAAGAAGATTGAAGACTATGACGTCATTTTTATTGGATATCCCAACTGGTGGGGAGATATGCCCATGCCTGTTTACACCTTTATAGAACGTCACGATTGGCACGGAAAAACAGTGATTCCATTCTGCACACACGAAGGTAGTGGCCTTTCTCAAACGGAGACATATATTCGTCGAGCGTGCGTAAGAGCAACTGTCTATTCTGGATTGGCAGTACGAGGAACGGATGCACAAAAATCGACACCAAAAGTAAAGACAGTCGTCAAAGAATGGCTTAATAAATAGGTATTAATCATCATACAGAAAACAAGGGATCTCTCTTCAAAAAGGGGGATTCCTTATTGTTCTTTTAAGATGAACAGGCAATTAATTGATTTCAAGGACAACAATATAATATGAAAAAGAAAGAAGCACCAGATATATATCTGGCACCAACAAATATACTATTTTTATTTATTCTAGGTGGTCTAATGGCATTGACCTCCTTATCAACGGATATTTATCTTCCTGCCTTGCCACATATGGATGTTGAATTACAAGGCAATATTGAATTAACAATCACTGGCTTTTTAATTGGATTTGCGGTAGCTCAAATATTTTGGGGACCTATCAGCGATAGAATCGGAAGAAAAAAACCTCTTGTAATAGGGTTGATTTTATTTATCATTGGTTCCATTTGCTGTGCCCTATCCCACACAATCACAGAAATAATCATCGCTCGAGTTATTCAAGCATTTGGTGCTTGTGTAGGTCCTATGCTCTCACGCGCAATGGTGAGAGATTTATTCGGCCGTGCTAAAGCAGCCGAGATGCTATCTACCTTAATGATTATAATGGCGTTGGCTCCAATCGTTGGCCCATTACTGGGGGGACAGATACTTCGGTTGAGTAGCTGGCACAGTATCTTTTGGCTACTTGCCATTATTGGAGTGGTGATGCTGATTTCGTTTAAGCAACTACCAGAAACCTTGCCTAAAGAAAAACGCTTACAAACCTCCGTATGGAAAGCCTTTCGTGAATACCGATTGTTGTTGCGAAATACCCGTTTTATGCTATACACGCTATGTGTCACGTTCTTTTACGTCGGTGTGTATGCCTTTATTGCTGGTTCCCCTGCTGTATATATCAATTATTTTCACGTGCAACCCCAACATTACGGCTGGCTCTTTTCGCTAAATATTGTAGGTGTTATGGGAATAAGTTTTGTCAACCGTTTGCTCATTCGTAAATACACACTAGATCTTATATTAAAAGTCTCTACGACGATTGCCATGTTGGGTGGACTGACTTTATTGATGCTAGTCAAATTAAACCTTGGAGGAATATACGGAGTCGTTATTCCTATATTTTTCTTTTTTGCGATGAACGGTGTAATAGCCGCCACTTCCACTGCGGCAGCACTAGATCTAGTGCCAGAAATGGCTGGTTCAGCTTCGGCATTATTGGGAGCTTTGCAATATGGTAGCGGCATTATCTCCACTATAATATTGAGCTGGCTCAATAACGACACTGGCAATCCATGGAATATGAGTTGGATTATGGCTTTATTTGCCTGCTTGTGTGCCCTAACAATCTGGATTAAAACACTAGCTAAAAAAACCAGGGGTTAATACCCCTCGGTTTCTCCTTTGAAAGAGGTAAAGTCCTTCAAAACATAGATATAAAACTGATACACTGGCGCACCTCGCAAATAAGTGATGTGAGTACGGTATTCATATCCAGGTGCAAAGGATTCCTGCACCACTTCTGGTAAAAGTGGCGCATCTTTCAAAAGATGATCTTTACTGTGGAAACATTTACTGCTAATAAAGATTCCTGTATACCCTTGATTGGCGTATTGATTGATGCCTCCCAATTCCTTGTTCCATAGATCAAATTGGTTCATTCTCTTACCTACATTCACAAAATACACATTGTGCCGAGGATACATATAGAAAAGCAATTCGGATGTCACATGATAGGAATCAGAAAAGAAAAACACCTTGTCTGTATTCAAACTTTTTTCTAAATCAAGAAGATCATCAGACAATTCATTCCATCCAACCATATGCTTACTCGGATCAGATGTCGAAGGCATTACTCGCTTCATTCCAATCACGTCTAAACAAGACAAATTAGTTCCAATCATAAGCAATATAATCGTAATTATAGACAACACAGAAGCCACCTTTTGCTTTTTAACATCGACTAGATAAGATGACAAGATAATAGGGAATCCTACGTATGCAAACATCGTCCAATTGATATTGGCTCCAGATCGACGTGTAGCTGCTACATACAAGAATAGGATGAAAATCATCAACCCGTGCGAAGCTAAGAACCACATAGACTTATTGCACTTAATACGTCGGAAAGCCTTTGTGTACATAACCAAAAACAAAGGAGAAATAATGGCCAACTGTCCACCTACATACTCCAGAATCTTACCTATTCTTTTCCCCCACGTCAGTGGTATATCATGAGTTCCAGAAAGATGGGCTAGATGTTTATAATCCACAAAATCATGCTGTGCTCCCCAAATCATGACAGGGATAAAAAAGCAGAATGACAAGGCAATGGATACATATAATTTGGTATTAGTCAACACACGCCTATCCATCATCCATAGATATATACCAAAGGCTGGAAGAAAAAATAACATCGCATACTTAGACAAATATCCAAGTCCTAATGCTACGCCAAACCATAACCAATGTTTCCAATGGTCGTATTTCACTGCTAACCAGGCGAGATAAAGTGCCCAAAGATAAAAGAATAATAGTAATGCATCTGTAGAAAAGAACATAGACGCCCCTTGAAAAAATGGCATTACATAAATCAAAAGAGAAGCCCATATTGCTTTTGTTGTGTCTCGCGTCATCTCCTTGGCCAAGAGATACAAAACTACTGCACTGAGAAAGCCCAATGCTATGGCATTAAAACGTACCGCAAATTCCGAATGACCAAAAACCGCCTGTGATATGTAATTCACATAAGCGATCAACGGTGGTTTGGAATAATACGACCAATCCAAATGCTGTGACCATGTCCAATACTGTGCCTCTTCATAATGTAAGTCTAAATGACCGAAAATAACAAATAAACATCGACTTAATGCTACTGCGACATGAATTAGAAACATACATACCACAGCCTTTTTTTCCATACACTTCTTCATGGCACAAATATACACATTTTTTGTTACTTCATACTATTTCGCTAAATAAAGTAATTTATCTCTCCATCACTTTCCTTGCAATACACACAGTAAATTCATATATTTGTAAACATATCAGATCTTACAATTAAGATAGAGCATATATATAGATTTAGCACCATGAAAAAAATATATTCCGCCCAAACAACCCGTTTATGGGATCAAGCCACGATAGAAGAAAAAGGTATTTCTTCTGTCGATTTGATGGAAGCCGCTGCAGAAGCGCTAACAGTATTTTTTACAACTCAATGGAACGTTCATCATCCCGTTATCATTTTTGCGGGTCCTGGCAATAACGGGGGCGACGGTGTAGCTATAGCACGTTTACTAAGTAATAGAGGGTACCTCGTAAAACTATATGTGTTTCATCTTCAGGGAAATATTAGTTCAGACACCTCTATTAACATAGAAAAGCTACCTAAAGAAGTTGATTTTTCTTTGATTGAAAACATTGATGAGGTGCACAACGTGTTTTCCAAATTACAAGAATTGGATTTTTTGTACATCCCCCCTTACCCTATCATCCTAGATGCCCTTTTCGGTTCTGGATTGAACCGTCCACTCAGTGGAGAATATGCTAATATTGTATCAGAAATCAATAGTCTAAAGACTCCGATCATCTCAATAGATATTCCATCTGGATTACATTGTGAAGATAACTCACAATTCCCCCTAGAATCTATTATAAAAGCAGATATGACTTTGGCTATACAACGCCCAAAATTGGCTCATCTACTTGAAAGTAATCAGCCCTATCTTGGAGATGTATATACAATACCTATTGGACTATCAGAAAAAGTTGAAAGTCATTTAAAAGCATATATATATTGGCTAGAAGCAGAAGAAGTCATAACTACCATTAAACAACTTCAAAACGAGTATCCTACTGAAACTTGGACTTCTGAGATAGAAGCCATTGTCCCCCCATCATCCGATAGTTACTCTCGTTTACAAGCTATTTTGGAAGCAGCACACTCTCGTCAGATTCTCATTCGTTATAAGGACTTATACCAGATAATATGTTGTCCTGATGGTATGGTCTACTTGTATAGATAAGACAGATTAAGTCTTAGGGTTTCTTAATACGTTTTACCCATTATGGAATCTTGAGTACTACCGCAATGCAACATTTTGCTTCCAAAATATGGGTTTTTAATTTCCTTTTTACACTAATTTATCAACCTCAATGGTTTGTGCTCCAGTATCTTCATTACTTTCCTTGACAGCTTTGACAAGATCTAATAAAGTCAGTCCATAACGATGTAGTTGGTCGGTATTAGCCACAACTTCATATGCTTGTACAAAACCTCCTATAGAAGCGACTTCAGAGACTCCTTCTACGTAGCTAAAGCGTATTTCACATAATAATCTTGTACCGATCTCAGCTCATGTAAATCCCATCCGTCTGTCGATTTTCCCTCTTTATCTTGTCCCTCAATTGTATACCAAAAGACTTACCCTAAAGCCGTTGCATCAGGTCCCAAAGTTGGTTTGACCCCATCTGGTAGACTTCCTTCAGACAAGGCATTTAGTTTTTCTAAAATTCGTGTACGCCCCCAATAAAAATCAACTCCATCTTCAAATATTACATAAATCATAGAATATCCAAACATGGAACTACTTCTAACAGTTTTAACCCGAGGGACCCCCATTAACGCAGTCATTAAAGGGTAAGTTACTTGATCCTCTATATCTTGTGGAGATCTGCCTGGCCATTTCGTAAAAACTATTTGTTGGTTTTCTCCTAGATTTGGAATAGCATCCACAGCCACTGGAGAAGTCTTCACTTCTCCTATTTGATCATAAAAAGGGGAAAAACAAAGTCCCAATGCTATAACAAACAAAAGTAAACATAAAGTTATAAATCTGTTATGCATTAAAAAATGAAGGAGTTTACTGTACATAATTGGATTTTTTATCTTTTAAACACTCAACGAATATAATGATATTATTACAAGAAACTCTTCACTACTTAATGGATTAACACTTAGACAACTTAAAAATACCCTGTTCATGGTATTTATTTTATACCCAAGCATCCTCTTTTCTATACAAAAGAAAAATAAATGACAGTGCTACATTACGTAATGCAAACATCTATAAAGAAACTATATTTTTGGACAAATCAAAAAATAATGTATCTTTGTCCCAGCAAACTGATTGGTTATTGCATGTAGCCTTACTAAGCTTTACCAGCCAGTATATACTATACTCACTTATTAATCAAAAAAAAGAAAGCATGAAAAAATTCATCCCTCTCTTGCTAGCAATCGCACTAATCGGAGTGCAGCCTATGCATGGCCAATTATCAAGAAGAATTCAGCACTCCAAAGAATCTGCTAGAAGGACTCAACAAAACAATCGAATAGCCACTTATCCAGGAGGACGTGTAGCTCTTGACCGATATGTCAAAAGACATCTTGAGACCAACCATCTTATGAAACTTGCTAAAAATTTTCCAAATCCAAGAGTTGTGATGGAATTTGATATTGATACACAAGGGCGGGTCAGGAATCTACATAAAATCAGTTCACCACATAGCGGATTTACAGATGAGGCCGCTCGTGTTATGCGCAATCTGCCCGCATGGTATCCAGCCCTACGCAATGGTAGACCATATGTAAGTAAACAACGATATACAGTGTATTTTGATCTTCATCAAAGACGATATAACACTTCAGATAGAGTAGCAATGTTCCCAGGTGGACGTGTAGCACTCAACAGATATGTACGAACTCATTTAAGAACTGACCATCTTAGAAAACTAAGAGGCCGTTTCGCCAACCCTAGAGTTGTAATGGAATTTTCTATTGATACAGAAGGTAATGTTATCAGACTGAATAAAATTAGCTCTCCTCATAGTGGATTAACTGATGAAGCTGCTCGCGTTATTCGAAGCTTACCTAGATGGCGTCCAGCTATCCGTGAGGGTAGACCTGTTATTAGCACCCAACGCTATACAGTACATTTCAACCTATAAACTACTTATACTAGATTATATCAATACAAAGGCCCAAACTGTTTTTCAGTTCGGGCCTTGCTGTTATATATGCGTTCTTAATTTAATCTACATCAATCATTTCCCAATTATAGATCTTTGGTTTATATTCAACCTCCACAACAGTGCCAACTCCTTGAGTAGAACGTACCTGTATCGTACCATTTCCTTTATCCAATATTGCTTTACATATAGCTAGGCCCAATCCAAAACTATCCTTTCGCTGATAATCATGTACATCTTTACCTGAAAATAAGTTGTCTACTTTTTCTTGACTCATGCCAGCACCAGTATCAGTCACTTTAAGAGAAATAGCTTTCGTATTCTCATTATATCTTACATCAATACACACACTACCTTGATCGGTATATTTACAAGCATTGGATAATAAATTGACCAATACTCGATGTACTCGGCCAGAATCGGCCAATACGACCATCTTTGAAAAATTGGTAGTCAATACAATGGAAACATTGTCTTGTTTATTATGTTTTTCAAGATACAATTCATGCTCCATCACAGCCCGACGTAATACTGGGTACAGATCACATTCGGCACGTTTATGTTTATGAATACCTTCAGTTTGCACTTGAGATAGATGGATAATCTCATCAATAAGATGAAGCAGATTATTTGTATTCATCTCTATAATTTGAGCGTACTCGGTCATTTCTTCTGTATCTTCGCAGGTACTCATTAAATCAGCAAAACCTACAATGGCGTTAAGAGGTGAACGTAAGTCATGACTTGTATTAGCCAAAAATTGAGTTTTTAGATGAGAAGAGGTGTTGGCTTTTTGACGGGCCTGTTCGAGTTCTGTAACATCCATCTTCATCACAATCTTTATGTTATTTTTTTTATAAACAAATCGAATGTACTCTTCTTTATAAAAGACATTATCGGGATCAGCAAGGTATGCCTCCTCTAATTGTACACTTTGTTTATTTCTAAATATGGGGTCAGGATTTTCATTGATATACATATCTACTGCATGAGGTAACCCCATCAATATATCTTGAAATTCATGGAAACTTCTGACCTGTGAAATTGTTCTCTTACGCACCAGATAAATCGCCATAAGCAACACCAAAGTCAAAAAAGCCAATAGCACCAACACCAAAGTAAGACGACTCTTTACATGCAATACTTTGTACTCATGAGGATGACCAAACCAAGTATAAAACACATGATCAATTTGCCCATTCGTCGCCAAAATGGAAATTCGTTGATCTAGCCATGCTGCAAATTTCTGAGAATAATTATCCCCTAGATATATTTTATATAGGGACGGTAAACTCATAAGTTCTTCAACGGAATAATTAGTCAGCAGATTCTTTTCAATAAACCAATAAGCTAATAAATAATCGGTAACAATAAAATCACAGGTGTCAATATCCAACATCTGTACAGCTTCTTCTAAAGAATGAAATGTGTGTACATGACTAGCTGGTACAAATAAGCCATATGATTTCATCTCATTCATAAAAAACGTCTTATCTAATACACCTATACGGTAATCACAGATGTCAGAGAGTCTCTGAATACGATGTTTTTTCTTATGAATCAAAGCACTATTTGCATGAAAAAGCAAACGAGAATAGGTATTTGAGTCTGCCAGTTGAGTCCAACGATTTTGTGCCAAAATAGTACATGGATATTTGGCAACAGAATCACGGTATAAACTATCACGAAGAACTATCTTATATGGCATAGATGAATGTTGAAAAATTAAATCAATTAAATCAACGTACACCCCTTCAATCTGCCCCATTTGATTATGAAAGGCATATGGTGGAAGTAGCTCGAGATATATTTTAAGAGGTCTAACCTGAGGCTTTGCACTTACTACTGTAGGACAAACGAATAATATACATATAAAGAGAAAAATAATATTATGCTTCATATATGATTACTTTTGAGATAAATGTGGCTTTCCATTAATCCAAACAGCTCGCTCAATATTAGGCAATGCTGTATGATATTTTTGTATATCACCACACGAAGTATTGTATGGGCAAAAGAAATAACACGTAGTCCCTTTTCTCAATTGACTGTACACTCCGATATGTCCATTAAACATCTGGCTAATAGCAGCTACGATAGGCATTCCAAGTCCGGTGCCTTGGGTAAAACTGTTGACCTTAACAAAACGATTAAACACATTCAAACTATCTAGTTGTGACATACCAATTCCACTATCCTGAACATAATACACAATATAGTGAGGGGCATAGAAAAAGCCGATATGTATTTCGCCTTCAGGAGTAAATCGAATAGCATTTTGTAACAAATTACTCAGTAGAACAAATAATAACTCTTTATCTGTTCTCAACGTACCATCTCCTGGAGCAGGATCAACTATGATAGGCACAGAAGACTGTACATCCATATTACATAAGACTGCTTCGATCATATTATGTGTCCAAGCATCAAAAATACATGTGTCTAAACGGCATGTTAGTGCTCCTGATTCTAATTTTGCCAATAACAATATATCATTAATCAGTTTGTGTAGTTGTTTACTCTTCTTGTCTATAATGGCCAAAACTTCTTGCCGCTCCTCTAATGGTATTTCTGGCAATAGTTGACAGAAACCTAAAATAGCATTAAGAGGAGTTCTCACTTCATGACTAATAGTTGCTAAAAAGTCATCTACTTTTTGAGCATTTTCTTCAGCTTGTTCTTTTAAGAGCAACAGTTCTTGAGTATTAACGACTGTTTTAACAGCACAAATTTCTCCTTCAAATTGACAAGTAGAAACATATATACTATACGGTGCGTCGGGCTTTCTCCTATCAACAAAGCTTACCGTTTCTTGCGTATCTAAGGCCAACTCAAATGCCTTTTTTAGTCGTTTTCTATGGATCATTAATTGTTCGGCAGTACATAAATTACGCGAACTGTACTGCTCTGCCTTAGCCACATCATTGATATATTCATAACAAATATCTCCTTTTTTAGATTTTAGAATAAAAAGAGGAATAGGAATTTTACTCAACAAACGTTGCATATAGTTCCTTTTATATCTACTTCTAAAAGATATTACTGCTAAACATATAAAGGCCACTAGACATCCTACAAACAAGAGTATACAGACTACCACAGCTATTCGCAAATAGTTTTGCATCCGCATAAACTCTTCAGTATATTTATCGACACCAAACCATTTTTGTTTGTATTGACTAATTTGTGCTTGATCACGCAGGTGTAGGACTGCACTATTCACTGCACGCATTATTTTATAGTCATCCAATTTCACACATGCAGAATAAAATGTATGTTTGTTTTCTGGCAAATAATCCCAAACAAACCATTCATGAGTAATGGTGTCTCTAGGAACAATAATTCTTGTTTTGCATACACCGCATAGGCAGCTTTAGCTATAGAAGGAAAAACATGAAGCTCAAAGCGATCAAAATGAGAAACATACCGTTTAGCTATTACTGCATCTTCTTGACATATAGCAACTTTCATTTTTTGCATTGGGTCAAGTATTGAATAATGCATATCTGTTTGTGGAAGCCTTCCCATTTTATAATGCACCTCCTCATATGGTATAGAATAAACCATTTGAGAACTTAAAGAATCAAGCTGAGGGAAACCAAAAACAATATCTAGGGAATCTTTTTGAAGAGCATGCATCAGATGGTCATAAGAATCCACAACATATTGGTAACGATA
>ERZ795048.3047-NODE-3047-length-12852-cov-7.701336_pt1 | contig 12852 bp, 10 predicted proteins | sample MGYA00375132_ERZ795048 | MGnify/ENA primary metagenome ERZ795048 (study PRJEB30177, sample SAMN05720225) | activated sludge metagenome | isolation source: Anaerobic digester | place: Hong Kong | collected 2014-12-17 ...
CGGAAAATCCCGTATCGAAAAGACCCCTTGTGTATCCGGTGCCCGGATTTATCCGCGGAAACTGATATATCCGTCATTCCCGCGGTTTACTTCAGCATCAGCATTGTTTCCGATGTGATACTCTTTCCGTCGTTCTCCACAATCATACGGATTGATTCCATGTTCTGGAGATATTGCGCCGCGGGGCCAATCAGAAACCGTAATTGTGAAGTATTGATATAGCTGTTAAACTTTTCCATGTCCAGGTAGAAGAGCAGGTTGGAATTTCTTTCGCGTGTGGAGCTGATGTTCATACACCTTCCCGCAACTGATGTGCTGCTCTTTTCTCCCATTATTCTTATAAGATGATCCTTCTTCGGAGTATAAATCAGTTCCCGCTGCCCGAGATAGAGGAAGTTCGTTTCTTTTATAACCGGCTGCTGGTTCTGCGGGAAATTTTGTCCGGGGACCCTCTTTTTTTTGCGGGTAATAATATTCCACAGGATGCCGTTTCCGTACTGTTCCTTCTGCAGCGTGGTGCCCCTTCCTTCTTTGCTGATCGCTGATGCCAGCGTGTCAAAAAACTGCCGGACGGTTGGCGCATCTTCACTGTTGTATCCCGCGGCAAAGGAAATGTCCCACCGTACATTCCTCCGGGGCTGGCCGGTTTCCGGAAAACGGTCAACAAGAACAGCAAAATTTCCGTTCATCCTGTCGATAAGGCCATCCCCGAGGTCGGCGCCGGTTTTTTCCCGGACCTCCTGCAGGGCTATGCCGAATTTTGTGTCAAAGTCGGGTATAACAGCTTTCATTAATCCCAGCACACCTGAAAGATTGAAGCGGGACCGGCCGTAGAGGGCAGGAGTTTTCCCGAAGGAATCCGGCAGGAGTTCCCGGTATTGAGAGAACAGGAGACCGGGAAGAATTTTTGTTCTGTCCGGGAGGTATCCATCCCTGTACAGGGAATCGGAACGCATGGATGCCTTCTTTCTGTTGAGGGAAAACATGCCCCCTTCTGCAAGTACATGCTGATTTATCTCATCATTGAGCTGCCGGTACATCTCCATTGATGAACTGTTTTTCTGCAGCATTAACGTGAATCGGGGGAGATTTTTTAAAAAGTAGAAACTGTCCATGCCTTTCCGGTTCAGGCAGTATGACAGAATCACATCACTGCCGGTATAGCGGCTGTCTATATGCTGCCGGAAACGAAGGTAATGCGGGGCCCTTGAGAGCGGGGCGGGAGCCTTCCGGGTCGCGGCGAGGGCCCTGTCTTTGCTGTTTGAAAAGACACAAAACCGGTCTCCACGGGCGAGGTAGAACCCCGCGTCTTTATGGTGAAGCAGGCGGTTTCTGGTGATTTCCGTAATAATGCCTTCGGGGGCCTGCATCGGCGGATATTTTGCTTCGTGTCCACGTTTTATCAACACATGAATTGACTGATACAGTTTCAGCGCGTCAGAGGCCGGTATGTACGCGGTCCAGTTTTTTTCAATATTCCGGTCCCGTTGGGAGTCCCTTTCCCCGGAGGTCAGCGGTTCCAGGTTCTCAATTGAAAACGCCACAGGTCCCCCGGGGTCAAACCCGATTGACCTGAGGGCGCCGGAGTCAAGGGGGTTGAAACCGAGTTTCTGCGTGAGCGCCGCGGTGAGCATCAGTATTTCATTTTCCCCTATATCGGGCCGCAGGCCCCTGTAGAATTCCTTTACCTGTTCAATGAAGGACTCTATTGAGGAAGTTTCCGCGTACAGCATGTCATTTGCCGGTGCGTAATCTCCGAAGCGGAATGATATGTGTGATGCAGTGACTGCCGACGATGCGCATGTAAGAATTATCATGGTAAGGCATGGTAATATGTAAGACCGGGAAAAATGTATCATTAGAGTACCTCGTTGGGGAATATCAGGTCCCGGCTGATTAGTGTCTTGAATGAAGGGATATTTCAGATACGGGGTGATATCGACCCGCACTGAACACATTCATTTCCGGCAGCCGCTTTTACAATAGTACGGCGGTTTTCTGTAAATTCAAGTATTATTTCTGAACATCGCGGGATGTAAAGGGGGTGATAAAATTTTCTGTTTGATGAAATATACGCCCGTTATGTAGAGTAGTTGCTGCGTACAGGATACCGTTCCGTAAGGGGAGATATCCGGCGCATACCGGAAGAAGGAACATGACATGACAGATACTGCTGGTTCTGCTGAACAGAGGTGCAGGATTATAATTACTGCGGGAAAGGGCGGCGGAAAAACAACCGCGATACGCCGCGTAATCGACTGTCTTCACCGCGCCTCGGTTCCGTATACAGGATTTTTTGCCGAAGGAGCCTGGGACGGGGATGTCCGGAGCAGTTTTACGCTGCATTGTGTTCCGGAAGATATTTCATTGCCCCTGTGTGACCGCACGACAGGGGAATGGGTGCAGCATGGCCGTTTCCGGTATAATCCCGAAGCCCTGCAAAAAGGGGACCAGGCTGTCCGCAGGGCGGTTCCCGGCACATGTATTCTAATGGATGAAATAAGCCGGCAGGAACTGCGGGGCAATGTGTGGGCCGACACCCTGACCCGGGCGGTCCGGCTCAGGGAGAATCCACTGGTCCTTGCGGTGCAGCGCCGCTGCCTGGAGGATGTGATTTCCGCGTGGGGCCTTGAGGGGGCTGTTGTATTTGATTTGGAAATGATTTCCGCAGATCGTCTGCCGGATTATATCACTGGGTTGATTGAGAATGGCTGCCTGTAGTGAGTAATTGTAATAAACCTGCAGTTTCTTCGTTTACTGTACTAGTACCTCGTCTGTGAGTTCTGCATAAGTTTCCCAATGTTGTGTAGTAAATCATGCACAAAAATATCATTTATAAAATGCTGCCGTTGTATCCGGCAGACAGCCCTGCTGTCTCTGCGCGTAAATACCGGAATTTTTTCTTGACATGATAATGGAGAAGATAATCATGATTTATTGTAAGAAAAAGTAATAATAAGTAATAATTTATAACAATATGTTATATTGAATATTTGAAGCATTCAATGACGCAATTCACAAAATATATGTAATCTGGTGGTGCTTAATGAATACTGTGTGCGGCCATTCCATTGAAGAATATATTACCAGGCTTACCGATTTCCATGGCAACTTTGCTCCGGGCCTTTTTATCGGGGGATTTATGGTGGATATCGCGAAACGGCATGTGCAGCAGTATGAAATCTTTGATGTAATCTGTGAATCTCCCGCGTGTCTCCCTGACGCAATTCAAATGCTGACGCCCTGTACTATCGGCAATGGATGGATGAAGATAGTTGATACCGGAAGGTTTGCAATCACGCTCTATGACAAGGTGAGCGGGCACGGGGCACGGGTATGCCTTGACGCCGCCAGGCTTGATAGGTACCCGGAAATAAAAAACTGGTTTCTGCGTCTGACTTCGAAAACTGAACAGGACAGAGATGCCCTTATCCGGCAGATTATTGATGCCGGTGATGGAATTTATTCAGTACAACAGGTTGTTGTATCCCCGTCACTGCTGCGCAAACATAAACACGGCGGCAGTGTTGTGCTGTGCGCGTCGTGCGGGGAGGCGTATCCGGAAGAAGATGGCAATGTGTGTCTGGCATGCCAGGGAATGGATATCTACCGGTAGTCGCTGCCGGTGAGGTATAGACTTTTAAATTTTAAGGTGGGGTTATGAGCAAACAAATGAATACTGAAATTCAGGCCATAACAGGGAAGTATCCCCGTAGGGAATCTGCGATACTGCCGGTACTGCAGCTTTTGCAGAAAAAGAACAGCAATTATTTAAGTACAAAAGAGATGGAACAGGCAGGGGGCCTGGTGGGGTTGAGTACAAACCGCGTGTTTGGAATAGCTACGTATTATACCATGTTCAATACAAAACCGGTAGGAAAATATCACCTTCAGGTTGATACCTGTGTGCCCGGTTTTCTTCAGGGAGCCGATGAGATCGCGGAACACATCAGCGGCAAACTCGGCATTGCCATTGGAGAAACCACACCTGACGGTATGTTTACTCTTTCAACGGTGCAGGACCTCGGGTCATGTGCCACGGGTCCGGTTATTCAGGTCAATGACCGCTATTATGAAAACATGACAATTGAGAAAACGGATGCCCTTCTTGATGATCTGAAAAACGGCCGCGAGCCGAAAAACGATCCTTCAATGAATGTTGTTTCAGAGTGCGGGATACTGCTTAACGACCGTACAAAGAAGGATTGCCGTACTATCGCGTCGTACAAGGCCGGCGGGGGCTATGGTTCCCTGAAGAAAGCCCTGACGATGAAGCCTGAAGATATTATCAATGAAGTGAAAGACGCGCAGGTGCGGGGACGGGGCGGCGCAGGTTTCCCCGCGGGCATGAAATGGTCTTTTCTGCCGAAAAATGATTCCCGCCCGGTGTATCTTATATGCAATGCCGACGAAGGGGAACCGGGCACGTTCAAGGACAGGCAGATTATGGAATTTAATCCGCATCTCGTCATTGAGGGAATTGCCATCAGTGCCCATGCGATTGGAGCAGCGAAGGCGTTTATCTATATTCGCGGCGAATTTTCATGGATTGCTGACATTCTTGAAACTGCAATTGATGAAGCGAAACAGGACGGCCAGCTGTCCCATGTTGATATTGTTGTGCACCGCGGCGCCGGTTCCTATGTGTGCGGAGATGAAACGGCCCAGATTGAATCACTTGAGGGGAAAAGGGGAAATCCGAGGGTAAAGCCCCCGTTTCCTGCAAATTCCGGGCTGTACGGGTGCCCAACCGTGGTAAATAACGTCGAAACCCTTTCATGTGTACCGTATATCGTTGCCAATGGCGCAAAAGCATTCGCGGACATCGGGGTGAAAGACAATCACGGTCCGAAAATATTCGGTGTTTCGGGGCATGTGAACAAACCCGGCATATTCGAATATCCGATGGGTACAAAACTGAAAGTGATCCTTGATGCTGCCGGTGGGGTGAAAGGAAAATTGAAAGGAGTGATAGTGGGAGGGCTTTCCGTTGCGATCCTTACGGCAAAGGAAGCTGAAAACCTTTCCCTTGATTTCGATTCCTGTATGAAGGCGGGGACTGCCCTGGGGTCGGGAGGAATTATGGTCGTGAACGATACCGTGTCAATACCGGAACTTGCCCTGCGGACAATAGAGTTTTATCATCACGAGTCCTGCGGACAGTGCACTCCCTGCAGGGAGGGCTCAGGTATAATTGAAAGCAAAATCCGCGGGCTTTTGAATGGAACAGGGAAGAAAGAGGATATTGATCTGATACTGCATCTTTGCGCCAACATAAAGGGACTCACGCTGTGTCCCACCGGTGAAGCGTTTTCGGTCCCGATACAGGCAATGGTGACAAAATTCAGGCCGGAGTTTGAAGCTCTGGTGCGATAAAAGAATATAATAAGGAGTAATGCGATGAGTAAAACTTTATTTATCAACGGCAGAGAATGTGCCTTTGATGGGAGTAAAACAGTACTCCAGATCGCACGGGAGAACGGTGTGTATATCCCATCGCTGTGTTATCATCCAAAACTCGGTCCCCTCAGCAAGTGCCGTGTATGTGTTGTTGAAGTTGACGGCATGAGGGGGTTGCAGACATCCTGTTCACTTCTCCCCACCGAAGGAATGCGTGTCCAGACTGAAACGGAGCGCGTTATTGAGGCCCGGAAAATGGTCGTGAACATGATTCTTTCAAACGGCAATCACAACTGTATGATTTGCGAGATGAACGGTGATTGCGAGCTCCAGGATGCGGCGTACCGGCTTGGTATTGAATTTCCGGCATTTATTGTTGAACAGAAAGAGGAGAAAGATGAATCGGCGGCCTTTATCCTCCGTGATCCCGGGAAATGCATTGAATGCGGACGCTGTGTTGAGGCGTGTAACCGCATGGTGGTGAATGAAGTGCTCGATTTCGGGTTCAGGGGCGGACACACGCAGGTGATATGTGATACGGGACTTCCCATGGGCAATTCCAGTTGTGTGCAGTGCGGAGAATGTGTGCAGGTATGCCCTGTTGGCGCTCTTATAGAGAAGAAGGGGATTGGAATGGCGCGCAGATGGGAAACCGATAAAGTCCGGACAACATGCCCCTACTGCGGTGTAGGGTGTCAGCTTGATCTTCACATGAAGGGAGAGCAAATTGTACGTGTTACCGGGGTTGAGGACGCGAAGCCGAACCAGGGGCACCTTTGCGTGAAAGGACGCTATGGGTATGATTTTATTTATTCAGAGGAACGTCTCACAACTCCGCTCATTCGCGAAGGCGAATCATTCAGGGAAGCCTCATGGGACGAAGCGCTGGACATGGTGGCCAACAAATTTAAAGAGATCATCAAAACTGACGGCCCCGACGCCATAGCAGGTGTGAGCTGTGCACGTAGTATAAATGAAGACTCATATAATATGCAGAAACTTTTCAGGGCGGTTATAGGTACCAACAATATTGATCACTGTGCCCGAACCTGACACGCTCCTACTGTTGCCGGTCTGGCAACTTCTTTCGGTTCAGGCGCAATGACAAACTCCTTTGGAGAATTTGAAAACGCGAAACTCTTCTTTTGTATCGGCACCAACATGACTGAGGCACACCCTGTTGCATCATATTTTCTGAAACGTGCGGTGAAGAAGGGCGCAAAACTCATCGTAGTAGATCCCAGAAAGCAGCCTCTCGCTGATATCGCTGATATTTATGCCCAGATCAAAGTAGGCTCTGATATCGCCTTCCTCAATGGACTCATGAATGTTATTATTAACGAGAATCTGTATGATAAAAAGTTCGTGGACGAGAACACGGAGGAGTTCGATACACTCAAATCTACGGTGATGCAGTATCCTGTTGAACGTGCGTCTGAAATATCCGGTGTACCCGTTGAGACCATACAGGAAATCGCGCGTACCATGGGGACCATAAAGCCGGGGATGCTGTGCTATACCCTCGGTATTACCGAACATACCTGCGGCAAGAACAATGTTATGTCTACGGCGAACCTGCAGATGCTCCTAGGCAACATGGGTGTCGAGAGCGGAGGTGTGAATCCGCTGCGCGGGCAGAACAATGTACAGGGCGCATGCGACATGGCGGCCCTCCCCGGAAATTATCCGGGATATCAGAAACTCAACGACCCTGTTGTGAGGGAGAAATTCATGAAGGCATGGGGAGTCAGCAGCCTGTCTGAAAAGCCGGGACTGATGATTCCTGATATGATGGCCGGACTTCCCACCGGGAAGGTGCGGGCGTTCTATATTTTCGGAGAAAATCTTGCCAACACCGAACCGAATATAACCCATGTTGAGCACGAGCTCTCTTCGGCGGAATTTATTGTATGCAATGATATTTTCCCCACGGAAACAACACGGTTTGCCCATGTGGTGCTCCCCGCTGCGGCGTGGAGTGAAGACGACGGTACATTCACCAACAGTGAACGCCGTGTAAACCGGGTCCGCAAGGTGAAAGAGGCCCCGGGTATTGCAAAACCGAACTGGTGGATATTCAAAGAAATAGCGCGGAGAATGGGCCATGAATGGGCGTCATCAAGCGCTCAGGAAATATGGGACAATGAAGTGTCAGTTCTCGCGCCGGCATATGGCGGCATCAAGTATTATCGAATTGAACATGATGGACTGCAGTGGCCCTGCCCGAACGAGGAACATCCCGGTACGACGTTTCTTCACAGGGACGGCAAGTTCTCGAGGGGCAAGGGTCTCTTTAACAGCGTTGAATGGACACCGCCGGCGGAGATTGCGGACAAGGAGTATCCCTATGTCCTCAGTACCGGCAGAAGGCTGTTCCATTACCATTCACGTACACAGACCGGTCGTTCGGGCCTTGATTTGATGCTTCCGGAAGAAACTGCCGACATTTCTCCTGCTGATGCGATGAAACTTGGTGTTAAAAACAATGAATATGTTATAGTAAGCTCCCGACGTGGATCTGTAAAGGTAAAGGCGAAAGTGACTGAGCAGATCCCGCCGGGACTTGTGTGGATGGCGTTCCATTTCCGCGAAGGGAATGCGAACTGGCTTACCAATAATGTCTTTGACCCGGAAACAAAAACTGCAGAATACAAAGCGTGTGCGGTTAAACTGGAAAAGGCCATTTGATTGCGGTGTTTCCGGACTGTTGTAGGCAGTCCGGAAACAATTTTACTATAATATTATTTATGATCGATTTTCATCGATAAAGGAGTTACCATGAATGTCAAAAGAGTATATAACAACGGCAATGATACGTATTCATTGGCCGATTATATATGTATAGCGCTCCTCCTGGGGGCAATATGGGGATTTTTTGAAGTTTTTTTTAAGGATGTTCTCAGCATGGGAGGTAAGCCTTATACCGCAGCGGTAATGACGGGAATTGGTGTCGCTTTCATGGCTGCGGCGTACGGGTTTTTCCGGAAATCAGGTGTCGTTATGGCTGTAGCGGTTTTCAGTATATTCGCACGAATGATCGTAGTTCCGGTCCTGGGCTGTTCGCCTATGTGCCGTGCGAACGCGGTTGTTGCGCTATTCCTCCTCGGTTCCTTCATGGCGCTCTCTATGGAGGTTTCCTCACGGGTGGTAAAAAATAATTTTAAAACCGGCGGCCTCTGGGTTGGAGGTGGAGTGCTGCTTTCCGGTATTTCATTTTATTACGGAGGAATGGCCTGTGCCCCATGTCAATACCTGCAGAATTTCCAGCAGTCCGGCGGGCTGGTGAGTTTTCTGCGGGTCGAGGTGATGTACTGGGTATTGTTTTCAGCGATTCTCTACTATCCCGGATATCTGGCCGGCACGCACCTGAGAAATTCCATGAATACACTCCGGGCCCGCAGGCCGGTACCGTATTATGCCGGTATAGTGTGCGCAAGTTTCCTGATATTGATTGCAACGGGATTTATGCTGTTGCCGTGATGTTTCAATATGATGGTTCGTTTCACCGGAGGAGCCGGGATATAACCGGTTCTTCCGGTGGACAGTAATATACAAAAATAGTACGGGTGCCATGACAACAAAACAGTTACCCGTCCTGGTATACACGGGAGATGTTTTCAGAGAAAGCAGTCAGGATGTCGCCGTAGAAGCTCCGTTGAATTGTATGATAAACGGCAGGCTGCTATGCCGATGTATGAGACTGCCCGGAATGGATGTTGAGCTGTGCCTCGGGCTTTGCTATACTATGGGGCTTGTGCAGGGGAATAATGATGTTGTCAGTGTTGACAGGCCATGTGCGAATACTGTTGTAATTGAAACAAGGGAAGAAATAAAGAATTTTCCGGAGACAGTTTCTGTCGTGTACAGCTCCGGAGGGTTTTTGAAAAAAAACGATTATTTCTCTGTAATAAACCGCAGTATCCCGCAGTCAGAAGAGTCAGATGTTATTTCAGATGATAATCTGTTTTTTCTCCAGAAAGATTTCGTCAGCCGTCAAATAGCATTCCAAAATACAGGTGCGACTCATGGGGCTGCGCTGTATGACCGTGAATATAATTTTCTGGCCTTTGCTGAGGATATCGGCCGTCATAATGCCCTCGATAAATGTATTGGAAGTTTATTAATGGAAAAGACCCTCGATAACGCCTACTTCTGTCTGATCACATCCCGTCTGAGTTATGGAATTCTCGAAAAGGTAGTAAAAACTCCGGTCAAAGTTGTTGCCGGTGTATCAGCCCCCACAAACATCGCGGTGACACTGGCGGGAGATAATGATATTACGCTGGTGGGATTTTTTCGCGCATCACGGTTTACCGTATACACAGGAGACAGACGGATCAGACGAACCTGTACCATGTAATGTAATAATGCGGTAAATATTGCATGATTATAACATGCCATATCTATACTTCACAACAGAAATCATACCTTACACATATCTCCGGAAGGTGGAATTTGTTTTTTCCGGTCGATACATCGCTATCCATAAAAAAACTGGGGAAACGCTATTGTTTCTACTATATTAAATATACTGATGATCTGTTGTTTTTAAGAGATTTCTTGTTGAAAAAAAATGGAATCTGTGACATAACGGTTGACACGATTGTACAGTATATGACTGGATACACGGAATTTATCCTTCCTGGCATGATGTTCAGCTTCCACCGGTTAGGAACTACTGACTGCAGACAACTATCAAATAACAGGAGTAAATATGTCAAAAAAGGCCTATCTAATACTTGAGGATGGCACAGTGTTTGAAGGGAAAAGCTTCGGTGCTGATCTTGAGAGCATTGGCGAGGTTGTGTTTAACACCTCGATGAGCGGATACCAGGAGGTCCTGACCGATCCCTCCTATAGCGGGCAGATAATCGCTATGACATATCCCATGATTGGTAATTACGGTGTGAACGATGAGGACGTGGAGTCCGATAAAATACAGGTCGCGGGGTTTGTGGTAAAGGAATATTCAAAGACCTACTCAAATTTCCGGGCAACACAATCACTTGCCGCGTACCTGAAAGAACAGGGTACCGCGGCAATCGAGGATGTCGATACAAGAAAACTGACCCGGCACATCCGGGACAAGGGCGCCCTCCGGGGAGGGATATTTTATGACCAGAAGGGGGCCCGTGAACGGCTTCTCGGGCACCCGAAAATGGAGGGCCTTGACCTTACCGGCGGTGTGACCTGTAAAGAGCCGTACTGGTTTTCAGGTGATGATAAAAAGGGCCCCGTTGTGGCGGTATTTGATTTCGGGGTAAAGATGAATATTCTCCGGCTCCTTGAGGGGGAGGGGTTTCGCGTACGGGTGTTCCCCGGGCATACCCCCCTGAAAGATGCCCTGAAGGAAGGGGTGCAGGGTGTCTTCATTTCCAACGGTCCCGGTGATCCCGACGCGGTCCCCCATGGAAGGGGCCTTGTGCATGATGTCATGAAAGAGGAAATCCCCTGCTTCGGAATCTGCCTCGGGCACCAGATTATCGGTCTCGGCCTGGGCGGCAGCACCTATAAGCTGAAATTCGGCCACAGGGGAGGCAACCAGCCGGTCAAGAACCTGCTCTCGGGAAATGTGGAAATTACCTCCCAGAACCACGGGTTCGCCGTGAATTACGATTCCCTGAAGGACCACAGGGATGTTGAAGTGACCCATATCAACCTCAATGACAATACCGTGGAGGGGCTGCGCCATAAAAAGCTGCCGCTTTTTTCCGTACAGTATCATCCTGAAGCAAGTCCCGGCCCCCATGATTCACGGTACCTGTTCCGGCAGTTCTATGAATCTGTTGCGGGGCGGCATTGATAGATGTAATGTGAGTACTATATATAACGTAAAATGAGAAATGGAGGATCGAACACAGTGCCGATAACAGATAATGCCGTGCAGATTGACTGGGAAACAATTGAAATTTCTTCAAAGGAATTGCCCGCGCTTTCGGAAAACGCGGGGATAGTCCTTGAAAAACGATATCTTTCTAAAGACGAAGAGGGAAACACCATCGAATCTCCGACGGAGATGTTCAGGCGTATCGCGAAGTTCATTGCGTCCGGTGATTTCGCCTACGGGAAAACCCCGGAAGAGGTGAATGCCGCCGCGACGGAGTTTTATGATGTGATGGCGCGGCTGGAATTTCTTCCGAATACTCCCACCCTTATGAATGCCGGGCGCCCCCTTGGGCAGCTTGCGGCGTGCTTTGTGCTCCCCGTGGAGGATTCCATGGAGGGGATTTTTGAAGCGGTCAAGAACATGGCCCTTATTCATAAAAGCGGAGGGGGCACAGGGTTCTCCTTTTCACGGCTGCGCCCGAAAAATGACATGGTGCGGTCTACCACGGGTGTTTCCAGCGGTCCCGTGTCGTTTATGAATATTTTTAACACCGCCACGGAAACAGTAAAGCAGGGCGGCACACGGCGCGGCGCCAATATGGCGATCCTTAATGTCAACCATCCTGACATTCTGGATTTCATTCAGGCGAAGAAGGAGAACAGCCAGCTCACGAACTTCAACTGTTCCGTGGCCCTTACCGATGACTTTATGAAAGCGGTAGAAGAGGGCCATGATTATGATCTGGTCAATCCGCGGTCGGGGAAGGTGGTCGCGCAGCAGAATGCAAGGGAACTGTTTGACCTGATTATCGACATGGCGTGGCGGAACGGCGAACCGGGGATTGTGTTTCTTGACAGGATAAACGACAAAAACCCCCTGAAAAAAGTGGGCCTCATTGAAAGCACCAACCCCTGCGGGGAGCAGCCCCTGCTGCCGAACGAGTCATGCAACCTGGGTTCCATTAATCTGGTGAAGGTGCTGGTGAAGAAAAGCGGCGGGTATGAAATTGATTTTGATGCCCTGAAGCGCATTACCAGGACTGCGGTGCATTTCCTTGATAATGTTATCGACCTGAATAAATATCCCCTCGAGGTTATCCGTGAAAATACCACGGCAAACCGGAAGATTGGCCTCGGCATTATGGGATTCGCGGACATGCTCATTATGATGGACGTACCCTATGACTCTGAAGAGGCCATTGAAATTGCCGAAAAGATAATGTCCGCGATCCAGTCTGAAGCGCGCACAATGTCACGGGAGCTTGCGGTGGAGCGGGGCCCGTTCCCGAATTTCCATCTCTCCGAGTTTGCCGATAACGGCGAGCCCCCCATCCGGAATGCGACAACCACCACCATCGCGCCTACGGGGACGATAAGCATTATTGCCGGTACGTCGAGCGGCATTGAACCGATTTTCGCCCTTGCCTATGTGCGGAATGTCATGGACAACAATGTTCTTGTGGAGACAAATCCCCTCTTTGAGGAAACCGCCCGCGCGAACGGGTTCTATTCCGATGATCTGATGCAGGAGATCGCGGAGACCGGTTCCGTGAAGCATATTGACTCGGTGCCGGAACAGTTCCGCCGCGCATTTGTGACCTCTCACGATGTGTCCCCTGAATGGCA
>ERZ795048.3053-NODE-3053-length-12830-cov-6.953816_pt1 | contig 12830 bp, 14 predicted proteins | sample MGYA00375132_ERZ795048 | MGnify/ENA primary metagenome ERZ795048 (study PRJEB30177, sample SAMN05720225) | activated sludge metagenome | isolation source: Anaerobic digester | place: Hong Kong | collected 2014-12-17 ...
GGCATTTTTTTTCGTGCCCATCGGTGAAAGGTGCCGGAGGCGTATTTCGGAAACGACCTGCCGAAAGGGATTTTAAGGATTGTATCCATGAAGAATTTCACCAGGGGGAAGTTGATCACGAAATTTGTAAGAAAACTCATGAACGTGGCAAGCTTTCCCACAAGGTCGGTTCTGCTCATGAAGAAATCCCTCAGGCGGAATTTCTTTTTCAGGTGCCGGAACTTAGCCTCCTGAATAAGGTCAGCGATTTTTACCCCGGAAGGGCATGCGATCTCGCAGCGCTTGCAGTTTGAGCAGTATTTCAGGGATTCGTCAACCAGTTCCGGGTTCTTTATGCGGAGCCGTTCAGTGTCGGGACCGGACTGTTTGGGGCCGGGGAAAAGGTGCGTCGCTCTGGCGACGGGACAATATATGGTGCAGACCGTACATTTTATGCAGTGGTCGAAACTTATATTTTCAAGCTTGATCATCGGTTATGCCCTGCATCCTTCAATAATTTTCTTTGCCGCGTAGTATCCGGTTGAAATGGAAACGCCGCCTCCGCACCCCTCCCGGATGGGATTGTAGTGGGGAAGAATCGCGCCGGTGCAGAAAAGGTTCCCCACGGTGCCGCCTTCAGCATCAACGGGATTAAGGGTGTTGTTGGTCTCCACGCCGTATTCAAGGAAGGGGTGGCTTTCCTGCTGGAAAAAGGACTGGCTGTACCATTCCCGGCGGTCCTGTTCAGCGTGCACCTTCAGGTTGAAGACGGGCTCCCTGATTATATTGAATTCACTCACAAGCCCCCTGCTGAAGAAACTTCCGGAGGATAGAACAAAAAACTTTGACCGCAGCCGCGTGGAGCCGTGGTTCTCGGTGTGAATGTGGTCAAGTGACCCGTTTGTGATTTCTCCGCCGCTTACGGTGTCTCCCGCAATAAATTCCCCCCCAAGGGCCGCGAACCGGGACTTCAGCGCGTTATCAATCCGCATTCCCAGTATGGAGGGCGGAAGTGTCGGGATTTCGTAGATAAGCATTCCCGTAAGCTCCGAAAGGCGGTGATATATCCGTGTAAAGTTGTTAATGCCGATAAACGCGGGGAGCCCGACAAAGAGCGCACCCTCCGCGATGTTCACAATCTGGTCGGCGATTTTGGGCAGATATTTTTCTGAATCGAAAATACGTGCAATATCCATGGAGCGGAACTCGTGGGGGTTCTTTTCCGTACGCCGGAACATGGGAAGTTCAATTTCACCGGTGATTATATCAAACAGGCTGAAAAGGGAGTTCTTCCGCAGGTTTTCCGCCGCAAGTTCCGGATAAAAATCACGGAACCCCGAAAAGTTCAGTATCGCGATTTTGGACCGTGCTTTAAATCCTTCTTTTATCTTATCATTGAACACACTGCGTTGAGACAGATATGTGGGTTTCACTGTCCCCATTGTTGACACATGGAAATGGTTGTAGTCGTTATTGTGATACAGCTCAAGGCCCTCTTTTTCCACGGTGTCGGAGAAAAATGAAACAGCCTCCCTGATCGTGTCAATGCCGCATTTTGAATAGGGGTGAAGTTCATTGGGGATGATAAGCCGTTCAATATAGTCCAGGGGCTGGTATACGATCTTCCGGTCCGTGTGGTAGCCGTACAGGTCAATGGATCCGGAGGAGAAGTGGAGGGCGCTCATCCCCGACGATATAATGCCGCAACGAAGTCCTTCTGATACACATTTAATGCCGCAGGTGAGCCCGGATATCCCCCCGCCGATTATCAGGCAGTCGTAGTTCACTGTTTTCCTTCTCCTTTAGGTGGAATGTCCCCAAGACCGAAAAGGCCCTGGTAAATCCAGTAGGTAAATTCTGTTTCTCGCAGTGCGTCACCCCATAGTATGGGTTTTATCCCTTTCCACCGTTCCTCGAGGAAGTCTTTGAGCATTATATTTGAATCTGCCGCACCGGCGGCTTCAAATTCCACAAAGAGCCCCGCTGCGCGGTAGGAACAGAGTTCCCCCTGGCATGGGCCCATACCGATCCGTGTTCTCCGGCGAAGGTCCACAATGTCCTTGACATTCAGTTTTTTCAGGGCGTATTCAATTTCACCTGCGGTCACCATTTCGCATTCGCATATAAGGCCGTAATTCTTCCTGTCCTTCGTGAGGATGTTGTGGACACGCTGGCCGTGGCGGTACAGCGTTGAGCCGGTAACTGAACTTGATATCCCGGTGAATTTTTTGATCTGCTTCATCGGCTGTATTTTCTTCTCTGATCCGGGGAGGGGATGCTTATGGGTGGTGCACTTTTTCTTAACCTTTAATTTCTTCGCCACAAGGTTTGCGGTCATCTGCGCCATGAGGCGGTAGGTCATGAGTTTCCCCCCTGCGATGGTAATGAAGCCGCCGGTGCTGTCCCGCTCCTCGTGGTCCACAAGCACTATTCCCCGGCTGATGTCGCGTCCCTTGATGTCGCCGCTGATATCGACGAGGGGCCGTACGCCGCAGTATGCCCTGAGCACCCTGGTCTTTGATACATTGGGGATCAGCTTTTCCCCGTCTGCCAGGAGTACCTCTATCTCGTCATCATCCACGATGAGGCGTTCAATTTCATTGTATTCAATCTTCTTGGAGGTTGTCCCGATTATGGAGACGGTGTCACCGGGAACAATGATGTCCCCGTCGGAGGGGACACGGCACCGGTTCACCACAATATTGTTGATCCGGTAGTCAATGATCACCATTGAGCCCTTTGAGGGAAACATTTTCAGCTCCACCCCCGCGAGGGCGCAGATGTGTTGCCCCCATACTCCGGCGGCATTCACCACAATGTCACCCCGTACTTCAAATTCCATCCCCTTAACACGGTCATAACACCGCACGCCCTGTACCGCGTCGCCTTCTTTTATAAGTGATATCACATCACAGTGGGTGAAAACTTTGCCCCCCCGTTCCGTGGAATCAAGAATGTTTGCTGACGCGAGGCGGAACGGGTCAATGGTTCCGTCGGGGACCCGTATGGCAGAAAGAATATTCGGATTCAGGTTCGGTTCAAGGTCAAGGGCCTCTTTGGTGCTCAGTTCATGCGCGGGGATGCCCGCGAATTTACATGATTCAAGGAGTTTTCCGTGATAGCTGGGGTCATCTTCCGGAAGTGTTACAAAAAGCCCCCCGGTGTCTTCAACACAGTGGCGGGCGATTTTTTTGAGTATCATGTTTTCCGCGATACATTCTGTCGCTGATTCAAGGTCCTTTACGGCATACCGTGCCCCGGAATGCAGGAGGCCGTGGTTCCTGCCGGTTGTGCCTGAAGCAATGTCATTTTTTTCAATAAGGACACTGTCGATTCCCCGGAGCGTGAGGTCCCGGAGCGTACCTGTCCCCGTGGCACCGCCGCCTATGATTATGGCCTGCGTTTCAATGTAGTTCATGTGAGGATACTCCCTTAAGCGGACAGATTACCATTATATTTTTCTGAGTAGGATTCATTAATTCTAATTATAGAGCGAAATGTGTCAAATACAAAAAAAAGCTCTACTGAATTATCACACTGAAAGCAAAGAATACCTGTAATCTGAACGGTACGGGTATCCTGTAAGGCCATACCGGGTGGGGATAAGAATTTTTGAAAAAACAGTTGATTTTATTGGTCATACGGAGAAACACTATGTCTGAAAAAATAATTTGAATCAATATTGATTACTCAGGACGTTGTGAATGGACAAAAACAGAAAAATCCTTATATCGATCCTTGCGCTGCTGGTGCTTTCAGCGGTGCTGGCGGTTATTGACATCAGCATGCGGATGCGCGGGGCACAGCGTGAGCGCTTTACTCTTGCGGTACCCGGGGTTGGTCCCGGTGTGGGAATTGTGCGTATAAACGGCCCCATTGAAATGGCCGGTTCTGAAGGGGGTTTCGCCATCAGTTCCGGAGGGGCCGAGGCGGTTATTCAGCGCCTTACAGCCCTTGTGGCGGACAGCCGTATCAGGGCGGTTGTGGTGCGTATCAACTCTCCGGGAGGGACTGTTGCGGCGACCCAGGAGATATATCAGAAACTTATGCGGCTGCGGCGGAGAAATATTGTCCTCGTGGCGTCCCTCGGTGATATCGCCGCTTCGGGAGGGTATTATATCGCCTCGGCGTGTAACTATATCGTCACGAACCAGGGAACACTGACCGGTTCCATAGGGGTCATCGCGGTGTCTCCGAACCTCCAGGGGCTGTTTCAGAAACTCGGTATTAAAATGAACGTGATAAAAAGCGGCGCCTATAAGGATATACTCTCCTCGTATCGTGATCTTACCCCTGAAGAACGGGAGCTTATTCAGGTGCTCATTGATTCATCCTATAACCAGTTCCTGAAGGACGTGGCCCGGGGGCGGAATCTCGGTATTGACGATATACGCCCATACGCCGACGGGCGGGTAATGAGCGGGGACATGGCGGTGAAATACAAACTGGCCGATGAGATAGGCAGCTTTGAGCGTGCCGTGGAGAAGGCCAGGAAAAAAGCAAAACTTCCCGAGGACGCGCCGGTATATGACGAGCAGCGGAGTCCCCTTGATCAGTTTCTCATGACACTGGAGGGGGCGGTGCTGAACAGGTCAGGCCTGCAGAACAGGGTCATGCGTTACCGCGGAGGGTACATGATTGAGTACAGGTATCAGCCATGACAGCGGGATTTGTTGAAACCTTCCGCTCCCTGAAGTGGGCGGATTATTTATTTTATATATTGATCGAGCCGCGCCGTTTCGCGCGTATGATTATCCGCGAGGACGCGAGCCCCATGGCCGGGGGGATACTCATTGCCGCAGTGGTGACGGTATGTGACGTTATCGCGGCATCGTTGCCCGGTGTGGAGTCGCCGTTTTTTTATTACAAGCTGACATACGGTTCCATACTTTTTTTCCTTTTTCTAATTGTGAAAATAGTGGTCCTCGCGGGACTGGTTGACCTTATCTGTCAGTTTACCGGATACCAGGGTAAAATGAAAGAGTTCGTGATTATCATCAGTTACGCGCTCTTCCCCCAGGTGTTCCTGCTGCCGGTGGTGTCCATTTTTAAAGTGTTTCACTTTGCGGCGCCCTTTTTCTATGTCTTTTTTTCAATCGTGTTTTTCGTGTGGACGGCCCTGATCATAATCCAGGGAATTTCTGAACTTCACGGAATGGAATTTTTAAAGGCAGTGCTGGTGTTCGCGTTCCCGTACGCCTTTGTGGGGATTATTTCATTTCTCTGTTTTGTGCTTCTGGTAATCCTTTCCTTCGGGTATATGTCGTTCCTGTGACCCGGCGAATGCCGGGGAACGTTTCAGAGTTCTTCGGCAGGGGCATAAAACGAAAGTGAGCTGGTGCCGTAGTCCCGGGTCTCATGGAGGGTAAGGGTGCCGGCCTTCTCCGGCAGTATGTTTTTGGAATAATGCTGGATGATAATAATTGAGTCCTTCTCCAGAATGCCGCTCCCGGACATGAAATTCAGCAGGTCGGAGTAGTAGGGGACGGGACCCTTTTCCTTGATATAGGGAGCGTCAATAAATATATACCCCGGACGTATCCCCTTTTGATGAAGATATCTGATACACTGGCGGGCGCGGAAGTTCCGAACCAGCGTTTTTTCCTCCATGCCCCATTCCTGCACAAGAGATTTGATAAACATGAACCGCCTTTTGTCTGTTTCGTTCAGTATAACCGGTTCCGCGCCCCTGCTGAGGGCCTCAAGGCCTATCTGTCCGGAACACGCAAAGAGGTCCAGAAAGGGGCGGGCCCGCAGTTCCTCTCCCAGCCTGGAGAAAAGGGCCTCCTTGACCTTCTGAGGGGTAATATCGGCATTCCCGTATTTCCTGTTAAGGAAGGGAATGGTGCGTCCCCTGAGCCTTCCAGCGGTAATCCTCATTCAGACTGCCTGGAGGTGCTTTTATTCAGTTCTGCCAGCAGCGTTTCAAGGTCAAGGCCCCGGTTTACTGCAACAATTCCCACAGTGTCCTCTGCGGCGCCTTTACAGGATGGGCAGAAGAGGTCGTATTTCTTCACGACGGCGGCGGAATTTTTAGAGATTTTCAGAGCCTCAAGAATCGGTGTGTTCCGGGTGATTTTCATGGACAGGTCCCTTTCAATAAGATGTGTGTCGTTACATAGTATGAAAAAAAAATGCAGCGATAAATAAAGTTGTTGCAATTATATACATTAAATTCTAATTAGTTCAGGAAACAGTATATCCCGTATGTTGCTCCGGTCGGGGCAACGGTGATAATCTTTTCCCTATTGACCTTGATGTCTATCAATTTTTTTTGTTCTGGAGTTTTTTCATGGCTAAGTGTGATATTTGTGGCAAAGCAGTTCAGTTTGGACATAATGTGAGTCACTCAAATAAAAAGACCAACAAAATATGGCGGCCCAACGTGCGTCGCGTACGTGTCCTGGAAGAAGGCCGTAAAGTTCGGAAATATGTGTGTACCAGATGTATCCGTTCCGGTAATATCGTTAAGGCGGTGTAAGGAGTCCGGTGATTGTATCTTCTGAGCCGGACACTGTTCCGGCAGCAGCTACGATGTGTTCCGGAACAGTCAGCGGAAAGGCGGAAATGTGTCCGGTTGGATCGTTTCCGGTCAATTCCGGTCGCGGCAGTATGTAACGACGCTGATAAGGATCACCTTTCTTTGAACAAGAACCTTCCACAAAACCGAAAGGCCTTATATCTGGGAATATATGTGTTGTGTGTCTTCGCATCACTTCCCTTTATATGGCATATTGAGGTTTTCCTTCGTTCCCACACATTGCTTATGCGTACTGTGTATTCACTTGTCGCGGTATACCTGTGCGTGATGTATTGGATTATTATACGGTATGTGGGGCTTTCGATCCGCAATTTTATGGTCCTTACTGCGTTTATTGCCCTCTATGCGGTAATTATTGTAACATCCACCGGTTTTGATAAAAAGATGCACCTGATTGAGTATGGTTTGATGACATATCTGGTGTTTGACGCACTCCGGTTCAGGTTTAAAGCGTTATCGGTGTATATCCTGTCGCTTCTGCTTGTTATGCTCATTGGTGTGCTGGATGAAATACTGCAGTATTTTGCCCCGGGACGTTCCTTTGACCTTGGTGATCTTTCCTCGAATGTCACCGCAGCTGTGTTGATGCTGGCACTTGTGTCTATTGTGGAATGGCTCAGGGCCGGGCGGAGGACAGACGTTAATTCCCTTGATACATATTAAATGCCCGTCGCATATCCGGTATTGTTAGTGGTCCATATCCCCTGTAATAGTGTCCCCGATCTGGTTAAAACAGAGAATAAGAATTGAAAGAAGAATTGATGGCGGCAGAATTATCCACGGCGCGTCGAAGATGAATTTTGACCCTTCCTGTATCATCAGCCCCCATGACGGTACCGTTGAAATGGAACCGCCTCCCGCAAGTCCCAGAAATGAAAGAGTGGATTCCATCATGATACTTGTGGCAATTCCCGTTGTGGTGAGGGGAATGAGGAGCGGCATGAGAGACGGAAGAATGTGCCTGAAGGCAATACGGAAATGACCTGCACCCAGGGCCCGCGCAGAGGTAACAAAGTCCTTTCCATAGATGTCAAGCGCTTTTGTCGATACAAACCGCGCTACAGGGGCCCATGTTCCCACTGCTATGGCGATGATGATAGTCTGATATCCTTCACCCAGGACCATCGCAAGGGCCATTGCGAGGAGCAGTGACGGAATGGAAAGGAATACCTCCGTGACGCTGTTTACCGCGGCCCGAAGTGTTACAGGGCTCAGTGCCGCAAGAAGCCCCGCCAGAAGTCCCAGTATAATACTTGCGACCCTCGCAAATACTCCAATGACAATGGATATCCTTCCCCCGATAAGAGTGCGGCTGAGAATGTCCCTTCCAAGATAATCAGTGCCCAGCAGATGGTCTCCGCCGGGGGGGTGTGCCCCGGAGAAATGTATGGTGAATGGTGAAAACCCGCTCAGGGCTTCCGGTATAATGGAGGCAATGGCTATCAGAACTATGACAATGCTGTATACTGCAATCCTGTGGTTCTTTTTCATGGGATCATTTCTTCAGGTGAAGGATGTTTTTTCAAACAAAATAATGTCTTGTGTTATTTTTTCCGATATGAAAATATACCATAAAAGTGATACGACAATAACGCATGGGCGATGCGTATGATATGTGATGTGAAAAGATGAATAACAATACTGAAATTGAAATGCAGTTTTCTTCTGAAACCGGGGCAATAAATGATACAGAGAAAAAAAGCCCTGTACAGCGGGAACAGCTGAAACGTCTGGATGCAGACAGCGGGGAACGAAAGAAGATCCTGCCGTTCTGCCGCCTGGGACCCGGTGAAATATGGGAGGACCCTCTGCACGGTCACCGGGTAGGGGTCCTTGATGCCACTGTTCCTGCAGACGTACAAAAAATTATGGGAGACGAAAAGGCGTCTCTTGGACTCCATGATCCCCCCTATAATGTTGCAGTGGGTAACGCCAGTACAGTGAGCCTTTTTAAGGTCTCCCTGGAAGAGTATGTTACCTTTTCGCGAAAGTGGGTAGAGAACTGTAATGATGTTATGGATAACGATGCATCATTCTATGTGTGGATCGGATTTGATTATAAGGACAACTTTCAACCGCTTCCGGATTTCATTATCCTTATGCGTGAATTTCCGGGACTTGTTCCCCGCAACATCATCACCATGCGCAACCAGCGGGGATACGGCACCCAGAAAAACTGGATGTGGGTCCGCCAGGAACTGCTCTATTACACAAAAGGAAATCCGGTATTTAATATTGAGGCGGAGTACACCGATATTCCTAAAATACTGAAAGGCTATTATAAAGATGTGAATGGTACACGGATGGAAAATACTGAACGCAGCCGTTCAGAGTTTATCCGTGCAGGCAACGTGTGGGTTGACGTGCAGCAGGTATTCTACCGGATGGAGGAAAACGTTCCCGGCTGTTATGCCCAGAAACCCCTGAAGTCTATCGAGCGGATCATCAGCGCTGGAAGCAGTGAAGGCGACGTGGTTGTGGATTTCTTTGCCCATTCCGGTACCACCCTCATTGCCGGGGAGCGGCTGGGGCGGAAAGTTTTTCTGTTTGACATCGATCCGGTTTTTGCTGAACTTACCATTCGCAGGCTTGAACATTTCAGGGAAACGGGGAAAACCGGATGGCAGTGGCGGAACCCGTTTCCGGAACTGGATTCATGAAATGTGCCGGACCTGTCGCGGCCTGCAGTCGGACCTGAAGAGAAGATACGATGGCATATAAAAACCTGAATGAATTTATACGGGACCTTGAGAAAGCGGGGGACCTGAAGCGTATCACCGCCGAGGTGGACCCGTACCTTGAGATAACGGAAATCGCGGACCGGGTAAGCAAGGCTGAAGGGCCGGCGCTTCTTTTCGAGAACGTGAAGGGTTCGCGGTTCCCGCTCCTCATCAACGCCTTCGGCAGTTTCGGGCGCATGGAGAAGGTCCTTCACTGCGGCTCGCTGGACGATATCGCCCTGCGGATCGAATCACTGGTGAAAATGCAGCCGCCGAAGGGCCTTATAGACAAGGTGCGGATGCTCCTCACCCTGAAGGAGATTGCCGATATCATGCCGAAGAAGGTGAAGAGCGCCCCGTGCCAGGAGCAGGTGTTCACAGAGGGGGACATGCTCGATATGATCCCCATACTCACCTGCTGGCCCCATGACGGAGGCCCTTTTATCACCCTCCCCATTGTCGTGACAAAGGACCCGGAAACCGGCATTCCCAACGCAGGCATGTACCGCATGCATAAATATGACCGCACCACCACGGGGATGCACTGGCAGTATAACAAGGACGGCGCCCGCCATTACCGGAAGCACAAGGCCCTGGGTACACGCATGGAGGTAGCCGTTGCAATCGGCGGTATTCCGTCCGTGACATACGCGGCAACGGCGCCGCTCCCCCCGGACATCGATGAATTTCTCTTCGCCGGGTTCCTGGAGCAGAAACCAATTGAACTGGTGAAGGGAAAAACTGTGGACCTCTATGTCCCCGCAGAAAGCGACTTTGTCATTGAAGGCTATGTTGACCCCGGTGATGAGAAGATTGAAGGGCCCTTTGGAGACCATACGGGATTCTATTCCCCGGCAGACATCTATCCGGTGTTCCATGTCACCTGCATTACCTGCAGGCGTGACGCGGTGTATCCCGCCACAATCGTGGGGAAGCCCCCCATGGAGGACTGCTACATGGCGAAGGCGACGGAGCGGATATTCCTGCCTTTCATGAAAATGGTGGTGCCTGAAATCGCGGATGTTGACCTTCCCATGGAAGGGGTGTTTCACAATTGCGCACTTGTTTCAATTAATAAGGAGTATCCCGGACAGGCAAAGAAGGTAATTAATGCCCTCTGGGGGCTCGGGCAGATGGCTTCAACGAAATATATTGCTGTCTTTGACAGCGATATAGACCTCCGGGACTACAGCACTGTGGTGTGGAAGCTCCTGAACAACGTGGACCCGAAACGGGACATACTGATTTCCGAGGGCCCCCTGGACGCACTGGACCATTCGGCGCCGTATCAGGACTTCGGCGGGAAGATGGGTATTGATGCGACACGGAAGACCAGAGAAGAGGGCATGGGGCGGCCCTGGCCTGAAGAAATAAAAATGTCGGACGAAATAAAAAATCTTGTGGATAGCCGATGGAAGGATTATGGAATTTAAAAAAACTGCAACCCTTTTAATGGTGGAGCAGACGCTGTTCGCGCTCCCCTTTGCCTACCTTGGATTGCTCTTTGCCGGGGGAGGAACAATTGTTCAATGGATATGGGTAACCGTGGCCATGATTGCGGCACGCACCGCCGGGATGTCGTTCAACCGCGTTATTGACGCGTCAATTGACGCGAAGAACCCCCGGACACGGGACAGGGCGGTCCCTGCCGGTGAAGTGAGCAGGCATGAAGTGTGGGTCCTCGGGGCCGTATCATGCTGTATCCTTGTCGCTGCGTCGTATATGCTCAATGAACTCTGCTTCTACTTTTCATTCGTCGCCATTGTACTGCTCTTTACCTATTCATATTTTAAACGCTTTACCGCCGCGTCGCATCTGTATCTGGGTCTTGTGGAAGCAGGCGCCCCCATTGGCGGATACCTGGCGGTGACGGGCAGTTTCTATTCCATGGGAAGCCTTGACCCGGTGCCTTTCCTCCTGGGGTTTGCCATCATGTGCTGGATCGGGGGACTTGATATTATTTATTCATTCCTTGATGAGGAGTTTGACGCGAGGGAGGGTCTTTTTTCAATTCCCTCAAAGTACGGAAGGGAAAAGGCGCGGATCATATCGACGGTTCTTTATGTGATTGCATTCGGAATGCTTGTATGGGCCGGCATCATTACCCGCAGGGGAATTGCCTACTGGGCGGCGCTTATGTGTGTCGGGGTTATTTTCTTCCATCAGCAGCGTCTCGGCAGGCGGGAGGATATTGAAACAGCGGTGAAGGAACTGTTTCAGATGAACACCTTCGTATCTCCTGTCCTCTTTGCGGGGATGTTCATTGACGTGTTTTTCAGGATTATATGAGGCCATGTATATTACGGGGATAACAGGCGCCAGCGGGTCGATCATTGGGGTGCGTCTTGTGGAGGAGCTCCTGAAGGCGGGGAAAGAGGTGACGGCAATCGTGACCGATACCGCCTGGAAGGTCATCTCCCATGAAGTGTTCCGCGGCAGGCACTGTCCGGCCTCGATCGCCGAAGTCATTGCGCGGCGCGGCGCCGAAGTTCCCACAGAGCTTCTCCGGGAGGAACACAATGGTAACTTCTTCTCTCCCGCAGCAAGCGGATCCAATCATTTCGACGCGGTAATTATCGCCCCATGCTCCATGAAGACGCTTTCCGCAGTTGCTTCCGGATTCGCGGACACCCTTATGACCAGGGTTGTCGATATCGCCCTCAAGGAAAACCGCCAGGCAATTCTTGTTCCCAGGGAAACTCCCCTGAACCGGATTCATCTCGAAAATATGCTCCGCGCAAAAGACGCAGGGGCTGATATTGTACCCCCCGTGCCTGCATTCTACACCAACCCGGAAACTGTGGACGATATAATTGACTGTATTGTGGGAAAGGTACTGTCACTCATGAAGATTGATCATTCCCTGTACCGGAAATGGGCCGGCAATGATTGAGAATATCCGCAACAGTGACTTGAAGCGCATCGCGGAAAAGGTACTGGGGGGAGAGCCCGTCACCACAGAGGACGCGGCAGTGATGCTCGGAACCAGTGATATCATTGAACTCGGGATGATCGCTGATTACCAGCGCAGGGCAATTAACGGCGACCGTGCGTATTACGGCGTCAATATGAACCTGAACTACACCAATATCTGTGAGCTGCGCTGTCCCCTCTGCGCGTTCTCGAAGGACGAGGGTGATGAAGGCGCCTATATTCTCAGCCTTGACGAGATTGAAGCGAAAGTGCGGGATGCTGTTTCCTTCGGCATTGACGAGGTGCACATTGTGGGGGGGCTCCATCCTGAACTGAAAATTGATTATTTCACGGAGATGCTCAGGCGCATTAAGGGTGTGAAAAAAGACCTGTTCATCGTGGCCTTTACCGCGACGGAGTATGACTACTTCGCCCGTATCAATAACATGCCCATAGAGGATGTGTTCCGGTCTTTTATTGACGCGGGGCTCGGTGCGCTTCCCGGGGGGGGCGCGGAAATCTTTGCCCCCGATGTGCGGAACACCATTGCCCCGAAGAAGGTGACCGGGGCACGGTGGCTCGCGGTGATGCGCACGGCCCACGCCATGGGACTGAAGACCAACGCCACAATGCTCTATAACCATATTGAGAGCAGTGACGATATCGTCGACCACATG
>ERZ795048.3055-NODE-3055-length-12825-cov-6.456617_pt1 | contig 12825 bp, 7 predicted proteins | sample MGYA00375132_ERZ795048 | MGnify/ENA primary metagenome ERZ795048 (study PRJEB30177, sample SAMN05720225) | activated sludge metagenome | isolation source: Anaerobic digester | place: Hong Kong | collected 2014-12-17 ...
TTCCTGTAACCCTAAGCGGTTGATTTCATTCTCGATGTACTGCTTTACCTTCTTCTCTTTTCCGCTTACCGCCCTGATGACGTACCATTTTTTCAGTTGATCGGTCATGTTTTTGATCTCAGATCTTGAAAGAAACACATATTAAATCATCCAATGATATATGTGATAGAATAATTTGTAAAACTGCTGTAACAGTGTACTGAATGAAATATCCATCAGATAAACTACCAGAGCAATAATTAGGGAAGCAATTGAAACTATTATTGCACTGTTTTGCAGTTCACTCCAAGTTGGCCATGAAACCTTGTGCATCAACTCGTCATAGCTTTCTTTGATGTATTCCTGTACTTTGAACTTTGCCATTTATTTTAAGTTTTGCACGGGAGGAGCGACTCGAACGCCCGACACCTGGTTTTGGAGACCAGTGCTCTACCAACTGAGCTACACCCGTGTGTTTTGGTAACAGCGGTGCAAATATACACAGTTTCTTGTTTCTTCCAAAAGTATGAACAAAAAAAGTATGCTAACTTTTATGTCATTTTCTGAAAGGTTTTAAAATGATTTACTTAACCATGAAGTCGAACATTAATTTGTTGCCAATATATCCTTGTAATCGATCATTTATCTTTACCGGGCCTACTCCTGCAGGGGTGCCTGTGTAAATGAGATCGCCTGTTTTTAGTGTAAAATACTTTGAAACATTGGCAATCAGTTCGTCGAATGAGAAGATCATTAATGCCGAATTGCCAGTTTGACGGGTTGCTCCGTTAATATCGAGCCTGAATTCGATTTGGTTTGCAGATAATTGTTCCAAAGGTATAAAATGACTGCTTATAACTGCCGAATAGTCAAATGCTTTGGCTTTTTCCCATGGTAAGCCTTTGTCTTTTAGTTTGTTTTGCAAGTCACGGGCAGTAAAGTCAATACCAAGCCCCACCGAACTGTAATAACGGGAAGCAAATTTTGGTGATATATTTTTTCCAACCTGATCAATTTTAAGCACCAGTTCAACTTCGTGGTGTAGGTCGGTAGAGAAATTGGGTATGAAAAATGGCTTGTTTTTGCGAAGTATCGACGAGTCGGGCTTCATAAAAATAACCGGTTCTTCGGGCTTTTCGTTGTTCAGTTCAGCTATATGGTCGGCATAGTTACGACCAATGCAAATAATTTTCATACGATAATTGTTTATTTTTTTAAGTCGTATGGAACTCGCATGGAGAATATTATCATCAACTTGGATGTGAATATTTTACATGCTCGTTTCATGCTTTCAAAATTTGTATTAAGTGTGCTAATTCTCAACCGCCTTAACAATATCGGCCAAAAATTCGTTATAATCAAACTCTCCTTTTTTAGAGAAACCGGTTCTTATTACTACCAGTTCTTTCGACGGAATAATGTAGATATATTGCCCGTCGTGGCCACGGCAGCAAAACATGTCGGACGGAACATCGGGGTAATCGGTTTGCGATTTATTGAGCCAGAAAAAGGCTCCATATTGTCCTTCAGAATCGGCTGCAGCTGTAGTTGTATATTCAACCCAATTTTCGGGCAAAATTTGTTCACCCAGCCAATTGCCATTGTTCAGATAAAGCAGCCCGAACCGGGCATAGTCGCGCATGGTAGCGTACAAATACGATGATCCGGCAAAAGTACCCGATGCGTCAACTTCGAAAACAGCGCTACGCATACCTATTTTATTGAAAAGAGCTGTACGGGGAAAAGCAAAATATTCGGCATCGTTGTTAAAAGCTGTTCGAATAAGGTAGCTTACAATATTGGTTGTGCCCGATGAGTAAACCCAATTGGTACCAATGGTATCGGCTAAGGGTTTTTCATAAGTAAAACGGGCCATATCGCCAACTTTGTGCAGCATGTTGTTTACATCTGAACTGTTTCCGTAGTTCTCGTTCCACTCTAAACCGCTGCTCATTTGCATCAGGTTATGTATGGTAATGTTACGTCGCTCGTCGTTTTGCCAAATTTCAATGTCGGCAGGGGCGTGGATGTCTATCTTACCAATTTTTACCATTATTCCTGTAAGAGCGTTGGTGAAGCTTTTGGCCATCGACCAACTCAAGAATTTATTTTCAGCACTTAGTCCTTGTTTGTATTTTTCAACAATAGGTTGTCCTTTGTAAACTACCATTACTGCAAAAGTTCCTTTGTAGGGAACAGTGTCGGCAAAAGCTTTTTCAATGGCTAGGTTTATTTGTGTCATGTTTATGCCTGCTGGAATGCTGTCGGCCATTAAATCGCCCATTGGCCATGGTATGGTATCAGTATTTTCGGGAAATACAGGTACAACAGGGTAGGGGCGGGCTTGTATGTCGTTTTTCGAATAATCGTTTACTAAAACACTGCCATAGCCATTAACAAAAGTTGTACGTGAAGTGTGCCACAGAAAGCGGCTTTTTACTGTTTTTGTTTCGTAATTAACAGTGTTTTTTACGTATTTAATGAATGAAAAATTGAGGTCGTTGGCTTCCATTGATTCCTGTGTGCGATTGGCCACAAATATTCCCGAAGAAAGGTTTTTTGCGGCATAACCGGTTATGATAGGCAACAAAGGGTTCATGTACAAGTAGCCTCCGGCCAATATAATAACCAAAAGCAATGCACTAATTTTTAAAGCAATTTTTTTCGATTTCATGGTTTATGTGCTTTATGTGTTAAGGAACAAATATAACAATAAATTGAATGTTGGTAAGTGTTGCCGATATGTTGATTTATAAAATGATGGTTTGTATTACTTTGCAAAATCCATTATTATTTGCTTTTTTTTGTATTTGTATTTGGTAACACTTTTATCAATCTTTTTTTTGGTTTTTTTCGAAGCATGCAAATTATGGCCGAACATGTTTTGAATGTTGTTTTTAGCCAAATCGTCAGATTTTAGAAGGCTCGAGATTTCGGGTTTTATACCTCTTTTATTGAGGTTGATAATCTGCTTAACTTGTTCGGTTGGTAAAACAAAATTGTGACGATTTTTGGGACTTTCAACCGAATACCAAATTTGCTTTTTCAGAATATCGGTTTTAACAGGTTTTGCTATTCCGTTTGTTGTTTCGAGTTCAAGCAGTTCGGTTGGGAAATCGGCTTGTGCTTCTAAGTAATTGTCGAGTTCATACATTAAGCAACATTTTAGTTTGCCACAGCTGCCGGTAAGTTTCTCGGCTGTGGGTGAAAGGCCTTGTTTGATTGCTGCATGCGCTTTAATGCTCGAAAAATCGGTTCTCCAACTCGAACAGCAAAGTTCGCGGCCACACGATCCAATACCACCAACCATTGCTGCTTCTTGACGGGCACCAATTTGTTTCATTTCAATTTTTATTTTGAATTCACGGGCATAAATTTTTATAAGTTCCCTAAAATCGACCCGCCCTTCGGCAATATAATAGAATGTGGCTTTGTTGCCATCGCCCCTGAATTCAATTTCACCAATTTTCATTGTTAAACCTATCATTTCGGCAAGTTTACGGGCACGTATCATTACTGGCTTTTCTCTTTGATTTGCTTCGTTCTGTTGTTTTTTATCCCATTGGGTGGCTATACGCAGAATGCTTTGCCATTCGTGACGTTTTTTGTTTTTTATTTTAAGGTTGAATTGTTTTTCAGCAAGGTTTCCGGTGAGTGTAACCTCCCCAATATCGTGTCCTCCATTGACCGATATTACTACTATATCGCCTCTTTTAAGCTTTATATGTTTGTCGTTTTTAACAAATTCCTTCCGGGTTCCTTTGTATCTTACTTCAACAATGTCGGTTAAGTGTGATGTGTCGGGCAAATCTTTCAGCCAGTCGTAACTGTTAAGCATGTTTGGCCTTTTTTTTGATTCTGATTGATATGTTGTGTTAAATTGACATCCAGTACATGACATAATTCCTTATTTAGATTTAATAAAAGCAAAAGTAGTGATTATTCATCCAAAAAAGTTAGTTAGAAGTATAAAAATACAAAAAAGTCTGAAATAAGGTTTGTTTATTTAAAGGGAGCCTTGCAGCTAAGTGTAAGGGTAAAAGTTGATCCCTTTCCTTTTCCTTCTGATTCTGCTTTAACTGTTCCGCCCATTTTTTCAGCAAGATCTTTAACTATCGATAAGCCAACACCCGATGAGTCTTCGCTACCGGTTGGCCTGGCGCTAAGCTTAACAAACCTGCCAAAAACCTTCGATAAATCCTCTTCGGTCATTCCTAAGCCTTGGTCTTTTACACTGTAATTAATACATGATTTGTGCATTTCGTTATATATGGTAATTTTTGTGTTGTGGGGCGAATATTTAATAGCATTGCTTATCAGATTCGAAAATATGCTATCTAGGGCTTCATTATCGAAATAAACCTCGGGCAGGGTGGTGTCAATTTTTAAAATTATTTTGATATTCTTTTCAATTGCAAGAATATGGTGTTTGTTTATTACGTTTCTGATCAGGTCGATTGGATTTCCAGGGGTCATGCTTTCGAAATTTTTGCTTTGTTGCATGCGTGCATTGTCTAAAATGTAGCAAATGCGATCGAGCATAGTGTTTGAACTTTTTTTAATTGAAGTGATTAGCTCTTTATGCATGGGGTCGATATTCATTAAATCGCTCTCGAGCAATTCTGAAATCATGTTAATTGAAGCAACGGGCGATCGCAAATCGTGAACAACATTGCCAATGTAAATATTCATCTTTTCCTGTATTTCATCAATTTCGGCTTTTTTCATGTTCAACTTTTTCCGTAAAAAATACAGCCGACCTACGAGGTTTCCAATAAGCAGGCCAACAATTGTAGCAAAAAGGTAAATAAAGTACGATGTTGTTTTTTGAATATGATCGGGCAATATCAAAAAAATTACGATAGCCATTATGGCCAGTATGCCTATGTTAAGGTAGGTTAGGAAAATCGAAAATTTTAGCTTCATGTTTAAAGTGTTTTGTAGCAGCATATAAATATGGCAAAAATGTATGCTGGACTTTTTTTCTAAGTACCTGAAAGCTTTATGCAATTTCATTAAATTTTTTGAATTATCACAACATTGTAATTTTTTTAACGAACTTTTTAGTAAGAATTTGGTTTAAACTAAGGAAAATTGCGACAAAAAAGTCTTTTATTGGATTGGTTGTGGGTTAACTCAATTGTAAACCTTATGTTTTTAGAAAAAATTGAATCGACTACAAAAACATCGGAACTAAAAAAGGAGATGTTAAACGATTATTACCTGGTACAATTAAGCCGCCAGTTAAGCCTTTTGGGCCGAAGAGAAGTGCACAACGGACGAGCTCACTTTGGTATTTTTGGCGACGGTAAAGAACTTGCACAGGTAGCTTTGGCAAAAACTTTTCGAAAAGGCGATTGGCGATCGGGTTATTATCGCGATCAAACTTTTATGCTTGCACTAGGTTTGCTTGAACCAGAAGAATTCTTCGCAATGATATATGGCGACACCGATGAGAGTTTTAACCCATCGACCGGTGGCCGCAATTTCAATAACCACTATTGCACACGCAATATTACCGCCGATGGTAAAATTGAGAATTTGCTTGAAAAGTACAATTCGGCTTCCGATATTTCATCAACAGGCGGTCAAATGCCACGTTTGCTGGGGTTGGCACAAGCATCGAAAATGGCACGGCTTGATCCAAAGCTTCGTAATGCCAATGCCGGAAATGTGAGTGGCAACGAAGTCGCTTTTGGCTCAATAGGCGATGCCAGTACTTCGGAAGGAATGTTTTTTGAAACCATTAATGCTGCTGCTGTAATGCAAGTGCCTATGGCGGTAACTGTTTACGACGATGGTTTTGGCATAAGTGTGCCCATTGAGTTGCAAACAGCTAAATCGAGTATATCGAAAGCACTTAAAGGTTTTGAGCAACAAGGTAACGATAAGGGGATCAGGATATTTCATTGTCATGGTTGGGATTATCAGGCAATGGTTGAAACATTCAAAAAAGGAATTGATTTATGTCGCCAGTTTCATATACCTGTTCTCTTTCATATTGATGAAATAACCCAGCCCACAGGGCATTCTACTTCCGGATCGCATGAGCGTTATAAAAGCAAAGAGCGTTTGAAGTGGGAAGAAGAATGGGATGGCATTGTTCAGTTCAAAAAATGGCTTATCGAAAGTGGAAATGCCGATGAGATTGAACTTGGAATTATTGAACAGAAAGCAGTTGCGCGTGCACGTTTGGCCCGCGACAATGCATGGGCAAATTTCACCTCTTCGTTCGATCCCGAACGTAATGACTTAACTGAATTGGTTGCCGAAGCCGACAAATTGTTTCATAACAACAATTTCTTTTCAAATGAATTAAAACAGTTGAACGAAAAAGTTTTTCCAACCCGAAGAGCTTATTTGAGTTTGGCCAAACGAATTTATTTTATTGTGGCTCAAAATGATGATTATATTGATATTGCCCACAAGTTTAAAGCTTGGATCGATCATTTTGAAGAGCGTAGCAGCCGGTTTTACAACAAACAGCTCTATCGCGAATTGAACGACTCGGCCTTGGCTGTGCAGGCCGTTGCCCCCATTTACAGCGAAAATCCCGAAATGGTGAATGGTTCTGAAATATTGAACCATAACTTCAATAAGCTATTTGCACGGCATAAGCGTTTGGTAACTTTTGGCGAAGATACCGGTAAATTGGGTGATGTAAATCAAGGCATGAAAGGTATGCAGGAAAAATACGGCGAACAGCGCGTTTTCGATACAGGTATTCGAGAAACTACTATAATAGGGCAGGGTATTGGTTTGGCGTTACGGGGTTTCAGGCCTATCGCCGAAATTCAGTACCTCGATTATTTGATATATGCCATTTCAACACTTAGCGACGATTTAGCTACTTTGCAATATCGAACAATGGGCAAGCAAGCTGCTCCACTTATTGTACGCACACGAGGCCATCAGTTACAAGGTATTTGGCATGCAGGTTCGCCAATGCAAATGTTATTGGGTGCTTTGAGGGGAATGTATTTGTGCGTACCACGTAATATGACCCAAGCTGCCGGATTTTACAACACCTTGCTCGAAGCTAACGACCCTGCAATTGTTATTGAACCACTAAAGGCTTATAATGTTAAAGAACCTTTGCCGTTAAATAATGGCGATTACCGCGTAAAGTTGGGTGTTCCCGAAATTATTGAACAGGGAACAGATATTACATTGGTTACTTATGGATGGAATGTTTTTCATGCCCAAAAAGCGGCTTATTTACTAAAAGAACATGGTATTTCGGCCGAAGTTATTGATGTTCAAACATTGATGCCTTTCGATGTGGATCACCTTATTCTGCAATCGGTTAAAAAAACCGGCAAAGTACTTTTTATCGACGAGGATGTGCCCGGAGGAGGTACTGCTTACATGCTTCAGAAAACACTCGATGAGCAAAAAATATTCGATTACCTCGATACGGCACCTCGTACCTTACCGGCCATGGAGCACCGTCCGGCTTATGGTATCGATGGAGAGTATTTTTCTAAACCCAATGTTGAGCGAATTTTCGAAGCGGTTTACGAAATGATGCACGAAACAGATGTGAAGAAATATTCTTCAATTTGAATAACTTAAAATTTAAAGGAAAACCCATTTAATGGGCAGGAAATCAATTGTTTCCCGCCCATTTTATGCCATATTGTGTTTTAATTACAGTTGGTTTATTTATTTATATCAAATCGGTCTGAATTCATTACTTTCACCCATGCACTAACAAAATCATTTACAAACTTTTCTTTATTGTCATCTTGTGCATAAACTTCGGCATAAGCACGCAAAATTGAATTAGAACCAAAAACCAAATCAACCCTAGTTGCTGTCCATATAACTTTACCTGTTTTCCTTTCTTTAATATTGTAAAGATTGTCCGAAACAGGCTCCCATAAATAGCTCATATCGGTAAGGTTTACAAAAAAGTCATTCGTTAAAACTCCTTCTCTTTCTGTAAAAACACCATGCTTTGTTCTTCCGTAATTAGTTCCTAAAACACGCATTCCTCCAATTAAAACAGTCATTTCAGGAGCCGTTAAACCCATTAACTGGGTTCTGTCAAGAAGCATTTCTTCAGGTTTTACAGCATAATTTTTTTTCTGCCAGTTTCTGTATCCGTCATGCAAAGGTTCAAGCACGGAAAATGATTCAGCATCGGTCATTTCATCTGTTGCATCGCCCCTACCTGCTGCAAAAGGCACTTTAATCTTCAGGCCACCCTTTTCAGCAGCTTTTTCGATGGCTGCACTGCCGCCTAAAACAATCAAATCGGCAATGCTTACTTTTTTATTTACACTTGCTTGAATTTCGGTAAGCTTACTTAAAACTTTTTCAAGGCGTTTAGGCTCATTTCCTTCCCAATCTTTTTGAGGGGCAAGGCGAATTCGTGCACCATTTGCACCACCTCTGAAATCTGAACCTCTAAAAGTTCTTGCACTGTCCCAGGCAGTATTTATAAGTTCAGTTGGGGTTAAGCCGCAGTTTAAAAGTTTAATTTTTAATTCTTCAATTTCAGATTCTGACAGTGTGTAATTTACTTCTGGAATAGGATCTTGCCATATTAAATCCTCTTTAGGGACATCGGCTCCCAGATAACGGCTTTTGGGGCCTAAATCCCTATGCGTAAGTTTAAACCATGCTTTAGCGAATGCTTTTGCAAAGTATTCGGGATCTTTATAAAAACGCTCTGCTATTTTTCTGTATTCAGGGTCAAATTTCAAAGCCATATCAGCGTCGGTCATCATTGGATTTCTGCGAACTCCCGGAACGTGAGCATCAAAAGGCTTGTCTTCTTCTTTAATGTTAACTGGTTCCCACTGTTTTGCGCCTGCCGGGCTTTTTCTTATTTCCCAATCGTAGGTGAAAAGCAAATAGAAATAGCTGTTGTTCCATTTATTTGGTGTTGTTGTCCATGCGCCTTCCAATCCACTTGTGACTGTATTTTCTGCGTTTCCTTTACCTTTTGGGTTGTGCCAACCAAATCCTTGTTGTTCTAAAGGTGCTCCTTCGGGATCTTCTCCTAAAACTGAAGCATCGCCATTTCCATGGGTTTTTCCAACTGTATGTCCACCAGCAGTTAAGGCAACTGTTTCTTCATCATTCATAGCCATTCGTGCAAATGTAACTCGCATGGCTTGGGCTGTTTTTAACGGGTTGGGATTTCCGTCAACTCCTTCGGGATTTACATAAATCAAGCCCATTTGAACAGCTGCTAAAGGATTTTCGAGTGTTTCTTCGTCTGATTTATTTGAATAGCGATCTTTTCCTAACCATTCTTTTTCTGCTCCCCAGTAAATATCTTTTTCGGGATGCCAAATGTCTTCTCTACCACCGCCAAATCCAAATGTTTTGAATCCCATTGATTCATAAGCCATATTTCCAGCAAGAATCATTAAATCTGCCCACGAAAGCTTGTTGCCGTATTTTTGTTTAATTGGCCACAACAACCTTCTTGCTTTATCCAAATTCACATTATCGGGCCAACTGTTGAGAGGTGCAAAACGTTGATTGCCTGTGTTGCTTCCTCCACGGCCATCAGCAGTACGATATGTGCCTGCACTATGCCAAGCCATTCTAATCATTAAACCACCGTAATGACCCCAATCGGCAGGTCACCAATCCTGGCTTGTGGTCATTAATTTTTTGAGGTCGTTTTTAACAGCTTCTAAGTCGAGTTTTTTGAATTCTTCCCGATAATTGAAGTTTGTACCGAGAGGGTTTGTCTTGGTATCATGCTGATGCAAAATGTCTAAATTAAGTGCATTCGGCCACCAACTCATTACGGAACTATTGGTGTCCGTATTTGCTCCATGCATGACAGGGCATTTACCTTTTTTTGAATTGTCCATAATATTCTATTTTTATTTTTAAAAATCTAAAGTTAAACCATTTTGGTGTGATTTTCAAGCTTGCTAATTGCTTTCTTCGAGTTGCAATTGTGCTAATGCTTACATGGTAATTGCTTGAATTTGCAATTGCACTACTTCCATTTTAAATGGATCTCTTTTACAATTTCTTGGGTATTATTCTCCATTACCGGTATAAACCTTAACCTTTTTTAATTAAATAGTGAGCGTTGCTTTTCTTATATTTGCTGCTCGAATTATAAAATAAACCAAAAGTGAAACGAGCAGAAATAATAACTATTGGCGACGAAATCCTTATTGGGCAGATTGTTGATACCAACTCGGCTTGGATGGCTACTCATCTGAACGCAATTAATGTAAAAGTTGAACAAATAACGTCGATATCCGATACCCCCAGCCATTTGGTGAGTGCGCTGAATGACGCCCGAAAAAGGGCCGATGTGGTATTGATTACCGGTGGCCTTGGCCCTACAAAGGACGATAGGACCAAAAAGGTTTTATGTGAATATTTTGGTTCGAAAATGGTGCTTCACCAAGCTACGCTCGATCATATTGTTGAATTTTTCAGGATGCGTAACATGCCTGTTATTGGTCAACTGAACCACGACCAGGCTATGGTTCCCGATAATTGTCAGGTTTTGTTCAATCCGCAAGGTACTGCTCCCGGAATGTGGTTCGAGCAAAGCGAAACAGTTTTTGTTTCGATGCCCGGCGTTCCTTACGAAATGAAAGACATTATGAGCCTGCATGTTTTGCCCCGTTTGGCCAAAATAAACGGTGCCGGAGCTATTTTCCATAAAACAGTGCTGACCATTGGTATTCCTGAATCGAAACTTGCCGAAAAACTCGACGAATGGGAAGATGCCCTGCCCGAAAACATCCATTTGGCATATTTGCCAAATCCGGGGCAAATTCGCTTGCGGTTTTCTGCCTTTGGTCAAAACGAGGCCGATTTGGCTGAACAGGTAAATGAGCAAATCGATAAATTGAAGTTAATTATTCCCGATGCAATTTTTGGCTACAACGACGATACTTTGGCCGGCGTTGTTGGCAAGCTTTTGCTGCTTAAGCAAAAAACCTTGGCCACGGCCGAAAGTTGTACAGGTGGTTTTGTAGCACACAACATAACCTCCGAACCTGGCTGTTCCCGATGGTTCAAAGGTGCAATAGTTGCCTATGCCAATCAGGCCAAGGTAAATGTTTTGGGAGTCGATCAGCAAATGATTGACGATTATGGCGCTGTTAGCGAACAAGTGGTGTGCCAAATGGCCGAAGGCGCACGCAAAACACTCGACGCCGATTATGCAGTGGCAACTTCGGGTATAGCAGGCCCCGATGGCGGAACAGTTGAAAAACCTATAGGAATGGTTTGGGTGGCAGTAGCTACGCCCGAAGGTGCTTTTGCTCAAAAATTTAGCTTTACCCGTAACCGCGAACGCAATATTATAAGGGCTTCGCAAATGGCCCTCGATATGTTACGCCTCGAGCTGCTTAAAATTTAAGCGTTTATGCATTACTCAACGTAAATAATATAGTATAATGAAGAAACTTTTTGTTGTATTGGGGCTAATAATTATGCTTTTTGTGGCTGCAATTTTTGTTGTGCCAGTTTTGTATAAAGAAAAAATCAGCCGTTTAGCTTTGCAGAAAATCAATACAATGGTTGATGCCCAAGTTAACTACGAAAGTTTCGACCTCGGGTTGTTGCGTTCATTCCCCGATTTTACGGCAACTTTCCAAAATATTTCGGTTGTGGGCAAAAACCAATTCGAAAACGATACATTGTTATATTTTGGTAATTTCAGTGCAACGCTCAATTTGTTGAGTGTATTGCGTAAATCCGATGTGCAGGTAAATTCAATCGAAATTGCGAGTGGAAAACTGAATTTTATAGCCGATGCAAACGGCGCTTATAACTGGGAGATTGAGAAAAAAACTGTTGCTCTTGCCGATTCGTTAAATTCACCTAAAAATGAAAAAAACATTGCTGAGAAGAAAGAGCCCAAACAACAATTAAAATTACTGTTGAAAAATATTGTGCTTTCCGATATCGACATTATTTATTTAAGCCGTTCGTCAAACTACGAATTTGCTGTTTACGATGTTGACGGAAAAATGCAGGGCGAAATGCAAGGCATGAATACTTTGTTGAATGTCGAAGTGGCCACGCCATCGCTTAATTACCGTTATGGAAATGTTTATTACCTGAAAGAACTTTCTACAGGTATTAACACAATACTAAATGCCGATTTAAATAAGTTTGATTTTAAATTCGAGGGCGGCAGCAGTAAGTTGAATAACTTTCCGCTTGATTTAAAAGGTGGCTTTTCGATGCCGGGCGATTCAATTTTGTTCGATATTCGGTTCGATGTACCCGATATTACGATGACCCAAATGCTTCAGTTGGTGCCTCAAGATTATCAAAAATACTTGACAAATGTTAAATCCGATGGGACTATTAACTTCGATGGCTCGTTGTTGGGGGTTTATTACAACGATGTTTATCCGGCAATTGCAGTTAATTTCGATATTAGCAATGCTTGGCTTCAATACCCCGAGTTGCCCGAACGGCTCGAAATCGTCAGGTTGAACGCTGAACTTGAAAAGCCCGAAGGTGAGCTCGATATGTTACAGTTGGGCATCTCGCAGTTCGATATATTTTTGGCCGAAAACCCTTTGTCGTTAAAAGCAGCGTTTTCGCAATTATTTACCGATCCCAATCTCGATGTGTCGTTCAATGGGGTAGTCGATCTCGAAACATTATCGAAAGTTATCCCACTTGGCGATACTCAGCTAAAAGGAAGGTTAACTGCAAATGCAGGCATAGCAGGTAATTATTCGTCAATTGAAAGTGGTAGCTATCAGGATTTTAAATCGGCGGGCGAGCTCGGATTATCGAAATTCTATATTGTAAATACTAGCATACCGCAAGGTGTTGAGATAAGCAATGCAGCCCTAAAACTTAAAAATGAAACAGTCGATGTAGCCG
>ERZ795048.3057-NODE-3057-length-12821-cov-5.140686_pt1 | contig 12821 bp, 3 predicted proteins | sample MGYA00375132_ERZ795048 | MGnify/ENA primary metagenome ERZ795048 (study PRJEB30177, sample SAMN05720225) | activated sludge metagenome | isolation source: Anaerobic digester | place: Hong Kong | collected 2014-12-17 ...
ACAATGTCGTATTCGCCATCACCGTTTAAATCGCCGGTACTTGCATCGTTGGGAGAATAATTTCCACCGTTAATCCCTTTTGCAGGTTGGTTTAAATCAATGTCGAAATAAGCAGCGTTTTCGCCTTCGGTGTAATTGATTAGACGGGCTGTTTTTTTGTCGTCGATTTCAATGTCATCGATTATTGCTTTTACAATGTAGCGGCTGTTTTGTGGTGCATTTTCGTCGATATAAAATGTGCTATTGGTGAGGGGTGTTTTGTTTATTTTTTGTCCGTTCCTGTATATGTTGAATGGGGTATTGAATGCTTCGTTGCCCAGTAAACGCCATGAAACAATATAGCCATTGTTGCTTTTTATGGCAACGGCACCACGGTTAAGCCGTTCGGCCTGCATTTGGCCAAACAATGCTTGATTATGGCTAATGGTAATGATTAAAAATAATATCAATGCAAATTGCTTCATAATGTTTTATGTATGCTACTGTTGTTTAATAATTCGTTCGTAATACGTGTTGTTTTGTCCAACTGCCTTCAGTAAATAAACTCCTCTGTTGAGTGTACCTAGGTTGATGGTAATTGTTTGTTTATTAATTGTTAGGGTTTGTAATATTGTTTTGCCGTAAAGTGTTGAAATGCTTATTTCAAGTATTTCGTTTGTTCGGTTTTCGATGTTGATATTGTTGTTGAATGGATTGGGGAATACATTTATTGAATTGGTGTTAAGGATTGAGGCTGACGTTTTAGCTTCGACCTTAATTATCCCTTTTGTGTAGAGTTCCGAAGTATTCCAAATTAAATCATCTCCGGGTGTTTCGGGGTAAATGGCTTCGAAGGTGCCGTAAATGTTTTCGCAATCGAAAATTTTAAATTCATTTCCGGCAAAGTATTCTCGTGTGGTGGTGTTAATTATTTTTAGTTTGCCCGAAACAGTAATGCTTTCATTAACTTTCAGGTAATCGGATAGATTGAATGAAGGGTTTGTTTTAACCTCAAATGTTGAACCGTCCTTAAGGGTTACCGACTTTTCGACACTTAAAAACTTTCCTGTGTTTTTTGAGCCGGGAGCAATTGTGGCGTTTTTATCAACAGTTACGTTGCCGCCAATAATGCCATCGCCCGATAAGGTTGCCAGTATTTTAACGTTAACATCGCCGGTGCCTGTTGCGCTTCCGGTTTTGTTTGCAACAAATAATGTTCCCCGGTTAACAACGGTAGGTCCGGCGTAGGTATTGTTGTTGGTTAGGGTGAAAACTCCGTCTCCCGATTTAGTGAGGCTACCTGCTGCAATTATACCGTCGAATTGTGAGTCGGTATCTTTTGAGCCAATTTTGTAGTTCTCGTCGCCATTGAGTGTTCCTGTTCCCGAAAGTGCGCCAATTTCGATTGTTGTTCCTGATACGTTTAGGGCCGATACTGAATTGTTTACAACTAGGTGAGCATTGGGCAAACCTTTGTAGTGATTAATACGTAATTCAACTTCGGATCCAGACGACGAGAGGCAGTTGAGTGTTCCTGTAAAAGCAGTCATATCGCCATTCAAATCGGAACGCACAAAAGGAATGTACATGTTTAGGGTTCCATTGCCGCTAATGTTTCCTGTATAATAAGCTCTTGAGTCGAGTTTGATGTTTGCTGTTTTTCCATCGGCAACTTCGATATTCCAAGGCAAAGTACTGTACGACGATGAGTTGTCGTTGCATTGCAAGGTGCCTCCGTGCATAATGATGGTTTGCCCTGGATTGGTTTCGTCGTTCAATAATGTAATTGTACCTTCAGTTATTATTGTCGATTTGTGTGTGTTTGGCCCGGCAAAAACAAGGTTCCCGATGCCTGTTTTTGTAAGTGTATCGCCTGTAATAGCTTCGTTAAGCACTACTTTATGGGTATTGCTGATGGTTCCGCCCAGCTGACCAAGGTTTATTGCCCGATTTGAATTGTTTTCGCTTGAAATGAGTAACGTTCCTCCGTTTATTTCAAACAATGCTGCATTGGCCGATGCTACCCCAATTGCACCTGCACTTTGATTGTTAGGCAGTTTATTGATTTCAATTGTGCCTTGGTTGATGGCCACTTTGCCTGTGAAAGTGTTGGTGTTGTTGATGGTAAGTGTGCCGCTTCCTGTTTTGGTAAGGCCTGTATTGCCTGTAATGTTGCCTGTGCCATCGAAAATATAGTCTTCGGTAGCATTAACAATAATCGATGCAGGAGTTAACGATCCTGTAATGTTAACAGTTTTGTTTTGTGCATTATCGGTAAACTTTACCTCGTCGCGATCGACAAAAATATCGGGCATGCCATTGTTTGTGAAATTTTCGGTTTCGGCAAAATCCCAAATGCTGCCGTATTTATCGCCATTCCATTCAATAGAGGTTGCTTGTCGGAGTGCCCTTACTTCGAGTAGTATTTTATTGTTTTCGGTTTTAAGTTTGGCTGCGGTGCCAGTTATTCCTTCAAGTACAATGTTTTCGGTTTGCCCCTGAATTTGTCCTTGAATAGTGGCCAAATGGTAAGTGCCTGCCGGAAGCTTAGCTGTGCTGTCGCTTAAATGGGGTTTAATAACGAATATCATTTTGCTATTGAAAACTATTTTGCCGTTAATGATTAATGAGTCGTTTTTGCTGTTCTCAGGAGAGTATAAGTCAAAAACAATACGTGCGCCATTTTCAACAATTAAGCTATTGCCAATTTGTAACGAAGCACTTGAGTCGGGTCTTCCCATTTCGAGAATGGATCCGAAACGCATGTTTACTCCGTTGTTTATGTTCCCCGATGCATACAATTCGCCAAAGTGCATGATGGATAGGGGACTGTTTTGTAAGTTGCCGTTGAAAATGAGTTGGCCTGCCCAAATTTCGGTTTTGCCTGTATAATCGTGATTGCCGTTTAAAGTGAGTTGACCTTGGCCTTGCTTAACAAGTTGCATTGTGCCGCTAAGTTTGCCTTGTTGGGCATTAATGGTGCAGTTGCCAGGCGAGTTAACTGTAAGGGCACCAGGCATAATGTTCTCGTTTATGTTAATTTCGTAGTTGTTTCCGCCTGTAATATCGAAAAGCACATGGCTGCCATCGGTGTAATTTTGTAAGGTATTGTTGTTGAGCCAAGCAGTAGTGTTTTTATCCCAAATGCCGTTGCCATTGTAAACCAATCTATTGTTGCTGATTGCCGGTGGAGGGGGAGTGGTAAAGCCTTCGCTTTGGCCTAAAAAATAACTCACGTGGGGTGGTTGGTTGTATCCGCACATTTGCCAACAAATTGCTTGGCGATACTGATGATCGTGCATTAAGGTGTAGTTGCGATAAGGTGTGGGATTGATAGTTGTGTAGATTCTTATTGCGGTGTTGGTTTGGTTGCGCCAAACTACCTCTTCGCGCCAGTCGCCAAATAAGTCGGCCTGAAGCGAGGGAGTACCCTTGGTGTAGTTGCACGATGTGGCTCCATTGGCAGTAAAAATAACTCCTTTGCCATGTTTCAGAATAGCCCCTGTGCCATAACCTTTGTCGGTTGTAAAGTTTACATGATCGAGCAGTTCTTCAAGTAAGTCGCCATCCCAATATATTCTGAAATTTTCGGCTAACGAGCCTGTCCCTTCTTGTTGAAGTGTTGATGCTGAGAATAATTTGGCACCTCCCCATAATGCTGTTCCTTTAATATCGTCGGAAATATTGGCAGCACAACAACGCCCGCAGTCTTTGTCAATTATATGGTGAATAAGGATTTCGCCGGTAGCAGCATCGTGAAGTACAGTGCCGTGTACAGGTGAATTCTCGAGGCAACGCCATGCTTCAATCCCTTTTCTGAAAGGGTCGAGGTCGCCAATGTGCATTGCATCGCCGTGTCCGAGCTGTGTTGAATATAGACCTGTGCCATCGTCGTCGATCGCCATCGAGCCCCAAACAATTTCGTCGCGCCCATCGCCATCAACATCGGCAATGGTGTAGTTGTGGTTGCCTTGTCCGTAGTAGGGGTCGTTTGTGCTTGTTGCACTCCACTCCCAGCGCAGTTCTAATTTATTGTTCACCACATTATAAGTGCGCATTACCGTTTTGGTATAAATGCCACGGCCAATAAAAAGACTGGGCTTTTTACCATCGAGGTAAGGTGCTCCAAAAAAGTACTTGCTGGCGCGGTGTCCGTATGCTTTGCTTGGGTTTTCGGGCCACCACCAGCCTGAATTAATTCGTGGGATAAAATCAACACGGTCGAGTTCGGTGCCAGTTAGCCCGTCAATAAGGGATAAAAATTCGGGGCCTTGGTTCATGTATTGCATATTGGCTGTTGTGCCTACCGAAAACCGGTAGTTGGTAATTCCATCGCCATTGGTATCGCCAATTTGCGTGCCGTCGCCAAAAATTGTGCCTTCGGAGCTCCGCATAAAAACTTCGGCTTTACCGTCTTCGTCAAAATCGAAGGCTGCAATGTTAATTTCAACATCGGGTAAAATGTTTGGGCCTACGTTTATTTCCCACATAAAAGTGCCATCGAGTTTATATGCTTCGAAATATGAATAGTTGGTGTTGTCGTCGTTCCAGCCTTTTGCAATACGTTTAACAATTATTTCGTATGCTCCGTCGTTATCGAGGTCGGCAGTGGTAGCATCGTTTATTTCGTAAATTGATGTGTTTCGGGTTTTGAGGTTAATTTCTTTGTATTGCTGTTCGAGCGGATAAACCGGCAAGCATTGTTCTAGCTCAACACCATTAACAATTGGGGCAATTGTGTATGCCGATGATAATGTGCCTTGGGGGTCGGTGTAGTTTGATACAATTAAAGGTTCGTTATTCAACAGTTGTCCATTGCGATAAATGTTGTAATTGGTGTTTTGCCATTCGTCGCCCAAAATACGCCAGCTTGTAAAAACACCGTTGTTTATTTTAACGGCAACAAGCCCACGGTCGAGGGTTTCCATTTTGCGTTGAGCAAAACCTTGGTGCATCGAACCCAAAATAAGCATGGCATTTATTACCAAACCCAATAGCCAATATGTCGAATTGTTTTTATACATGAATATTATTCGAAATAGAAAAAAAAAGAGGCTGTCGAAATAAAAAGAGATAATTGATTTTTATACTGTAAACTTTTACTTTAGGACATAAAAAATTTATCGACAGCCTCTTAACTAATTAAACTAAAATAGAAACTTTAATAACTAACTGAATCATTAAATTACTTTACAATTAATCTACTTATACGTATTGCATTTTCGGCTTGTGCTTTTACAATGTATGCACCTTTGATGTTGAATGTAACAACCTGAGGTCCATTGTTGTAAAACTCTTTCTCGTAAACCGAAATACCTGCCATATTAATAATGGTTACTTTATAGTTTTTATCGAAACCGGTATTGATATAGAAAGTACCGTTTGTTGGGTTCGGATACAAGTCGAGTGCAAGGTTAAATTCATCAACAGCAGTAGTGTCTTGTACTTCATTGATTTGTATGTTCACTTTGTTACTGAAAAGCGTGTAAGCATTTCCGTCGGCATCCTGAACATCGGCATAGAAATACACTTTATAGCTGCCAATTTGGGTAATTTCGGGTGTATATTGAATGTCTGAAACTCCGGTTTCGATCATGTTACCATCTGAATCGTCGATTAACCACATGCCAGCAAGGAATTCAACTTCTTCAGGAATGTTTACTGTAAGCATTTGTAAAGGTTCGCCTTGGTCAACTACTTGGTCATCGGCAGGCGAAATCGAAAGGTCAACAACGTTCACTTCTTTCATGTTGGTTGTTTGAACATTTTCGTTGGTAAATGCAACAATATAGTAAACACCTGGTTCGGCAAATACGGGTGCATACGATGCTTGGTCGGCAGCAACCGGATCGAAGCTGTTCCATGGTCCGTTAGGTCCGGCAGCCCATTTCCATTCCCAACCGTCAATACCATCGGTATTGATTAAACCTATTGGGTCGGCAGTAGGTGCATTTGGTGTGGTATAGGTACGAGCATCGTTGTCGAGTGCAAAAGCATTTACGTTACGAGCACTTACAATGGTCCATTCGCCATCGAAGGTAACATAAGGTTCGAAACCTTCGTCGGAGCACCTTATTTTTGTTGAGTCGATATAGGTAGCAATTTCGGCCTGGCCATCGCCTTTGAACCAAATTTGGGCATTGTCAGATAAGTCGAAAACACTTGAATCGTTGAGTGCGGTTACCATACGGTGGAATGCAGCCATGTACAATTTCGAGTTGTCGTTCATTTTAAGGTAGCCACCTTGTGTTGGGGTGTTGTTATTACCCATCGAAATGAATGAAGGTCCACCGTTATAGTCGGCTAAAATTGAAAGCGATGCATCTCCAGTCATGTTCATGTAGCTGGTACCAACAGGCATACGCCAGAAATAGCTGGTGTAATCAATCATTGTATTGTAAACGTTCAAAACGCCTTCTACATAAAGGTCGCTGCGCATGTTGAAAGTGTCAACAACGCTTTCGCGGCCAACAATGTCCATTTGTGCACCCGGTTTAATAACCATTTTGTTGATGGTATCGTTTCCGGCCATGTTAAATACAGGGTAGTTAGGTGTTGGGTTCTCTTCGGTTACCATGTTGTTAATGGTAATGTTGTTTCTGAAATAGTGGGCAACAGGTTCCCAGTTGGCAGGGTCTTTCGGATCAGTCGAAATCAAACCTGTCCAAGTAAGGTTTTTACCTACTGCAGTAGCATCTTCGATATTGTATAGCAATTCGGTACTGGTGTGCGATTGTCCGTCGATAGTAGCAATCATAACCAAATAATGGTTGCCTGTTTCGTTAAATGTTGGGTTGATTGAGGCTGCTGTTTGTGCAGGCTCGAAAGGCATATATGGTCCGCCCGGAGTGGTTCCGTATTTCCATTCTGTTTGTGTTGGTTCGGTAGTGAACTGGGCAGTAATGGTTGTACCTGTTTCGCCCAAACGTAAAAACTGAATGCCAAATTCGGCAGGTGCAAACGAAATTGCGCTCGAAACTACATAAAACTCAACTTCGTTTTCGGTAGCAGTGCCATTAACAAGGCACGAAACCATGTAAGTGCCCGAAGCATCAAATACTGGGGCAAATTTATTGGTATTGGCACCTTCGCCGCTAAACATGGTAAATGTATCTTCGCCTTTAACTTTGTAACGCCATTGGAAGGTTGTGGCTGTTGCAACTGCATTTGTGTTCAAAAGCTTTAATGTGTCGGTTGTTGCTTCGCCATTTTTCAATACCTGGCGGTCGGCATTCTCGATGCCGATATAAGTAGCAGGTACGGCCGAGTATGTTGTAATGTTTGCAATAGGATCGTAAGTGCGTTTTATCGAAAAGTTTTCGCCACCGTCAATCCAGCCACTTTCGATGTCGGTTTCGGTCGATCCGTAGTTTCCGGCTACAATAAGAATACCATCGCCTGTAATCGTGATTTGGTTCATTGTTTTATTTACACGGTCGTGAAATCCACCGTTTAACTTTACAGTTCCACCATTAATGGTAACATGCCCTCCAGTTTCCATATTGTTACCGTCGCGCATGATTAAAAAGCGGGTAAATTCAACATGTCCGCCGTTTACAATCATATAAGTACCAACAACGTCGAAACGTTTGTAGCTTTTAAACAATACGGTACCATTGTTAATTACAATACCAGTTGAATTGTATTGAATGTTTTTGCTTCCATTGTCGAGAACTAAAGTGTCTTCAAGGCTTTCGAGGTCAACTGTATATTTGCCTTGTAACTCGGGGCGGGCTTTGTCTATTGCCACGGTAATTTCTTTAACCGAAATGTTTTCGCTACCCGAAATAACCGGTGCATTGGCATACAATGCATTTCCAAGGGTGTCGAATTGAAGTGGGATGGTTAGGATGTTGTCTTGAGGGCTTCCTGCCGGTTCCCAGTTGTCTTCAATCATAAAATTGTTACTACTGGCTCCTGTCCAAACCATTTCAACTTGGGCAAAAGCCATGCTGGTGCAAATCAAAAAGCTTAGCGCTACGGCCATCTTTTTTAAATGGTTCGTTATTGATCCATTTTTTTTGATTTTAAGTAAATTAATGTTCATAATTTGAAAAATTTAAGTTTATAAAAGATTAGTGTAATTATTATTCAAGCGGTAAAAACCAATTGTTTTTGTCGTTGAGTTTATTTCGTACTGTATTGCCATCTATGCCTGCTTTGTTGAGCTTTTCGGCAACTTTATCGGCTAAAATAGAATTATTGCCATTGCGTATCGACATGCGAACCAGGTCTCCCCAGCGCTGTCCTTCGAAGGCCAGTTCGAGAGCGCTTTCGTCGAGAATGTGCTGTTCTATTTCAGCTAAAGAATCGTTTTCGATTGTATGGCTAGTTAAGCTTACCCTGTTTCTGAGCCCGGTGTTTCGAAACCAAGGCTGACGTAAACCTGGAGGAATGTCGCCTGAACTGGTTGAACGTGCATCGAAATCGTACGGGAACGGAAGTTCGGTTTGATGACGGTGAGTGTAGTCGTTGGCGGCTGCATCCGGATCTGAGCCGGGGTAATTGGCGCGTATGCCATTGTTTAAAAGGGCATAAGCAACACGGTGCTGTCCGTCGCGGTTGGCTGCTTCGCAATAACGCAAATGGAGGCTTGCTGCTCGCCACAAGAACCAACGTCCCGATTTATCAAGTATGTCGTAATTCTGATTGTAATTGCTGTAGTCGTAAATGTGCTTCATAATTACCGGGTCACCATTGTCGATGTCGTACGATCCGGGTAAACCAAAGGCGTTTACATAGTCGAGTACAGTATATTCGTTGCCATCGCTGTCGCGCCAGGTGTAACCATCGGGTTTGTAAAAGTAACCTCTAAAATCGCCTTTAAACGAGTTGCGTTGTACTTGGCTGTTCCAGTTTTCAATTGCTGTTTTCGACGGTTGAAGTAAATATTGACCGCCTTGTTTTGCAAACAAATCGATAAACGGGCTGGGTTCGTTCAGTTGGTCGTAGTACATTACCCAAAGCCACTCGTTAAAATAGTTGCCTGTTTCGATATCGATGAACATGAAAGGCCAATTGTTCCGAATGCTAAAGCGGTCGTTTTCGTAATAACGGCTGTAGCCACTGTTGTAACGGCTGCTCGAAGCCGATAAGGTAGCTGAAGCATCGAACGGGATTTTGTAACGATCGTAAGGGTTGTTGATGTCCTCGGTTGTACTTCGTTCCATTATATTTTTAAACTGACTGGCAGCCATGTAATAATCGCCTTTCCACAGGTAAAGCTCACCGGTTAAATAGGTCTTGTCGATGTACATGTACGAACTGTTAAATGTTGAAATGGTTGTGGCGAGGCTTTCGTCGGTTATGCGCCCAGTGTAAGGCAAGTTTAGCATTGTATTCAGCAAGGTGTCAACCATAACCTCAAGCGAAAGGTAGGGTGTGTTTTCAATTGCCGATAATTTAATGGTTTCAATATTGTCGAGCGGTGTGGTGAAGTAGGGAACACCCCCTTTTTCGGTATTCGAAAAATGAAGCGATACTTGCAAATATGCCCATGTACGAACCGCTATAACTTCGGAATACAAAAGATTGAAATCTTCGCGGTTAAGCTTATTCTCGTCGTTCATCTTAATAAAATTTACGGCAGCATCGTTACATGAGTTTATAAGGCTGAAAAATTTTATTGGGTTTGCCCATTGGTTGCCTTCCGATATTTGGGCGTGCCACGAAAGCTCGCGCAAATCTTGGTCTGCATTTGCCGTTACATCCATTAAATCGGCGCGTAGCTCGTTAAGTACAAGGTATTGCGGAGCACAATCCATAAGCTTGCCATATACACCTCGTAATGTTGTATGGGCATCGTCGAGGTTACGGTAAACTTTGTTTGGGGTTAGCGCATCATCAGCTTCGGGATTCATTAAGTTGGTGCACGATGTGCTTATTAATGCTCCCAAAACGATGCAGGCAAAAATTCTTATTGTGTTACGATATATTTTCATTTGTATGTATTTTTTCATCTGTTTGAAAATTTCAATTTGCCATGTAAACTATAAGCCAAGTTTTATGCCCAACAGTACCATTTTATTTTGAGGTACCATGCCCAAATCGATACCTTGCATCAATGCTGTTCCATCGATACTGAACTCAGGGTCGAGACCTTTGTAGCGGGTAAATGTGAACAGGTTAACACCGGTAGCATATAGCTCGGCATGTTTAATGAAATTGGTATTGAACGGAATATAATAGCTCAATGTTATGTTTTTCAAGCGGGCATACGATCCGTCTTCAATCCATCGGTCCGAAAAGCGGGAATTGCCCATTGGGTCGCCGTAAACTGCACGTGGTATTTCGGTTTCTTGCCCTTGGTACCTCCAACGGTTAATTACTGCCTGTGTCTGGTTATTGGTTGTGTTCATGTTTTCGAGCGAGTAGCGCATGTAATTGAAAACTTCGGCACCATAGCTAAATGCAAGCGAGGCATCGAGAGTTATGTTCTTTAGAGTCATGCGGGTATAAACTTCGCCCATAAAATCGGGTGTTGGGTTACCAATCACCTGCATGTCTTTTTCGTCAATAATGCCATCGGGGTTATGATCTACAAAAATTACATCGCCGGCAGCAAAAGGCAACAACTGTTCGTTGTTCATGTGATTTAGCAGGCCTGCCTGCTCGGCTTGTTCGCTACTGGCGTAAACACCTGCTGTTTTATAGCCGTAAAACTGTCCAATTGGGCTGTCAACCTCGGTTAATATATTGGCGCCAAAAAAGCTGGTGTAGCGACTATTGTTGTAAAGTTCGGTAATTGTGGTAGTGAATTTCGAATATACCAAGCCCAGATCCCATTTGAACGAGGTGCTGTTTACAATACGGTTGTTCATGCTTATATCGAAACCTTTTGTTGTAAGCGAGCCATAGTTGCCATAATAACCTTCGAAACCCGAATAGCTTGTTGTTGGTAAAAAGTCGAAAAGGTTAGTTGTATTGTTGCTATAAACATCGGCACTTATGGTAATGCGTTCTTTCAGAATTGCCATATCGAGACCGATGTTAAATTTTGTTGTTTTTTCAGGTCCTAGCTCGGGGTTCCAAATTGCGCCTAAAACAGTTCCCTGGTAACCCAAAAATGTTTCCGATGAATAATATTTGTGTGCAGTATAGTTACCAATGTCGTCGTTACCGGTAAGGCCATAGCTTGCCCTAATTTTGAGCACATCAATTGCATTAATATTGGTCATGAAATTCTCGCTGGAAACTAACCAAGCAGCAGCAAGCGACGGATAGAAGATAAACGGTGTATCAAAAAGTTTGAGGCCTTTAACTTTGTCGCCGTAACGCGATGACCCATCGAGTGACATGTTTAGAGTTAATAAGTATTTTTGCTGAAAAGCATAATCGGCACTTAAATAATAACTTAGGCTTGACCATTGTCCAATAAAACCACCTTTTTGTCTGAGCAAGTAGTTTCCGCTTCCTAACGACTGAATTTGGTCGTTGGCCGAGTTGTAATCGGCAGCCCAGTCCTCTTCAAGGTCGTTGATGTTTAGCCTGGCACCTGCCAGAACATCGAGCCGGTGGTTCGAACCAAAGTTGTTGCTGTATTTAATGCGTGTGTCGTTATTTACAGCAAAATGCCGAATTACCCTCGTTTTTAGTTGGTTGGTTATTTCGCCATATTCAACCGAATCGGGTACAACTCCCAATTGTGGCACGAAAATACGCTGGCGGTCTTTGTCGAACGACAAACCAATGAGGCTGCTGGCAGTTATTTTGTCCGAAATTTTCCAGTTAAAGTTGAACGACCCAAATAAGCGGTAACTGATGTCTTCCTGTGTCATGTTGTTGATGAGCGCCACAGGGTTGCTAAGGTTTAAGAAATCGTAATTGCTTAGTACAGGGCTAACTGTTCCGTTTTCATCTTGTTCGTATTCGAGCAAAAATGGCGCTTTGATGCGCGATATATAAACCGGGTCGTAATAAATGTTTGCGCCTGCCCCACCAATATCTTTCTTCATGTAATTGAAACTGATGTTAGAGTTGAGGGTTACCTTGGTCGAAAAATTTATGTCGGAGTTAAACCTGAAGTTGAAGCGTGAATTCCCCGATTCTTTAACCGTTCCGTTTTGTTGCATAAAGCCTACCGAAAGGGCATAAAGTGCAATATCGTCGCCACCTTTAATCTTGATATTGTAATTGGTTGAGTAATTGTTTTCGTAAACCTTTTGGTGCCAGTTGTTATTGTTGTGGTACGTATAATATTGATCCGTAGTGTTGTCGGTATTTAAGAAATCCATTTTTGAAACAACATCGAGACCGTATTTTTGCACCATCAGTTCGTTCAGATAGGTGCGATAATCTTCGCTACCCAGCATAGGTAGTGGTTCGGGTGCAATTTCGAGGTTGCCGTTTACTGTAAGTTCTATTGATGTAGCTTGTTTTGTTGAATGGCTGGTTCTGATAAATATTACTCCATTTGAAGCTTTTGCTCCATATATTGAAGCCGCATCGCGAACAACGGTTACATTTTCGATATCGAGCACATTGATTCCGGCAAGAGCATTGGCGTAATAACCTCCAATTAGCGAATTACCGTAGTTGTTGTAGTCGAAAATCATACCATCAACAATAATTAGTGGTTGGTTATTGAGGTACAACGATGAATAACCCCTCAGGAATAAATTTGACCCCATGCCTTTTATGCCATTGCGCGAGCGTGCATCGAGCCCTGCAATGCGGCCATCGAAACCTGCTTCGGCCGATCCAATGTTCATTTTCGATGCACTGGTGTGTTTGCTTGGGTTTACAGTTGCTATCGATTGGGTGGTAAACATTTTTTCTTTATGGTCGAAAGCGTTATAGGTTTTTTCATGCAATGAATACATGTTATCGTATTGCAGGTAAAC
>ERZ795048.3064-NODE-3064-length-12810-cov-4.354528_pt1 | contig 12810 bp, 11 predicted proteins | sample MGYA00375132_ERZ795048 | MGnify/ENA primary metagenome ERZ795048 (study PRJEB30177, sample SAMN05720225) | activated sludge metagenome | isolation source: Anaerobic digester | place: Hong Kong | collected 2014-12-17 ...
CTGCCGGTCCTGTTATATATCTTCCGTTCTCTGTATAAAGTTTAGGATTAAGATTATTTTTAAGAAAATATTTCTCATATAATTTTTTTATTCCGTAAGACAGAGAATATAAATCAAGTTCTTTTTCCTCAGGTCTGTAAGGTATTCCGAATCCTCCGCCTATATTTATAAAATCCGGATTTATTTCTGTTTCTTTATGTATTTTAAGGGCAAATTCAAATATTATTCTTACATTTTCCAGTATTTCATTTTCGTTCAGACAGTTTGAAACGAGCATAGCATGGAGTCCGGATTTTATATTTTTTTTACCGGAAAGAATTTTTATACCTTTAATGATATCTCCGGCAGAACTTCCGAATTTTGACTCAGCCGAACTTCCTATTATACTGTTTCCTGCTATATTACCGGGATTATATCTGAAACACATCTTTTCTGTAAGCAGTTCCCCTGAAATTATTTCACCGAGATGTGAGATGTCATCTATATTTATTATTGCACCGAGATCTTTTGCTTTTTTATATTCCTCATAAGGTGTATCGTTGGAAGTAAACATAATATTATCTCCGGTACATCCTATTCTTTCAGAAAGAGCAAGCTCAGCCATAGAACTGCAGTCCATACCGAAACCCATATCATAAAGAATTTTCATAACATAAGGATTCGGAAGTGCTTTAACGGCAAAAAATTCCTTAAACTCAACCCAGTCAAAAGCATTTTTAAGTTTTTCCGAGCGTTCCTTTATTTCTGAATAATCATATATATAAAAAGGTGTTTCTTCTCCTGTTTTTATAATATCCTCATATGTAAAAGGCAGACTTTTCATAAATTATCTCCGTTGATTTCATAATGTTTTTTAAGAATTCTTACTGCATTGGTTGCGGCTCCGACTCTTATATTATCAGCAACTACCCAGAAAGAAACAAAACCGCTTATTTCCCTGAGTCTTGAAACAACAGTTATATCACTTCCGGCAACATCATCAGGCGTAACTATACCATCGTCATATCTTACATCTTCCGTATCTTCTATACAATTTCTGATATCTTTAAGTTCATAATCGCCGGCAACTTCAAATGTGACTGTTTCCGAATGACAGTAATAAACAGGTACTCTTACTGTTGTAGGAAAAACTTCTATAGAATAATCATCAAAAATTTTTCTTGTTTCATTGACCATTTTCATTTCTTCATCTGTATAACCTGTTTCAAGAAGATTTCCTATTATTGGTATAATATTATTTTTTATTTTTTTACTGAAATTTTTAACTTCAGGATTACCGTTTTCCTGATTCTGAAGTTCTTTTATTCCTTTATTTCCGGCACCTGAAACAGACTGATAGGTACTTACAAATATTTTCTTTAAAGTATATTTATTTTTTATTCCGTTTAATGCCAAAAGCATCTGAATTGTAGAACAGTTAGGATTAGCTATTATTCCTCTGTAATCTTTAAGAACATAAGAATTTATTTCAGGTATAACAAGAGGAATATTTTCATACATTCTGAATGCAGATGAATTATCTATAACTGTATTACCGTATTCGGCAGCTATAGGAGCATATTTTTTTGAAACTTCAGAACCTGCCGAAAATAAAAAATAATCAAATTTCTCTTTCATAACTTCTTCGGTAAGTTCTTCAACAAAATAACTTATATTTCTGAAAATTACTTCCTTACCCACAGATCTTCTGCTGGCGAAAAGTCTGAGTTCATCAACTTTTATTCTGGATTCATCAAGAACTTTTACCATCATTCTGCCGACTTCACCTGTTGCTCCGACAATACCTATTTTCATTTTTATTACCTCCCGGAAAAATACAAAGGGTCTCTCATGAAGAGAGACCCTTGAAATATAAATATATGCAAAAATATTATTTTTACAAAAAATTATACCCCAAACGGCTCTCCACGTATAAAACGTGACAGTTACCGAAGTATTTCTCCGGCAACCAGGCGTATGAAAAATGAGGTTTCCTCATACCCTTCGGCATTCTTGCCTTTCATCCGTGCACCTCAGCATTATCCGGACTACTATTCGCAAATGCTCCTCCGTTTGTAAATTATTCATTTTTTAGTTTGTTACATAAACCAATTTAACATATTATTATTACATATTGATTAAATTTATTTTATGATAAAAATATTATTCTGAAAAAACTTCCTTACCTTCGATGAAAACTTTTTCCACAACTGATTTATATTCAAAAGGATATCCTGACCATATAACAATATCGGCATCTTTTCCTTCTTCTATACTACCGGTAAAAGAATCTATACCAAGTATTTTTGCGGGATTAACAGTTAACATTTTTATAAGATCATCTTCTTTTGCACCGTATTTAAGAGCTGCACCTGCCTGTACAATTGTCTGTTCAAGAGGTATTACCGGATGATCGCACATAAGGGCTGTAAGAACACCTTTTTCATTTAAAATTTTTATTGATTCATAAGTTTTATCCTTAAGTTCGAGTTTTGTTCTGAATCCGAAAAGAGGTCCAAGAACCAACGGTATATTCTTTTCTTTTATAAAATCGGCTATTTTATATGCTTCGGTTGCATGCTCTATTATAAGATCAAAACCGAATTCCTCTGAAAGTCTTATTGCAGTTAATATATCATCTTTTCTGTGAGCATGTATTCTCGCCGGAATTTCTTTATTTAAAACTTTTTCTCCTATTTCCATTTTTATATCATAAGAATCAAAAATTTCTCCTTTTTCAGTACATTTGTTTTTCTTTTCGGAATAATTTTTAACTTTTATAAAAAAATCTCTTATAACCGCAGCCGTTCCGAGCCTTGTTGCCGGAAATTTGTTCTGACTTCCGTAAACCCTCTTCGGATTTTCACCGAGAGCCATTTTAAGTCCTGAAGGTTCTTTTATAATCATTTCATCAACTACAGGTGATTTGAGTTTAAAAATAGCTCCCTGACCTCCTATTGGATTAGCACTTCCGGGAACAACCATAACAGTAGTAACTCCTCCTTTAAGTGCTCTTTTTATAGCAACATCATCAGGATTAAAAGCATCTATTGTTCTTACCTGCGGTGTACACGGATCAGTCATTTCATTTCCGTCCTGATAAATACTTTCACCAACGCTTTCCTCAAAAACTCCGAGATGTGAATGTGCATCGATAAAACCGGGAAGTATATATTTACCTTCACAGTTTATAACAGAATCATATTCACAGTCAATATTCTCTTTTATTAAAGATATTTTTGAACCTTCAGTCAGAATATCTCCTTTAAATTTATTACCTGTTCCTGTAATTATATTAGCATTTTTAAAAAGTATTTTCAAAATAATCCCCCCTTTTAAATAATTATATAAAAAAATAGTTAGTTTGTCAAACCTTTTTACCGGAAAATTTTTTGTAAATTTTCTGTAAAATATAATAATTTTAAAAAATATATGCTATAATAATTTTTGTTATGACTCCAAGTCATCAGGAGGTTAAAAATGAATGAAAGTATTTCAGAAAAAGAAAAAAAGAAAAATACTATAATCAAAGCCGCAAGAATAATCTTTTTTGAAAAAGGTTTTGAAAAAGCGACAATGGATGAAATCGCAAAAAAAGCAAATATTGCAAAGGGTACTCTTTATCTTTATTTTTCAAGCAAGATGGATTTATACTATTCTGTTGTACTAATAGGACTCGATAAAATAAAAACAATTATGCAGGATAATTTTGAAAAAACAAAAACAGGCCTTGAAAAAACAGTTGCAATGGGAAATTCATTTATAGAATTTTTTCTTAAACATCCTGATTACTATAATTTTATAATTAATTACGAATCACATCAGGCAAGAGAAAAGTCAAAAGATAAACAGGTAAGGGAATCTTATAAAGGATCTGAAAAAATATTCAATATTCTTCGTGATTCAATTAATGAAGGCATTAAAGATGGATCAATATCAGAAAAAATAAGTCCTGAAAAAATGTCTATATTACTGTGGACACAAACAACCGGAACAATACAGCAGTTAAAACTCAGAGAGCCTCTTTACAGTCAGTGGTCGGAATTTGATGCAAAAAAAATACTTGATTATTATATAGAAATGATGGTAAAACTGCTTAAACCTTAATTTTTCTCCGTAACTTTTAAGTTACGGTTTTATTATAAAATATTAATGACCGATGGTCATAACAAGGAGGCTTTTATGGCAAGAGTAGCGATAACCGGTATAGGTACAATTAATCCTTTGGGAAAGGATAAAAATGAATTTAAAACTAATCTTAAAAAAATGCATATAGGTGTAGATAAAATTACACAGTTTGATACAACAGACCACAAAGTTGAAATTGCAGCAGAAATAAAAGACTTTTCACCGGAAAATTATATGGATAAAAAATCCGCAAAAAGGTATGACAGATACATACAGCTTGCTATGGTAGCTTCTTCAGAAGCTATATCGGATGCTGCTTTTAAAGATGATAACTGGCGTGAAAATACAGCCGTAATAATTTCATCGGGTATAGGTGGTTTTAAAACACTTTACAATGAATTTAATAATATGAATAAAAATGGTCCCAAGTCTGTTTCACCTTTTCTTATTCCTATGATGATAGCCGATATGGCAAGCGGAATAGTATCAATAGAACATAAATTAAAAGGTCCTAATTTTAGTACAATGAGTGCATGTGCATCTTCCATACATGCAATAATTACAACTTCTATGCTTATAAAACACGGATATATTGATGTCGGAATTACAGGCGGAGCCGAAGCATGTATTGATCCTATGCCTATTGCAGCATTTGCAAACATGACAGCACTTTCAAGAAGAAATGATGATCCCGCAACAGCTTCAAGACCTTTTGATAAAGACCGTGACGGATTTGTAATGGGAGAGGCTGCGGGAATTCTTGTTCTGGAAAACGAAGATCATGCCAGAAAAAGAGGTGCAAAAATTTACGGTTATATTGACGGCTGGGGAATGTCAGGAGATGCTTATCATCTTTCAAAATCCGACCCTGAAGGTGCCGGTGCCGAAAAAGCTATGAAACAGGCACTTGAAATGTCAGGTTTATCCCCGGATAATATTGATCTTATAAGCTGTCATGCAACAAGTACACCGGCTGGTGATAATTCGGAAATAAGCGCACTGAAAAATATTTTCGGTGAAAATATAAGTACACCTTTTATTCAGGCCACAAAAACTCTTTTGGGACATTCTTTAGGTGCTTCCGGCGCAACAGAATTTATAGGCGGTATTATTCAGGCAGAAAACGGATTTGTTCATGGTATGCCTAATCTTTTTAATCCTGATACTGAATTCACGGGATTAAACATACCGAAAGAAACAAAACATACAGAAATAAAAAGTATACTTAAAAATTCTTTCGGATTCGGCGGTCACAACGCATCAATTGTTTTTACGAAGGAGAATTAATATGAACGCAGAAGATATTAAAAAAATTCTTCCTCACAGATACCCTATGCTTTTGGTTGACGGAGTGACAGAAAAAAGTGAAAAAGCAATAACAGCTTTCAAAAATATTTCCTTAGGAGAAATTTATTTTTCAGGTCATTTTCCGGATTACCCTATATGGCCCGGTGTTCTTATAATAGAAGGACTTGCACAGTCCGCAGGACTTCTTATGATGAATGAAAATGAAAAAACTATACCGCTTTTTCTCGGAATAGACAAGGCCAGATTCAGAAATGAAGTAAGACCTGGTGATGTACTTACATATAATGTAGAGCTTTTAAATAAAAAAATGAATATTTATAAACTAAAAGGAATTGCAAAAGTCGGAGAAAAAATATGTGCGGAAGCCGAAATAATGGTAGGTGTTAAAAAATGACATTTGAAAATAACAGAATAACAAAAATTCTGAATATAAAATACCCTATCTTAGAAGGCGGAATGGCATGGGTAGGTACTGCAAAACTCGCTGCGGCCGTTTCAAATGCCGGAGGAATGGGAACTATAGGCTCAGGAAATATGGATCCGGATATGCTCCGAAATCAGATACATACTATAAAAAAACTTACGGATAAAACATATGCTGTAAATGTAATAATGATTAATCCTCATATAGAAGAAATAATGAATGTTATACGCGATGAAAAAGTTCCTGTTGTTATTATGGGGGCCGGAAATCCCGGAAAATATATAAGTTTTCTTAAAGATGCAGGAATAATAACAATCGGTGTAGTTTCATCGGAAAATCTTGCAATACGACTTGAAAGAGCGGGAATAGACATAATAATAGGTGAAGGTACAGAATCCGGAGGGCATATAGGTAATGTAACTACTATGACGCTTATTCCGAAACTCACATCTGTTCTGAAAATACCTGTAGTCGCGGCAGGAGGAATAGCCGATTCAAAAGGATTCATGGCCGCTTTTGCTATGGGTGCGGAAGCTGTACAGATGGGTACAAGATTTATTGCAACCTTTGAGTGTGAAGCACATGAAAATTATAAAAATCTTATAATAAAATCAGGAATAAGAGATACGGAAATAACAGGAGCAAAAGCCGGTCATCCGGCAAGAGCAATAAAAACAAAATTTGTTAAAACGGTAAAAGCTCTTGAATCAAATTCTCTTGAAGAAGCAGAAACACTTATGATAGGAAGTCTTAAGAGAGCTTTTCTTTACGGAGATACAGAAAACGGTTCTTTTATGGCAGGTCAGTCAGTAGGTCTGATAAACGAAATATTAAGTGTTGATGAAGTATTTAAGGAAACATTAAAAGACATAAAGGAGTGATTTTATGATATCTTTTGTTTTCCCGGGACAGGGGTCACAATATATAGGAATGGGAAATGAAATAATACAGGAATTTCCGGAATACAGAAAATATATAGATATTGCATCAGAAAAAATAAATACAGATATATATAAAATGATTTACGAAAATACGGAAGAAAATCTGAAACTTACAGAAAATGCTCAGCCTGCAATTCTCACAATAAGTTATATAAAATATCTTTATACAAAAGAAAAATTAAACATAATGCCTGATATTGTTCTCGGTCATTCTCTCGGAGAATGGACAGCAATAGTTGCAGCAGGAGTAATTCCATTTGAAGACGCTGTTTATTGTGTAAGAGCACGGGGGAAACTTATGAGCAGCGCCTGTCCTCCGGGAAAAGGTTCAATGGCTGCTGTAATGGGTGCAGATATGGAAGTAATAAAATCAGTAACTGAAAAATTTGATAATGTAGTAATTGCAAATCATAATTCTCCTGTTCAGATAGTATTAAGCGGTGACAGGGAAGAGCTTCTTGAAGCTCTTTTAATCTTAAAGGAAAAAGGTATTAGAAAAACTATAGAACTGAACGTTTCAGGTCCTTTTCATTCCCCACTCATTATTAAAGCACAGCAGGAAATGGAAAAGGTAGTTGAAAATATTGAATTCAGAAATCCGGATTTTCCTGTTATACAAAATGTATCAGCTTTTCCGGAAACAGACGGAAACATAATAAAAGAAAATATAATAAAACAGATAACTTCCCCTGTAAGATGGGTTGAAAGCATAGAAAAAGCCAAAGAAACAGGTGTTGTAAAATATTACGAGATAGGTCCGGGAAAAGTTCTGACAAAACTTATAAAAACAGTTGATAAAGAAGCCGGATTAATAAATGTATAACGGAGGTTTAAAATGAAACTGAATAATAGAGTAATTATTGTAACCGGAGCTTCCGGAGGAATAGGTCTTGAATTATCAAAATTATTTATTTCCGAAGGTGCTACTGTAATCGGTTTTGATCTTAATTCAGATACACTGATAAGTGCCCGGAAAAAACTCGGAGAAAATTTTTTACCCGAAAAAATAAATATAACGGATTCTGATTCGGTTTCCCTTAAAGTAAAAGAAATATACGAAAAATTCGGAAAAATTGACGTACTTGTTAACAACGCAGGTGTGACAAAAGATAACTTTTCATTTATTATGAAGGATGAAGATTTTGATTTTGTTGTCGATATTAATTTAAAAGGTACTTTCATAGTAACAAAATATGTTTCAAAATATATGAGAAAAAATAAAAACGGTGTAATATTAAATGTATCAAGTGTAGTGGGAATAGACGGAAATCCCGGACAGATAAATTATTCGGCATCAAAAGCCGGAGTAATCGGAATGACAAAAACACTTGCAAAAGAATTAACACTAAAAGGTGAAAATATAAGAGTTAACGCTATAGCACCGGGTTTTATTGAGACCGCAATGACGGATAAACTTTCTGACGATCTCAGAAAACAGATAACGGAAAAAATTCCTATGAAAAGGCTCGGAAAAACTGAAGACATTGCCAAACTTGTACTTTTTCTGGTTAGCGATGACTCTTCTTATATTACCGGTCAGATTATAAGAATAGACGGCGGACTCACAATATAAAAATTATAAAAGGCAGGAGGAATTTATTATGAAAAAAGAAGAAATTTTAGAAAAGGTACTCGATATTCTTGCAGAAAAATCATCTGTTGAAAAAGAAGATATAAAGGAAGACTCACTTTTAATAGATGACCTTGAATTTGACTCACTTGAACTTGTTGATCTTACAATGGATATAGAAACAGAAATAGGAGTTTCTATAGAAGATACGGAACTTGAAAAAATAAAAACCGTTAAGGATGTTGTCGATATAATAATTTCCAAACAGTAAAACAAAACGCTGACATTATATGTCAGCGTTTTGTTTTATAATATATGCGGAGGTGAAATATGGATAAAATCGATTACAAAAAAAATTATAAAGAAATTTATATTCCGGGGAAAAAACCTGTGATAACAGAAATACCGGAAATACAATATGTAACTGTAAAAACAGAAGGAGATCCAAACAAGCAGCCTTTTTCTGATGCTGTTGAAGCTCTCTATACTTTCAGTTACTGTGTTAAAATGTCTTATAAAAAAGATATAATACCTGAAAATTATTATCAGTATACTGTATTTCCTCTTGAAGGATTCTGGAGTATAAAAGATAAATCAGTCGGTATAAAAAATAAAGATAATTTTATGTGCACACTTATGATACGACAGCCTGATTTTTTAAACGAAAATCTTTTTTTCAGATTTCTGACAGATACAAAAAATAAAAAAAATAATGCATTTACGGATAAATTAAGATTTGAGTCTTTTAACGAAGGTTTATGCTGTCAGATATTGCATACAGGAAGTTATGATAATGAACCGGAAACATTTAAAATAATGGAAAAATACTGCGATGAAAACGGCTATTCAAGATCTTCAAAAATACATAAAGAAATATATCTTTCCGATCCGCGAAAAACAGAAATTACAAAATTAAGAACCGTACTCAGATTTCCTGTAATAAAAATACCGGTATGAATTTACTTATAAAATAAAAAAGTGTATTTCATTGGAAATGCACTTTTTAAATTAATTCTGATTTTTCCGAAAATTCTTTTATAATCTGAAATATTTATTTACTGATTCTTTTAAATCCTGAGATAATTTAAGAAGTCTGTTACTGTATTTGTTTACATCTTCAATAGAAGCCGTCTGCTCTTCAACAGAAGCATTAATTTCCTGTATTTTTGCGGAATTATTTTTTGAAATTTCAGATAATTCATCTATAGCGTTAAGAACCGTTTCTTCTTTATTTATAAGACTTCCTATAACTTCATTGAAAGATTTTATTGATTCATCAGAGTTCTTAATTTTCTGATATATTCTTTCATAATTATCTTTGGTTTCATTTATACTTAAATACTGTTTTTTATTATTATCTTTAAATTCCTCTCCTATTTTATTTAAAGCCTCTATATTTTTTATAAGTCCTTTAACAACGGTTTCAATTTCCATAGAAGATTTCTGAGATTCATCCGCAAGTTTCCTTATTTCGGAAGCAACAACAGCAAAACCTTTTCCGGAATCTCCTGCTTTTGCAGCTTCAATAGAAGCATTAAGTGCAAGAAGTCTTGTCTGGGCTGCTATAGATATTATAACTGAACTTGCTTTTTCAACATTAAGTGCATTTGCTGATGCCTGTGATATTTCACTAAAAATTCTGTCATTTGATATTTCACTGGTTTCAGTATTTTCCATAAGTTTATTAATTACTTTTGTTCCTTCATCTACAGATTTTATAACTTCATTAGTATTATCGTCAACATTATCCATATTACTTTTACAGTTAAGTATAAGCCTGCTTAGTTCCTGCATATTTCTGTCAGCTGTTTCAGCATATTCTGACTGTCTTGCCGTATCGTATGAAAAATCGTTTACTGTATTACTTATCTGTGAAGCTGATTTTGAAATATATTCCGATGAATTATTGAGTTCTTCTGATGCTTCAAAAAGTGTCTCGGATGAACTATCTGATAATTCTATATAATTTCTTATTTTAGATTTAAGAACTTTCAATGATTCCAGTACTATTTTCACATCATCATTTCTTTTATGTTCAAAATCAGCATTAAGATCTCCTTCAGCCATTTTACTGACACTTTCAGTCATTTTTGAATACGGTTTTGATCTTTTATCTGATATATAAAGAATAAAAACAAATAATATAATTATTACAATAGAAACAAAAGCAACAAGATATTTAAAAAATTCTTTCAGATTACCGTAGAAATCTTCATAATAACATCCTACGTTTATATACCATCCCCATGATTTATAATATTTTACAGCATTTATTTTTTCTCTTGCTTTTTTGTCTGTAGGATTTTTCCAGAAAAAAGTGATAATACCTCCGTTTTTAGGATTATTACCTTCATTTACTATTAACTGAACAACATTTTTCCCTTTTGCATCGACTATATCGGATATATTTTCGCCTTCTTTGTATGGATGCATCATTTCATTTCCGTTTTTATCAATCGCATACATATATGCTTCTATACCCAATTCAAGATTATCATTAAGTCCTCTTGTTTTACCGTCTTCCTGAATTTTGTTTAACATAGCCGTTCTGAATGTTTCCTGAGCATCTTCAAGTGTTATATATCCGTTCTTCACCTGACTGTCAAGAAAATCAAGATATTCAACAGCCATATTAATTCTGTTTTTTAATGCCTCTGCACCAAGTTTTTCAAGAATACGTGTAGCTCCGTTAAAAACAAAAATCAAAAGAATGCTTAAAATTGCCGTGAATATTACAAAAAATAATGAATATGACTTAATAAATTCTAATTTTAAAGTGTTTGTTCTTTTTTTCATTTTCCCTCCGCAATAAAAACCCGGTTTAATTTTATATAAATAGGTTAGAATAAGTTTTATACTAAATTTATATATTATACATGTTAATTTTATATCTTCAAGAATGTACATTATATTGTATATTTATAACTTTTTAATTAAATGAAAATATGATTTTTATAAAAATTATTAAAACTTAAAAAACAGGAATACCTTTAAGGTATTCCTGTTTCTTAAACTCCTTCGTAAAGAAATTTAAACTGTGACATATATAATTCGTAGTACTTTCCTTTTTTAGCCATTAATTCTTTATGTGTACCCTGTTCTTTTATACTTCCTTCATCTATATACATTATTCTGTCAGCATCACGAATTGTTGAAAGTCTGTGGGCTATTACAAAAGATGTTCTTCCCTGAAGAAGTTTTTTTATTCCTTTCTGGACCATTATTTCTGTATTTGTATCTATATTAGATGTTGCTTCATCAAGTATAAGTATTTTAGGATCGGCAAGAACAGCTCTTGCGAGTGATATAAGCTGTCTTTCACCTACAGAAAGTCTCGATCCTCTTTCATTTACTTCTGTGTCATATCCGTTTTCGAGATTTTCTATAAATTTATCTATTCCTACAGTCTCAGCTGCTTTTTTTACTTCTTCATCAGTAGCGTTAAGCTTTCCGTATCTTATATTTTCTTTTATTGTTGATGAAAATAAGAATGTATCCTGAAGCATTATTCCCATCTGTGATCTCATTGATTCAACATCTGTTTTGCTTATATCAGTATCATCTATTCTGACTGTTCCTGAAGTAGGATCATAAAATCTTGATATAAGATTTATTATAGTAGTTTTTCCCGCACCGGTAGGCCCTACAAAAGCTATTGCTTCACCTTTTTTTACTCTGAAAGATACGTTATGAAGTACCTGACTGTCTCTGTCATATTCAAAACTGACATTTTCAAATTCAACACTTCCTTTAATTTCAGGCATTTTAAGTGCATCTTCTTTCTGAATTATATCAGGTTTTATATCGAGTATTTCAAATATTCTGTCTGCAGCGGAAAAACTTGTAACAAGGCTATTGTAAAAATTTGTTATATTTACTATTGGTCTCCAGAACATACCTACATACATAGTAAAAGCAATAAGTGTACCTACACTTATACTTCCGTCATTAATGAGACTTATACTGTAAAGATATACTATCACCATTCCGAGTCCCCATGATATTTCAACCATTGACCAGAAAGTATCCTGTATTCTTACGGCACTTATAAAAGAATCCGTTACTTCTCCGACATAATTTTTATATTTTGAAAATGTATTTCTTTCCTGAGTAAACGATTTTACAACTCTTATCCCGGAAAAATCCTCATGCGTAAAGGCATTAAGATTAGATCTTTTTTTTCTGTTTATATCCCATCTTTTTCTGCTCTTCGTTTCAATATAAAACATTCCTACAAAGAGTACCGGCAGCATGGCAAGTGTTACAAGTGCAAGTTTATAATTAAGATATAACATTATAAAAGTTACCGATACTATTGTTAATAATTCCGGAAGAAAATTTGTAACGGCATTTGAAAAAAACTGCTGAAGTGCCGATATATCTCCCATTATTCTTGCAAGTATTTTACCTACAGGTCTTCCGTCAAAAAAAGAAAATGAAAGTTTCTGAATATGTGAATA
>ERZ795048.3066-NODE-3066-length-12806-cov-27.642303_pt1 | contig 12806 bp, 7 predicted proteins | sample MGYA00375132_ERZ795048 | MGnify/ENA primary metagenome ERZ795048 (study PRJEB30177, sample SAMN05720225) | activated sludge metagenome | isolation source: Anaerobic digester | place: Hong Kong | collected 2014-12-17 ...
GAACCCACGACCTGCTCATTACGAATGAGCTGCTCTACCAGCTGAGCTAAAGAGGCAATTTGCGTTTGCAAAATTATTTATTTCTGCGAAATAAAAGAATTTGAACTAAAATCATTTTGTGTTTTCACACTTTAAACTGCAAATACGTTGAAACAACGTTGGATGAGAATAGTTTACGAAAACGTAGAAAGGATGAGGCGTTAGATTCGATAAGTTTTCGGCCGAAAGCTTTTTTAGCCCAGTAATCAGCGATTCAGAAAGTCCGTATCTACAAGCAAAATTATCGGCTTGGAACTCCATTTTACGGCTTAACCAGTTTGTGAACAAACTGATAATACTTTCAACCGGACTGAAAAGTATTGCAAAACCAATAATTGCAAGGTGAAAAACTGGTTGGCTTGACCCGCTGTACCCTAGCGCAGCTAACACTTCGCTATTGCTCGAAAGTAAACTGAAAAGGTAGAGGAATACCGAAGTTTGCACAATTCCAAGGGCAAAATTGTTCCAGATATGGCGCTTACGAAAATGGCCGATTTCATGTGCCAAAACGGCTACTATTTCTTCGTTACTCATTTTATCAATGAGGGTATCATACAAAACCACTCGCCTATTCTTTCCGAAACCAGTAAAGTAGGCATTTGCCTTGGTTGAACGCTTGGAACCATCAATTACAAAAACCTTTGTTATAGGGAAACCTACTTTTGCTGCAAATTCTTTAATGCTATCGAGAAGTTCTCCCTCTTGCAAAGGTTCCTGTTTGTTAAATAATGGTACAATTACTCTTGAATACAAAGTGTTTGCCAGCAGGGAGAAAAGGACTAATGTACCCAAGGCAACTATCCAGAAGTAGTTTGGAATAAGGTAAAAAACCCATGTAATAAATGCTAGCAAAGACCCACCGATAACAATAGAAAGAAGAATTGATTTAAGCGTATCAACAACGAAAAGTTTTGGAGTTAACTTATTAAAACCATACTTCTGCTCTATTACAAAGTTTGAGTATACTGAAAAAGGGATTGAAAAAACCAAGGAAGCAACCGCAACTACTGCGAAAAAAAGCAACGTAGTAACAATTAAATTGCTAGAGTATTCTGCCACTAAACTATGAAGCTTACCGAATACACCGAATAATAGAACTATAATGGTTATGATAAACACAAGAGAATTCTCAAACAGCGAAAATTTAGTTGTTTCTGCTTCGTATTCCTGCTGTAGCATATATTTATCATGCGGGTAAACATCGGCAATAATATCGGGGATAGGTTTTTTTCGATGGGAAATATTTAGCAGTTCCAGAATAACTTCAAGAATAAAGCCAAAGGATACGATGATAATAAATATGAGAAGAATAGAACTTGATGACATACCTTAAAGTTTCTCCATTATTTTAATGCGGTACTCTATTATTTTACGATACCAGTTTTCATCGGGCAGAGTTTCGTACTCCTTCGATTTGTTAAGCCATTCGATGGCTACATCGAAATTCCCAAGCAGCTCATTTGCTAATGCCATGTTAAATGCTGCCATCGCAGCAAGGTTCTTTTTTTGGTTGGGTTTTGAAAGTACTTTTTGCCATTGAGCTGCGGCGTCGAGCCACATGTTTTTCTCCACAAAATCAGCAGCCATCTTCATCTCCTTCGAACCGGTACTGTAGTAAATGCGTTTTTCATTCATCCAGCCTGGGGCAATTTTTTTTGCATATTCCGAGCCAATTAGGTAGCCACAGTATGAACCAGCTGAGAAGAACCCGGGAAGCTGGTCGCCAACGCGAACTTTTCTGTAATCGCTATTATCCCAAATAAGCGTATCACGATACATATAATCACCCAGTACTTTTTTATTAGGCACATCGTACACACGCCAGTAGGCGTAAATTTTTGTTGTTAGGCTTCCGTAATACAAACGCAAGTACCCCTCCCAGTAATCGTACTGTTCAACAACCGGTTCTATTTTAACATATTCTAAGGAGATTAGGAGGTCAGCGTTATATGGGTCAGCAACTTCTTTTACCTGTTCCCAAGTAAAAGGTAGAATATACTTTGAGTTATCGTTGCGATAGTTGATACTATTTGGAATACTAACTCCCTGAAACCATGGAGAATCGTAAAGTGATTCGGTTAATACCAGTGCCGCCTCGGTTCCTGCAATACTGTCAAGCGCTGCTTGTGCTAAGCTCTCTTCCACCCCCTCGATTCCTTCATATAAGTTCGCAACCACCAAGGGCTGACTAAAATTTTTGGGAATTGAAATTTCAGAGGGTCTTAGCGTTTGAATTTCAATTACTTTATATGTTGAACATGAAGTAACTGTTAAAACAAGAATTAAAGAAAAAAAGTAGGTAATACGGTTCTTCACAATACTTGAATTTTTATTGAAACACAAAGATATGATTTAACAACGAGATGATTCAACGTTAATTGCTACTATAAAACATTTTTACAGTATTTTTAACCAAAAAATCTCAATATTGTTCTGTAACGTTTTACATTTGGAATCCCGAAGGTGATTTAACTGTATTAAATGGAATCAATATACTATATAGGTATTGTGCAGGCATGGTTTGCGGCTCTACTTCTTTTTCGGAAGCCAAACAAAGGAACTCCAGATAAGCTGCTTATTGTTTGGTTGCTGATAATTGGCGTGGAAATGCTGTATTCGCTTTTAAATCTCAAATATTTCACACACCTCCCCGATTTAATAATTATTCCACTTTGCTACGGCCCATTTTTGCTCTTCTATGCTACTTCACTCATATCCAAGCAATCAGATTTTGAAATTAAAAGCTACCTTCATTTTGCGCCATTTGTTCTATTTGTTATAGTTTCATTTTTTTGGGCAACACCTATTGATATCGATGCGGTTAACTTTTTGAAGAAAGGTTCACTAACATTGCTTGCTGTAAGCAACTTCGCTTTGTTTTTTGGTTCAATGCTTTTTTACTGGATTAAGGTATTTAAGCTAATTAGAAATCACAATAAAACACTTAGCGACCATTTTTCGTATCGCTCCGATAGCATTAAATTAACCTGGTTGAAAACAGTAGCCCTATGGATTCTGGGAGGTTTTATTGGTTCAGCCGTAACATTTTTTATCTTTTTCTTGCAGGATATTTTCCCGTTTAACCCGATTGAAATTTTTCACCTCGGTTTGCTAATTTTCACCTTTTCTATTAGTTACTATGGTATTCACCAACCGGTAATATACCAAAGGAAACCGTTGAAAAACACCCTTGAAAAGAGTACAACTTCTGCAGAAAGTTCAAATGAACTAGGGTCTCGGCTTAAAAGTGTAATGCTAAAAAGCGAACCCTACCTAAATAACGAATTAACAATTCAAGACTTATCGGATTTACTGAACGAATCCCCATCAAGTATTTCCACCTACCTGAATAAAGAATTGGGAGTTAATTTTTTCAACTACATAAATGGTTTTAGGGTTGAAAAAGCGAAGGAGTTACTTTCAAATTCTAGGAACAAAAAAGAAACCCTACTCGCCATTGCCTTCGACTCGGGTTTTAACTCAAAATCGTCATTCAACCTAATTTTCAAACGTAGCACGGGGATGACACCCTCGGAGTACAGAAAAATTCATTGTAAAGAGTAAAGTGTGCACTGTTCTTTTTCAAGAGATCTCTCTATAAAAACACAAAAAATCACGTCCAAACTTTTTATTTGGACGTTTTTTATAGGTTATTTTTCTTAATTGCCCCAAAATATAAAACTGTAACCTAAACTTTATGGCAATGAACAGGAAACTTTACTCAGCAATCTTTTTTCTTCTAATAACCGTTTCACTTTTCGGTCAGGAGAGTTCCGAAACGAACGTAAAAACCGGATGGAATTTTGGCGTATTGCCGGCTCTTGGGTACGATTCGAACCTTGGCCTGCTTTACGGTGGAATTGTAAACATGTTCGACTATGGCGATGGCTCACGTTACCCCGACTTCGATCACAACCTTTACCTACAACTTTCGGCCTACACCAAGGGAAGCATGGACGCCATTCTGTTTTTCGATTCGTACTCGCTCATTCCTGAAAAACACTTTATTGGCCGATTCAGCTACAACCGCAACAGAGCCTACCCATTCTATGGCTTCAACGGAAGCCAAACTGTTTACGACCAGAATTTTGAAACATTTGGAAACGATGATTTCATAAGCCAGGTTTTCTACAAACTCGATCGTGAGCTGGTAAAAGCCGACTTTTTGGTTGAAGACAAAATTGCCGACACAAAGTTCAACTGGATTGCAGGTCTCGATTTAGGCTGGTACAACACATCAACTGTTGACATAGAGCACCTTAATAAAAACAAGGAGGCTGACGATGTAATCCCTAACGAAAGAATTCTCTACGATTACTTCGTTGACTGGGGAATTATTAGTGCCGATAACAAGGAAGGAGGCTTTGATAATAGCGTAAAGGCCGGCTTGGTATACAACTCTCGCGACAGGCTCACTAATCCTATGCATGGAATGTGGACAGAATTGCTGGTACGTGTTGCCCCTGAGTTTGTTGGCAACCCCTCGAATTTTGCTCGAATTTCGCTAATTCACAGACAGTACTTCACCATTGTTGAAGAGAAACTTTCATTCGCCTACAGGTTATGGTATGAAGGAAACTTTGGCGATGTGCCCTTCTACAGCCGTCAACATTTAACTACTAGCAACTACTTCGAAGGATTTGGCGGTGCGCAAACCGTTCGTGGTGTTCTTATGAACAGAGTTGTGGGTCAGCATTCTGCCATAGGCAACTTTGAATTCCGCTGGAAAGCATTCCGTTTCAACGCCATAGGCCAAAACTTCTACTTAGGATTCAACGCATTTTTCGATGCCGGAACAGTGCTAAAACCCTACGATATTGACTTTACAAACGTTTCAAACTTAATGCATGAAAGGCATTTTGCTAGCAGTAATAACGAACTTTTCACTACCGCTGGTGCTGGGCTTAAGCTGGTAATGAACGAAAACTTTGTAGTTTCGGCTGATTATGGAAAAGCCATGAATAGCAATTACGGAAATACTGGACTTTACGTAATTGTTGGTTACCTTTTCTAACCGAATTCAATTATACGCCTTCGTTTTCGAAAAATCACATAAAAAATAAGCACAATGAAAAAAGTTGCCCTTTTTTTTCAAATCATATTCATAACCCTTTCGGGTTACTCCCAAAACTGGCAGAACCCTGAAATTATTCAGCAAAACAAGTTGTCAGCCCATTCTCTTTTGGTTCCCTTTGAAAATGAACCTCAATTCAACGCGCTAAATGAGATTTCTTCAAGCTATATGCTGCTAAATGGCAATTGGAATTTCCTATTTTTAACCAATCCGCTTGAAGCACCAGCCGATTTTTTTCAATCCAGCTACAACGATTCTGGCTGGGATACAATCTCTGTACCTTCGAACTGGCAAACAAAAGGTTACGGAACTCCCATTTACATAAATCAGCGACATCCGTTTCCTGTAAATCCGCCAAAAGTTCCCAACGAGGGAAATGAAACCGGTTTATACAGAACAAAATTTCAGGTTCCTGAAAACTGGAAAGACAACAAGGTGATTCTACATTTCGCAGGTGTGCAATCGGCCATGGAAGTTTACCTAAATGGTAAATTTGTTGGTTACAGCCAGGGTAGCATGACTCCAGCTGAGTTCGATATAACTTCCCTTCTTGAAAAGAATGAAAATTTGCTGGCAGTAAAAGTTATACGTTGGTCGGATGGAAGTTACCTTGAGGATCAGGATTTTTGGCGCCTTAGCGGCATTTTTAGGGATGTTTTCGTTTACTCGCTACCAAGTTACGGTTTGTGGGATTTGTCCGTTAAAACAGCATTTAACAGCGATTACTCAGCATCAACCATCTCTGTTTCTGGAGAAATTATTAATAGATTCTCTAAGGAAAAACCAAGCGTACTAGTAAAATTAGCCGATGATGCTGGCAATGTAGTATTCGAAGAAAATGCTTCCGTAATATTTGGATACGAAACCATTTCATTTGAGTTAACCGAGGAGGTGCTTTCACCCAAGCTGTGGAGCGCAGAAAAACCGAACCTTTACCAACTTGTAATAAAAGTAAACGACAAGCATTTTTACCAACAAAAAGTTGGATTCCGCGATGTAAAAATTTCCGACGGACAGCTATGGGTAAATGGGCAATCGATAACAATAAAGGGTGTTAACAGGCATGAAATTGACCCGCTGAACGGCCGCACTGTTTCTCGCGAATCTATGGAAAGGGACGTGATTCTAATGAAACAGAATAATTTCAACGCGGTTCGTACTGCTCACTACCCTACTCACCCATACTTTTTGGAAATGTGCGATAAGCACGGACTTTACGTAATGGATGAAGCGAATGTTGAGTCGCATTATCTGTGGCAAAATTACAACCAATCGCCTGTGCTTTACCCACAATGGCGTGAAGCCATTGTAAACCGTGGAGTTTCAATGGTGATGCGCGACAGGAATCATCCTTCAATAATTATTTGGTCGCTGGGTAACGAGTCGGGCGATGGGCCAAACATGCAGGCCATGGCTGATACAATTCGAAAACTCGACCCCATGAATCGGCCAATTCACTACGAAAGTAAAGCGCTGAAACGTCCGCTTAGCTTCGATGGAGTTGGTTTTTTTGAACGTATCCGTAGAATGATTTCAGCCTTGCAATGGGGAAAATCGTTAACACGTTACGATTTTAACGCAGCCATGTACCCCAACTTCGACAGGCTAAACCAAATGGCTGAACTCGACGAAGCGAAACGTCCAATACTTATTTGCGAATATGCCCATGCAATGGGAAATAGCACCGGCCACTTCAAGGAATACTGGGATTTATTTGAGAGCAACCCCAGAATGATTGGAGGCTACATTTGGGACTGGGCCGACCAGGGCTTAACCAAACACACCGCCGATGGAGTGCCATACTACGCCTACGGCGGAGATTTTGGTGATACGATAAACGATAAGGATTTCTGCTTGAACGGTTTGGTTTTCCCCGACAGAAGCCTAAAGCCGGCAATGGCTGAAGTAAAAAAGGTTCAACAGTACGTTAAGTTTAACAATTTCAACGAAGCGGCCAAAACAGTAAAAATCAGGAACGATTACTCGTTCACAAACCTCGATAATTTCATCCTAAAATGGGAGTTAACCAAAAATGGGATTGTAATTGAAAAAGGCGAAAATGAACTTCCCTCCATCCTTCCAAATGAAACAAAAGATATTGAAATACCCTTCAGCAAACTTCAAACGGAGGAAGGGAAACGATACTTTCTGAACATTTCAGTTCAATTAAAAAAGGCAGAAAGTTGGGCTGAAGAAAGCTTTGAAGTTGCCAAAGAGCAATTTGAACTCGACTGGTTTATCGAAAGCAATCAAATTTTTGCAGTTAATAGCACTGCACTTGAAGTAAGCGAAAGCCCAAATGCATGGTTTGTTTCCGGCGGCAACTTTCGCATCGAATTCAGTAAGGAAACCGGAACCATTGAAAAATGGATTTCTAACGGTGATGTTGTGTCACTCAAAGGTCCAAGTGTAAACCTATGGCGAGCCCCAACCAGCAACGACATTGGAACTGAATTCAATCCCGACCCGCGTTTCACCTACCATGCCCACATTTGGGAGAAATACGGTTTAAATAATCTTCGTCTCAGCAACGTGGACACTCAAATTGAAACAGATGAGCAGGGAAATATTAATGTAATTACCAAGCAAACACTTCGTGGAAAAAAATCGAAATTCAAGTGTACCATAAAGCATACAGTTAACTCGTTAGGTGAGGTAAACGTATTTTTAGCTGTTAAAGTGAAACGCCCCTGGCGTAAGCTAAATATTCCCAGAATTGGTGTAACTATTGAAATTCCAAAGAATTTTAGTCAGGTTGAGTGGTTGGGCCGTGGGCCACACGAAAACTACCGCGACCGAAGTTACGCCGCACACTGGGGGCTTTACCAGTCAACCATTCAAAACATGGTAACGCCATACATAAAGCCACAGGAGAATGGAAATAGGTTCGATGTAGATTGTGTAAAGCTAACAAATGTAGAAAAATCGGGAATCGAAGTAGCCGGTAAATCATTCTGTTTCAGCGTACATCCATACAGTTTAGAAACCCTAACCAAAGCAACCCATGTCCCCGATTTGAAAGAAGCAGAAAATAGCTACCTTTATATCGACCTTGCACAAAACGCATTGGGAAGCGAGAGTTTCTTCTACAATTACGTTGAAAAGTATATTTTAAAAGGAAGAAAGTTCGAGCTAGAATTCAAGCTAAAGCCATTGGAATAACCAAGTTTAAAAATGATTTTGCCATGAAACGCCTTCTCCTTTTCACTCTTGTCGTTTTTGCGGCAACAAGTAGTTTATTTTCGCAGGTTCACCAGCTTTTTTCACCCGACGGAAGTTTGCAGCTTGAAATTGATGTTAGCAATGGAGTGAAATATTCGGTTGTAAAGGACGGTGATACAATTGTTTCTCCATCTGAAATTGGAATTACTACCAGCGCTTTCACTGAAAAAGTTTTTGCTGATAATCCAACAGTTAGCCGAACGCAGAATGTGCAGGTATTGCGCCCTCAATGGGGAACAACCTCAAAAATCCAGAATAACTACGTTCACCTCCTCGTTCGAACCTCGCACAATGTGATGATTGAGTTCAGGGCATTTAACAATGGTGCTGCCTGGCGATACCAGAGCGATTTGAACGAAGAAATTACCATTTTCGACGAAAAGGTTGAATTCTCAGTTCCTGTGAACTCAACAGTTTACTATCCGGAAGTGAAAGGTTTTTCCAATCCGTTTGAGCCTAGCTACGTACCAAAGCCGCTAAGTGAAATCAGCAGTAAAACGTTAGCGCTTACACCATTTATGTACCGAACAGGGAGTGGAAAACTCGTTGTAGTTTCAGAATCGAATCTTTTTCAGTATCCCGGCATGTTTATCAAAAAAACTGATGAGCATACATTTACGGCAGTTTTCCCCAAATACCCCAAACGGGAATCGCAGGAGCTACTTGGGCACTTGAAGCTGGTTAAATGGCCACAGCTTTCGCGTATGGTTGTAAGAAGCACCGAGGATTTTATTGCAAAATCGAATGGGAACAGAACCTTCCCCTGGCGCGTAATTATGGTTGCAAATAGTGATGTAGAACTCCTGAGCAACCACTTGGTTTATCAGTTGGCCGATTTCCCTGAGCAAGATTTTGACTGGGTGAAACCCGGCAAGGTTGTGTGGGATTGGTACCACAACTGGAATTTGCAAGGAGTCGGCTTCAAACCGGGAATTAACACCGAAACCTATAAGTACATGATTGATTTTGCGTCAAGAAATGGAGTTGAGTACGTAAATATCGACGATGGTTGGTGTAAACTCTGGGACTTTAATAAAGTAAATTCAGACCTTAATTTACCAGAAGTTATAAGCTACGCAAAGGAGAAAAACGTTGGCGTTTTTATTTGGGCCATGTGGAACACGCTCGATGAAGATTTAACCGCCAATCTCGACATGTTTCAGCAAATGGGGGTTGCTGGTTTAAAGGTCGATTTTTTCGATCGCTGCGACCAGCGAATGGTCGATTTTGTGAACCTGCTCGCCGAGGAGTGCGCCAAACGAAAGCTGCTCCTCAATCTTCATGGAATGTACAAACCCACTGGGCTTAGCAAAACCTATCCCAATGTTGTAAATATTGAGGGAGTTCTTGGTTTAGAGTACAACAAGTTTTCCGATAAATGCACACCAACTCATAACCTTACAATTCCGTTTATCCGAAATATTGTTGGGCCAATGGACTACACGCCCGGTTCGATGCGTTACGTATCTCAGAGTGAATTCAAAAAATCGTGGGATAATCCGCATTCCATGACAACCCGGGCACAGCAGCTTGCCATGTACGTTGTGTACCACGGTGGCGTTCAAATGCTTGCCGATTCTCCAACATTTTACGAGAAGGACAGCACTGCTATGCATTTCCTTTCGGAAGTTCCAACGGTATGGGAGGAAACTATTCCGCTTTCAGGTGAAATAGGAAAACATGTTACAATTGCTCGCCGAAACGGCGAAAAGTGGTTCGTTGGCGGAATGGCTGCAGAAAAAAGCGAAGAAGTCTTCTTTGTTTTCGATTTTTTGCCTGAAGGTAACTACAAAATGACACTCATAGCTGATGGAGAGAATGCTTCCGATTTGCTCAGAGAAACCTATAATATTACTAGAGTAAATACTTTCACCTACGAAATTAAACCTACAGGTGGGTTTGTGATGATAATTGAGAAAATATGATTGAACAAATAAAACAAACTTTCGAGAAACAGTTCTCAGCTTCACCCCTGCTTTTTAAATCACCCGGAAGGGTTAACCTAATTGGCGAACACACTGACTACAACGAGGGTTTCGTTCTCCCCGCAGCGGTTGATCGTTACGCCTACTTTGCAATAAAACCCAATGGTTTAAACGAATACAGATTCATTGCATTCGATTATAATAAAAGCTTCACAACTTCAATTAACCAAATAGAACCATCAAAAGTCCATTGGGCAAACTACTTACTGGGCGTAATTGCTCAATTTTTGAAGAATGGGAAAAAAATACCGGCATTCGATTGCGTATTTGGCAGCACCATTCCCATAGGAGCAGGCATGTCATCGTCGGCAGCCATTGAGTGCGGAATTGCTTTTGCATTGAACGAAGTTTATAGTTTAGGCTACAGAAAAATTGAATTGGCCAAAATTGGCCAGAAGGCAGAGCATGAGTATGCAGGTGTAAAGTGCGGAATTATGGACCAATTCGCCTCGCTGCATGGTAAATCAAACCATGTGGTAAAACTCGATTGTCAAACCCTCCAGCATGAGTATTACGAGTTGGACATGGCCGATTTATCAATAATTCTGGTAAATACAGGCGTAAAACATTCTCTTGCGTCATCGGAGTATAACAAACGTAGAAACGAGTGCAACGAAGGCGTGGAAATTTTAAAGCAATACGATAGCGGCTACCGTTCACTTCGTGAAATTGATTTGGAAATAATGAGACTTCATGAGTTAGAGTTTTCTGCAACTGTCTGGAAACGATGCTCGTACGTAATCGAGGAGAATCATCGGGTGATTTGTGCCTGCGACGCCCTGCAAAATAAAGATTTTGCTACTTTTGGAAAGTTAATGTACCAATCGCATTACGGATTACGCGATAAGTACGAGGTTAGCTGCAAAGAGCTTGATGAACTTGTTAGTTTAACCGAATCGATGGAAGGTGTAATTGGCTCCCGAATGATGGGCGGCGGTTTTGGTGGTTGTACCATTAACCTTGTTAAGAATGATTTTATCGAAGAGTTTAAGGAGGTGGTTTCTTCAAGCTATAAAACACCTGAAGGCAAACAACCTGAAATAATAGAATGTGTTATTGGCGATGGAACGGGGAGTGTGAAAAATTGATTGCACTTCGGCATGCTCAGTATACAATTGATTGATTGGTGGAATCGAGTTCCGAAATCTTCCATTGCATGCGGGCAGGGAGTTCGGAACTCTTGAGGATTAGATGACCTGCTTGCCACAGGCAAGTTGGATGATTGATTTGGTAGTTGAAGTTTTGCCAATTGCAAATTTTTAAATTCGTGCATTCGTGACAAAAATAATTCGTGTAATTTTTAATTCGCTTTACATTCGTGCATTCGTGGCAAAAGAATTTGTGTGAACTGCATTACCTTACTGATTTTGTGTGAATTTGTGAGAGTATTATATAATTAAATCGTTAACACTATGAACGGGAATTTTGCAACAATTGACTACGTAATTTTTATCCTTTACGCTATACTAATCGTATCGGTGGGGCTCTGGGTTTCGCGCCGAAAAAAGGGAACTGAACGAACAGCTGAGGATTACTTCCTTGCCGGAAAATCGTTGCCCTGGTGGGCAATTGGTGCATCGCTAATTGCAGCAAACATTTCTGCTGAACAGTTCATTGGCATGTCGGGCTCTGGTTTTGCAATTGGTTTAGCCATAGCATCATACGAATGGATGGCTGCAATAACCCTCATTATTGTTGGGAAGTTCTTTCTTCCAATATTCATTGAAAAGAAAATATACACAATCCCCGAATTCGTTGAGCATAGGTTTAGCACCAATCTAAAAACAATCCTTGCGGTTTTCTGGATTGCGCTATTTATTTTCGTGAACTTAACCTCCGTCCTATTCCTGGGAGCAAAAGCCATTGACACCATTGTGGGCGTTGGCGATGGTAGCCTAATGCTTACAGCAATTATTGGGCTAGCGCTCTTCGCAGCCGCCTACTCGCTTTGGGGCGGACTATCAGCAGTAGCATGGACCGATGTAATTCAGGTTACACTTCTCATAATTGGAGGTTTGGTTACCACGTTTATTGCAATTACTAAACTTACACCCGACGGAGGAATTTTTGAAGGGTTCAAGTATTTGTATGAAGTAGTTCCTGAAAAATTCTCCATGATTCTTTCGAAGGGAGAAATTATAACGCCCAATGGTCGCGATGCGTGGTGGGATTTACCCGGACTGGCTGTTCTTATTGGCGGGATGTGGGTAGCAAACCTTTACTACTGGGGTTTTAATCAGTATATTATCCAAAGAACTCTGGCCGCAAAGAGTTTAAGCGAAGGACAGAAAGGGATAGCATTCGCCGCATTCCTTAAGCTTTTAATTCCTCTGATTGTTGTAGTTCCCGGAATTGTGGCATACGTAATGAATTTTGAGAACGGAGCGACCCTCGATTCAACTTTCATTGGTGCCAACGGGCAAATACTCAACGACAGCGCTGCACCGTGGCTTATCAGCCAGTTCATTCCTATTGGGCTAAAAGGC
>ERZ795048.3071-NODE-3071-length-12799-cov-10.639046_pt1 | contig 12799 bp, 12 predicted proteins | sample MGYA00375132_ERZ795048 | MGnify/ENA primary metagenome ERZ795048 (study PRJEB30177, sample SAMN05720225) | activated sludge metagenome | isolation source: Anaerobic digester | place: Hong Kong | collected 2014-12-17 ...
GTAGCATCATTAAAGGATACTCCATATGATACAGGTCTGGATGTAGCAAAGATTAATGATATTTCAAAATTATTTAAAGTTATAAGAGAAAAATATATAAAATCAGGACTTTTCAATCCTAAAGTTATGGGAGTTGACATTAATACGCTAATATACCAGGTTCCTGGAGGAATGCTTTCAAATCTTGTTAATCAGATGAAGGAAGCAAATAAAGAAGATCAACTTCAGGATGTTCTTAATGAAGTACCTAAAGTAAGAGCAGATTTTGGATATCCTCCTTTAGTAACACCTACAAGCCAGATAGTAGGAACGCAGGCGGTTATGAATGTAATATCAGGTGAAAGATACAAGATGGTACCTAAAGAGTCAAGAGATCTCGTAGCAGGTAAATACGGAAAAACACCAGTTGAAATAAGTCAAGAAATTATTGATAAGATTTTAAAAGGTGAGAAACCTATTACACACAGACCCGCAGATGATATACCACCTGCATTAGAAGAGACTAAGAACGAAATGAAGGAGTACTTCGAACAGGATGAAGACGTCTTAACATATGCGATGTTCCCAAAAGTCGCAAAAGACTTTTTTGAATATCGAAGGACATTGAAACTGAAACTGGACAAAGATCTTACCGACATGGAGGATAAAGTCCATCCAGTATAAATGAAATTAAAACGCCTTTAGGTTGCATAAAAGCCTAAGGGTGTTTTCTTTGAAATTGTTTGCTTGAAAAATGAAATATTTAATTAGTAAGTATGCTAAATAAGCATTGTGAGGTATTAAATGAGTATCAAGGATAAGCTTAAGAACACAAAAGGATTTAGTAAGGGGCAGAAAAAAATTGCTGAATATATTCTGAAAAATTTTGACAAAGCACCATTTTATACTGCTACTAAACTTGCTACAGAAGCGGATACATCGGAATCTACTGTAGTGAGATTTGCGATTGAACTTGGGTATGACGGTTATCCGGAAATGCAAAGAGATATGAAGGAAGTGGCAAGACAAACTTTGACTTCTGCAGAAAGGCTTATGCGCATATCAGATACTGTTGAATTAAATAACGTGCTTATGTCAGTAATGAAATCAGATATCATGTCAATCAAGGAAACTATTAACATGATTGATAATGATGTATTTAACAAGATAGTTGAAAAAATAGCTGATGCTAAAAGAATATACATTTTGGGAATAAGAAGTTCATTTTCAGTAGCTTTGTACATGTCTATATATTTTAAAATGATTTTTGATGATGTTTATCTTATAGGCATGCCGGGTGCTGCAGATATTTTTGAAGAGATAATATCAATTTCTGAAGATGACGTATTTATAGGAATAACATTTCCTAGATACTCGAAAAGAACTATACATGCAATGGATATAGCTAAGAACAGCGGAGCATATACTGTTGCAATAACAGATAGCAAGGATGCTCCTATTTCTGAAGTTGCTCACAATATACTAGTTGCGAGAAGTGGTCTTACTGGATTTATAGATTCACTGACTGCTCCATTTTCAGTAGTGAATGCTTTAATTGCAGCATGCGGAATTAAAAAAGATAAGGAATTAATGACAAGACTTCAAAATATGGAAAGAATATGGGATGAGCATTCAATATATACAATAGAAACGAAGAAAATAAATGAAAAGTAAATATGATTTGATAGTAATAGGCGCAGGAGCAGGCGGTATGATGGCTGCAATAACGGCAGCTCAAAGAGGATTTTCAGTTCTCGTTATAGAACAGAAGAAGCAGGAAGGAAGCAAGATACTTGTTACAGGAAAAGGCAGATGCAATATCACAAATGATTGTGATGTTCAGGATATTTTGAAAAATGTAATGACAAATCCATCTTTTCTTTACTCATCTTTATATGCGTTTCCTCCATCGAGAATAATTGAGTTTTTTAATGGAATAGGAGTTCAGACTGTTACTGAAAGAGGAAGAAGAGTCTTTCCAGAATCAAATAAAGCTATTGATGTTAGAAATGCACTTGTAAAGCAGATGCAAAAAGCAAAAGTAGAAGTATTAAAAAATACAAAAGCTGTTGATGTTATAAAAAACAAAGATTTATTTACAGTAACCATTAAAGATGTAAATGATGTTAAAGATGATTATAACTGTACCAATCTTTTACTTGCAACAGGTGGTATGACATACAGCTCTACAGGAAGCGATGGCTCAGGATATCAGCTTGCGAAAAAACTAGGACATGAGATAACTCCATTAAAAGGCGCTTTGAGCGGTCTTTTAACAAAGGAAAAATGGGTAAAAGAAACGATGGGACTTACATTGAAAAATGTAACACTATCTGTATATAAAGATGAGGCACTTATTTATAAAGAGTTGGGCGAACTTCTGTTTACTCATTTTGGTATATCAGGTCCTATTGTTCTGACAGCCAGCAGATACCTTCTGGATACTGACTATAAAAACACAAAAGCAGTTATTGATTTAAAACCTGCTCTTGATGAAGAAACTTTATATAAAAGAATAACTAGTGACTTTGAGAAAAATTCATCAAAAATCTTTATTAACAGTCTAGATGCATTATTACCAAAATCACTGATTCCAATAATAGTCAGATTAAGTGGAATTGAAAGTGATAAAATTGTCAATCAGATATCAAAAGATGAAAAGAAAAATCTTACTCATCTTTTAAAGAATCTTACCTTAACGATAAAAAGCGGTATGGATATGGAGGATGCTATAGTTACAAAAGGCGGAATAAATGTTAGTCAGATTAATCCTTCAACAATGGAATCTAAAATTACAAAACATGTTTTCTTTGCAGGAGAGATAATTGATGTAGATGCCTTAACAGGAGGGTATAACCTTACAATAGCTTTCAGTACAGGATATCTTGCAGGACAAAGCATTTATTAATATACCAAAAAGCTTATTATTACTAATTAAACCATTTATTAATAATGATTTTATTGTAAAGTTGTTGTAATATATATATAATAGACAGGCAAAAGGAAAAAGATTAATGGATTACGACACAATAGGCAGTAAGGATACTTCAAAAGCGGCAATCAAACTATCTATTACTTCTACACGGGAAGAGGAATATTCTCTCATAAGAGATTATGCAGAAAAAGGCATAAAATGTGTAGCAGTAGATTTCGGAGGCGATTTTATCGGCTCTGTTTCAAAAATAATAGAAAGAGCAGTAGTTGCATCAAAAAGACAGAATGTTATAGCTGATGTTCACCATGAACAAGGTGCTGTTGTTGGAGCTACTAGAGAAGCATTAGGCCAGATAATGCCTAAAGCTATAGGTTGTAATGTAGGTGGTAAAATTGGAATAGCAAGACATAAGGATCATATAACTGTAGCTGTATTTACAGGTATAGGTTTTTTAAATTTAGATGAAATTGGGATTGGATTAGGTCATAGGAGTTTATGAGATTTTCAGCTATAGCAATTGATGGCCCTGCTGGAAGCGGGAAGAGTCTGATGGCAAAAATGCTTTCAGAAAAAAAAGGATATACATATCTTGATACAGGTGCAATGTATCGTACAGTAGCACTTAAGGCGATAAGAAACGGTATAGATACTCTTGATGGGGATAAACTTAGTAAATTAATTAAGAACATTGACATAGAATTGGTTATTACCGATAACAAACAACACATGTATCTTGATAAGGAATGTGTTGATGATTTTATTAGAACAAACCAGATAAGCAAAGGTGCATCTGATGTATCAAAATTTCCATCTGTAAGAATGTTTTTGGTTGATATGCAACGTAATGTAGCAAAAAAACATAATGTTGTAATGGAAGGCAGGGATATAGGAACTTATGTGCTTCCAGATGCTGAATTTAAGTTTTATTTAACTGCAAGTAATGAAAAAAGAGCAGAAAGAAGATATCAGCAGATGGTACAAGATGGAAAAGAAACTACATATGAGCAGGTTCTTGAAGATATAATATACAGGGATAATCAGGACTCAAAAAGAGATTTCGCTCCTTTGAAAAAAGCTGATGATGCTATATTGATAGATACTACAAATATGGGAATAAATGAGGTATTTGATACTTTGTTAAGGTACATAAATGGAAAATGAATGCTTTAGAAAAACATGCAGAGCTATTGTAAGAGGAATAATAAAAATATTCTATAGGGTAGAATATATAGGCGAAGCTTATCCTGATGAAGGGGCGTATATAATATGTCCAAATCATTTCAGTATACTTGATATAGTATTTGTTCTTGTACATGCAAGAAGACGGTGGGTATATTTCATGGCAAAAAGCGAACTATATAAACACAAGTTTTCAGCTTGGTTTCTAAATAAAATGGGAGCTTTTCCTATCAAAAGAGGACAAAGTGATGTTCGAAGTATTAAAAAAGCTGTTACATTGCTTAAGGAAGGAAAACTTGTCTGCATATTTCCACAAGGTACTAGACAGAAAACAAATAATCCTTTACCACCAAGAAGAGGTGTTGCAATGGTTGCAGCTCTGACAGGAGCGAAAGTAATTCCTGTGTTTATAGAAAACAAAGCTAAAGTATATAAAAAAACAAGTGTATATATTGGGGAGCCTATTGACACAGGACTGGACAGAAAATCACCAAAGGAAGAAATTTCACAAAAGAGCCAAGAACTTATGGATATAATATACAATTTACCGGAGGTATACAGAAATAAGTAACCGAGTAGTAATTTCAAAAAATGCCGGATTTTGTTTTGGAGTTTCCAGAGCAGTAAAAATGGCAGAGGAAATAGTACAAAAGGAAGATATCAAATATTCATATGGTAATGTAATTCATAATCAGCAGGTTATAAATGAATTAAGGGAACAAGGGTTAATAACCGTAAATGATATTTGTGAAATTCCAGATGGTTCAGCTGTGCTTGTGAGAGCTCATGGAGTATCTTCAACTTTCTATAATGCAGCAAAAGAAAAAAAACTTAAACTTTATGATGCTACATGTCCGTATGTTGGTAATATTCATAAAAGAGTACAAATGATGTATGAAGAAGGTTATAAGATTATTATTGTAGGGTCAAGCATGCATCCTGAAGTTATAGGAATAAATGGCTACTGTAATAACTCAGCAATCATCCTAGAAGATGAATCAGAGTTGGAAAAAATAGAACCAGATGACAAGAATAAATACTGTTGTGTTGCTCAAACAACATTAATAAAAGAAAAATATGAAAAAATTACATCAGAATTGAAAAAAAAGTTTACATTGCTTGAGGTGTTTGATACAATATGCAGTGCTACGTCTTTACGTCAATCTCAAGCAGTAAAATTGGCTTCAAACGTAGACATAATGATAGTTATTGGTGATCCTACCAGCTCTAACACGAGAAAGCTATATGAAGTGTGTAAAGAGAAATGTACACGAACATATTTAGTTTCAAGTGCAATGCAGGCTGAGGATATCGATATAAATTACAAAGAAATGGTTGGCATTACGGCAGGGGCTAGTACACCGGACCGAATTGTCAGGGAGGTAAAGGAAACAATGGAAGATAATGCAAAAAAGGGAACGCAAAACACATTTGAGGAAATGTTGGAAGATTCCCTTGTGACGTTAAGAAACGGGCAGGTAGTAACCGGTAAGGTTATTGGTGTCAATGACAAAGAAGTGTATCTTGATATAGGCTTTAAAATTGATGGCACGATATCTGTAGAAGAATTCCCTGTAGGCAAAGATGGAAGACAGGTTGCCGTTGGAGATACAGTGGAAGCAATTGTAACAAGAGTAAGTGACAGAGATGGTATTGTCTATCTGTCAAAGAAAAAAATTGATGAAAAAAGAAAGTATGAAGATATAAAAGATGCATTTACAACTGGTGATGCAATTAAAGGAACTGTTAAAGAAGCTACCTCAGGCGGACTTATACTCGACATAAACGGGTTAGATGCTTTTATGCCTATTTCGCATATAAGTACTCAGTTTCAGAGAAACCTTCAAAAATTCATTGGCAGAAAACTCAAGGTAAGAGTTATTGAGTGCGATCGCAGAAAGAGAAAGCTTATCGTATCTAGAAAAGTTCTTATCGAAGAGGAAAATGAAAGAATGGAGAAAGAAGTATGGAGTAAACTTGTTGTTGGTGATGTTGTAAAAGGCACAGTTAAAAGTTTTTCTAATTTCGGCGCATTTATTGATTTAGGCGGAATTGACGGACTTGCTCATATTTCTGAACTTTCATGGGGTAAGATAAACCATCCTGAAGATGTTCTTGAATTGGGTCAGGAAGTTGATGTAATTATAAAAGATATAGATAAAGATAAAAGAAAAGTATCGCTTGCCTATAGAAAAGAAGAGGATGATCCTTGGTACATGGCAGAAGAAAAATTCGCTCCTAACACAATCATTACAGGAAAAGTAGTTAGAATTCTTCCTTTTGGTGTTTTTGTGGAAATAGCAAAAGATATTGATGCACTTGTACATATTTCTCAGATTTCTAATAAGCGTCTCAAGAGTGCATCTGATGTACTTGAAGAAGGTCAGATGGTTGATGTTGCAATTATTGATGTAGATCTTGAAAACAAAAAGATAAATGCAAGCATTAAAGCGGTTCAGCCTCTAGATCCTCTACCTACTCAAGAAGAGATAGACAGAGAAAATCAAAGAGAAGAGAGAAGACAGCAAAGTATAAAAGAACGTACCGAGAAGTTTACTCGCAGAGTTGAAAATGCTGAAACAGCTCCAACTAGAGATCATGAACCAAGGCAATCAAGAAAACAGCGTGAAGAGTTGCCTGTAAGCCATGAAGAAGTACTTAGCAACAAAATAGGTTCTTTATTGGCGGATTTCAAGTTTGATGAAGAAACTGCTTCTGAAGCTCCAAAGAAAGAAAAAAAATAATTATTAAACAGATACCTTACTGATGCAAAAGAGAAATCTTTTGCATTTTGTATTGTATAATAAATAAGAGGTATGAATTATGGAAACAATTAATGATATGTCAAAAGACACTCTTTTAAAAATTCTTAAAAGCAGGGAAGTGCGTATTAAAGAACTTGAAAAAGAAATCTTGCTTTATCAGAAGATAATTAAAGAATTAATGGAAAAGGCGGAATCCAATGATAAAAACTGATAACTTTCCTAGTTTCGACAAATATATCGAAAATTTAAAAAGTAAAAAAGTTGCAGTTGTAGGTTTAGGAATAGGTAATATTGATTTATTTAGGTTTTTAGCTGAAAATAGTGTAAATGTTACCGGATTTGATAAATCTAATGATTTTGATCAGTTAAAAAGCGACTTAACCAGTTATACTAATGCATCATTTGTCTTTGGTTCTGATTATCTAGATAAACTTATTGGTTATGATGTAATATTTAAAACACAGTCAATGAGAAGAGACCTTCCTCAATTTAAAAAAGAGACAGATAATGGCGCGATTCTTACAACAGAAATGTGGGAGTTCATAAAATACTGCAAAGCTAAAATAATTGCTGTAACGGGAAGTTCAGGAAAAACTACTACAACCACTCTTATTGGCGAGTTGTTAAAAAGGCAAGGATATAAGGTATGGGTTGGAGGAAATATCGGAACTCCTCTGTTTCATAAGTTAAATGATATCAATAATGATGATTATGTTGTACTTGAGCTTGCTTCCTGTCAATTGCAGATGTTCGGAAACAAAAGTCCAAACATATCTGTTGTTACAAATATAACTCCTAATCATCTGGATTTCCATGATAGTTATGATGAATATATCTACAGTAAAAGTATAATATTTAAATATCAGACATCTGACGATATGCTAATAATCAACGATGATAATGATATAACTAATAGTTTTAAAAGCCAGGCTAATGGCAAGGTATATGCTTTTTCGAGACAAAAGACTTTTGATAACGAAGAAGGAGCATACATTGAAGATAATTCAATTTTCGTCAAATTAGGGCCATCCAGAGATAAAGTACTGGATATATCAGATATTTTAGTACCTGGAAAACACAATATAGAAAATTTTATGGCAGCCATTTTAGCAACATATGATCTTGTTGATAAGAAAACAATAAGTAACATAGCAAAACACTTTAATGGAGTGGAACACAGAGTGGAATATGTAAGAACGGTAAATGGAGTTAAATTTTACAATGATTCCATTGGGACTACTCCATCTAGAACTGTAGCAAGTTTGCAGTCATTTGACCAGAAGGTTATTCTTATAACAGGCGGTTATGATAAGCATATTCCTTATGATATAATGGGGCCATTGATAAATGAGAAAGTTAAAGGTCTTATCCTCATGGGTCAGACAAAGGACAAGATAAAACAGGCATACAATGATTATTCCTGTACAGTACCTTTAACTGAAGCTGATACATTGGAGGATGCTGTAGCAAAAGCATATCAAATGGCACAAGAAGACGACATAGTTATAATGTCTCCAGCAAGCGCAAGTTTTGACATGTTTAAGAATTTTGAGGTGAAGGGAAATTTGTTTAAAAAAATAGTTAACTCTCTATAAACTTTGAAAGCAGGTTTAAAATGAAGAAGTATATTATTGCACTAGACCAGGGAACTACCAGCAGCAGAGCAGTTGCTTTTGACAAAGAAGGTAGAAATATCGGATCTATTAACAAAGAATTCACACAATTCTTTCCAAGTCCAGGTTGGGTTGAACATGATCCATATGACATACTTCAAAGTCAGATGGGAGCACTATTCGAATTACTAAAGCAATATTCAATAAAAGGTGATGAAATTGCAGCAATAGGAATAACTAATCAGCGTGAAACTGTTGTTGTGTGGGATAAATTGACAGGAAAGCCTGTGTATAATGCAATCGTTTGGCAATGCAGAAGAACAGCTGATATATGTGAAAAGCTTAAAGATAAAGGATATGAAAAGCTTATAAAATCTAAAACAGGATTAGTTCTTGATGCATATTTTTCTGGAACGAAAATCAAGTGGATACTTGACAATGTTGAAGGAGCAAAAGGTAAAAATTTACTCTGCGGAACAATTGATACTTGGCTTGTATATAATCTTACAAAGGAAAAGGCACATGTAACTGATATGTCAAATGCATCTAGAACTATGCTATTTAACATTAATACACTTGAATGGGATGATGAGATACTTGATATTTTTGAAATAAAGAAAGAAATGCTTCCAAAAGTAGTACCATCTTCACATATTGTCGGTCATATGGAAATAGAGGGTGTAAATGTGCCTATAGCAGGTATAGCAGGCGATCAGCAGGCGGCATTATTCGGTCAGACATGTTATGATAAAGGTGATGTAAAAAATACATATGGTACAGGCTGTTTTATCTTAATGAATACTGCTGAAAAACCAGTATTTTCAGATAAAGGTTTAATAACTACAATTGCTTGGAATTGTGAAGAGCAGACTTGTTATGCTCTTGAAGGCAGTATATTCAATGCGGGTTCTTCAGTTCAATGGCTTAGAGATCAGATAGGACTTGTTACCACAGCTGCACAAACAGAAGATATGGCATTAGCTGTCGATGATACTAATGATGTCTATTTCGTTCCTGCTTTTACAGGTTTGGGAACACCATACTGGGATATGTATGCAAGGGGATTACTGATAGGATTAACAAGAGGAACAAACAAAAACCACATTGTCAGAGCTGTTTTGGAATCAATGGCATATCAGACAATGGATGTTATAGACTGTATGCAACAGGAATCAGGTGTGAAACTTAATACATTGAGGGTAGATGGTGGGGCAAGTGCAAATAATTTCTTAATGCAATTTCAATCAGATATGCTTGATTGTGAAGTAGTAAGACCTGCAATACAAGAGACCACAGCATTAGGAGCAGCTTTTTTAGCAGGACTTGCAGTACGTTTTTGGAAAGATACAAAGGAACTAAAAAGAGTAATTAAACAGGACAGAATATTTTCTCCGAAGGACTATTTTGACAGGGAATACAGAAAAAAAAGATGGCATGATGCCATCGAAAGGTCAATGAACTGGAGCAGATAATCTTTAGTAATAGAAATCGTGATTTCCGATACTTCCGTATAATGTACGACAATCTGCTATCCACGTGCTTTTAGCAAGTCTTGGATTGAAAAAGAATAGCGACCATGCCACATTGTTATATCCATTTAAAGCAGCTTTTGCAGCAAGAACAGCTTCATCAGAAGGTTCATTGTATACGGTCCCTGCAGCAACAGGTGTAAACTGAGTACCACCGGCTTTGTCAAAAATAACACCATATATCGTATCAGGAAAATCTTCATGCTTAACGCGGTTAAGAACTACATTCGCAACAGCTACCATTCCTTCATAAGTTTCATGTCCGGATTCTGCATAAACTATACGGGAAAGCCAGTAAACATCTTCAAATGTGTATGACTCATTAAAGAAAAAGGTTCTTTCAGTCAATAATATTGAATCAGAAACCTCATCATACATAGTTTTAATGCCTATTGCATCACACATTACCTTAAGTGAAGCATAGATTTTATCATTGTATATAACACTTATTGCAGGCGATTCAAGCATGATCCCATTTTTTAACATATAACTGGTTCCGGCATATATTATGTATTCATTATACCCATCTGTTATATATACACTTTTTGTTTCATTTCTCCATTCATAGCTGTATGAACCAAAATAATTAAGAAATTCTGTCACTGATACTACAAGATACCCGTTTATAATGAGTTTATCATTATAAAAATTCACATTTTTGTAGTTATATATTACTGGAGAATTTGTAATATAATACTTTGTATCTGTCGGGAAAATTTGGTTTGTAGAAGCGCTAACGTCAATTGACATTAGCGGTGAAAGCAGAATTATGATGGCTAGCAGCGAAGTTATTATTCTTCTAAGTCTCAAACATTCTTTCATTATTGTGACATAATACACGATATGCAATCATAATGCAAGACTTAATTTTCAAATTGTGAAAAGAATGTGAACAAATCTTTTAAGATGATTTCATATCAAATACACGAATAGCGATTTAATAAGCTCTATAATCAAAATTCATAGGAGAGTAGGGTAAGAGTAAAAAAAAAATTAAAAAAATATATTGACAGCATTAACTAGACATGGTACATTATGCATGTACAAAGGCAAAACTGTAGAAATGCAGTGACGCAAAACTATGGAGCTTCGTTCAAAAGATCAAGCCCGCCAGGTTGCTACATTGGACTTAAATGAGTTCGAATGTAGCTTTTTTATTAGTAAAAAAGCTGCGATTATGAACAAATGGAGGTCAAGTATTTTAGGTTTGATGGGTGAATACAATGGCAGCAACAGTGAAAGGCATAAGTAAATATGAGCTCCGCAGTATGGAAATATACTACCTACCTGTTAAAGACAGACAACTCGGTATTACTCATTCATACATTTCACAATTAAGAATAAACGATCCAAACATGGGTGTTTTACTTGATAACACTTTTATGCCAGTTGCTGAAAGAACTGTTATTTGTGAAAAAATTACATCATGGTTAATAAACAACCTTTTTTCTGATATTAATAAATTCAGAAACAGAGAAGTTGGAGCCGAATGGTTCAGTGTTTATATACCAGTCAGAGTGTTGGTAAAAGACGATTTTTTAGAAGAACTTAAAAATACTGCTAATACAATGAACATTAATCTTAAAGATTTATGTTTATGTTTCAATAACAAGATATTGTATGAGGATCATACAGTTATTACTAATATTTTCAAACAAATGAAAGAAATGGGAATCAAAACCATGATAATGGATTTCGGTGATGATTTCTGTCCCATAACAAGAATAAGCAGCATTATGCCTGATTATGTTTTGTTAAGCCAAAGTGTAACAGATTCTTTGTTATCTTCTAAAGAAGAAAAGAAGATTACAGCAATTTCACTGTATAACTTCTTAAAATCAATTAATGTAGAAGCAATTACCTCCTCAATCAAGGATGATGAGATGGCTGAAATATTACCTGAATCATTTAATTTATGTACAGGTACATATGCAGGCAACTATAGAAAACCAAGGAGTGTCAGATAAAATGAGAAAGGATCCTTCAGTTACTAAAATCGCATATAAAGTACACAAGACCTCTCTTTTATTCAGAGCCTTGACAATCAGCCTTGTTGCAATAGTAATACTGTTGTCGGTAGCTTATCTTGTTTCAGCATTTTATGACAGATACAGTAGTTTTACAGTATCTACTTCATATAGCGGAAGCGGAAGCTCAGGCAAAGGAGGAAGTGATTCACAAGGCAGTTCTCTTTTAAAACTTGCATTGTCACTTAGTGAGACACCTGATTTTACAGAGCCTACAACAAGATTGGATGCAAATGCTATAGAGAACTGCACGAATATTTCAGGCTACAGCATTCCTGAAAATGTAGACCAGATAAACGGGCAGCATAATGGAGCAAACTACATTGCTTATACATTCTACCTTAAGAATGCTGGTTCAGAAGCAGTTACGTATGAATATGCGGTTAACATGCTTAATGTTACTCAGGGTGTTGATGAGGCTGTTAGGATAAGGCTTTATGTTGATGGAGAACAGACAACATATGCTAAAACAAAAACTGATGGATCCGGTCCTGAAAAAGATACAGTAGAATTTTTAACTGAATCGGTAATTGTAAGAAAAAGACGTGCTTATTTCAAACCGGAAGACATAACGAAATTTACCGTAGTTATCTGGATTGAGGGAGATGATCCTGAATGTACAGATGACATAATAGGCGGAAAATTTAAAGTTACAATGGATATTACCATTGTAGAAGGATCTTAGAAAATATTGCTTTGCAAAAAGTATATTTAAATATTATAATAATAAAGGAGTTATAAAAAAATGAAAACAATCAAAGCGAGACACAAA
>ERZ795048.3075-NODE-3075-length-12793-cov-5.729314_pt1 | contig 12793 bp, 10 predicted proteins | sample MGYA00375132_ERZ795048 | MGnify/ENA primary metagenome ERZ795048 (study PRJEB30177, sample SAMN05720225) | activated sludge metagenome | isolation source: Anaerobic digester | place: Hong Kong | collected 2014-12-17 ...
TAGTTGATTGTCCGGTTTTTGGAAGTTCGGCATTTTAATAATAAAGGTCTTTTTTGATACATTAATAGGAAATAATTGTAACCAATTTTTTTTGTGTAATATTTTTTACACTCTTCAATTTCTTTATCAAGAAAATGTTTTCCTTTAAACTCTAAAACTAAATTATAATTTGTTATGTAAAAATCAGGAATGTATATGTGTTTTTGTTTATTTTTATCTAGATAATCAATTTGCAATGTTTCATATTCCCAATTTAAATCATTCTGTTCTAAAAATTCTGCTATCCATATTTCAGGAACTGATCTGAATTTTATTAATTTTCCGGAAATATTCGCTTCTATTTTAGCTCCACCATGTTTTCTTATTTTATATAAACTATTTTTTAATATTTTTTCTTTTTCATCCGGATCTAAATTAGCGTAATATTCCTTAAGAGAATTTGAAATTTTACTATACTTTTTTCTTTTATTTTCTTCATTTAAATTATAATCTCTCCAACATTGAGTTGCTTTTAAACCTATTTCTCTACGTCGTTCTTCTGAACAATTATTCCAAGCAATTTTTCTACCAACACCAACATTTTTATATCTTTTTTCTAAATATTCTTTAGACCTAGTTTTATGTATAGTTTTCATTTGTTTTTGATTGGCGGCTGAACGTTTTTTGCTAAATTCTTCAGAACATAATATAGTGTCTGGATATAATTTTTTAAATTGTTCAGTTGTTAAATTATGTGTTTTTAAATGAGAATTATTAATATGTTTAAAAAATTTTTTACATATTGGACATTGAACCAATACAAACCCTCGCTTTCTGTAATATATTATGGTAAGATAAATGAGGGTAATTTATCAAATGTGATCAGCATCTGTCCCACAATATATTAATATGTTTTTTCATATTATCATATTTAATCTATATTATTTAATTGTCAAGTTGCGTAATACTTGTTGGGCACTCTTGGAAGTATTATTGGTTGCTATACCTCAACTTCTAGTCTCTGAACCTTCTCCATACTTTTCTTAGCTTTCAGGAGCTTGGCTGCTGATTATCCATTGTAACATCTCTTAATTTTTCAAACCATCAAGCTTGTCGTTTCCAACTACTTTGTGGTATTAAGAGCTTTAGGAACTTCCAGCAATTCACCCAATTTTACACGAGCTAGATTAATAACCCGTAGGACCAGTAAGTGGCTGTGTTGAAATGATTTGATTCGCGATTAATTTTGGAAAGCACTTTATCTAAAATTTTCATTTTAGAGTGGACTATATCATTAACTAGAATTAATTCAATTAAATAGAGAGATTTTTAAAAATTTTATCTAATTTTGTAATTAGATTTTTTTGTTTATCATACCATATTATTAAATAATTATAACCTTGTTTTATAGCATTTTCTTGTTTATACAAAGTTTCTTGAATAACTTCTTCTTCTGAAACGTTTAATTTAAATGTACTTTTGCATTCTAAAATAAGATTTAAATCTGGTATATAAAAATCAATTAAATGTTCTTTATTATTTTCTAAATGAACAATAAATGGTTCATATAAATAATTAATATTTTTTTTGTCTAAATATTCTGCTAAAAAAACTTCAAATTTAGATCTAAAAAGAATACTATTGTATTCGTAACATTTTTTAGAAGAAAAATTATTTTTAATTCTTTTCATTTTTTCTTCAGATGTTAAATTGTTCCACCATTTTTTATTATTAAAATTTAAATTTTCAATTTTATTTTTTCTTTTTTCATCTGTCATATTATCCCATAAAGATTTTGCACCTTTTTGACAGATCAATTTCATTTTTTCTGGTTCTTTTTTAAATAATTTTTTACGAGCAATACTTCTATTTTCATTATTTTTTTTGTATCTATCCGGAGATTCTATTTTAATTTTTTGAATACCTTCGCTTATACCCACTGACAATTTCTTTTTATATTCTTTTTGAAATTCTTCATCTGAATTGTTATATTTTTTCCACCAAACATTGTTACGTAATTTTCCAATTCTACTTAATTCTTCTTTAGATTTTTTACTTAAATATGTTTTAGCAGCTTTAGAATAATTTTGTCTTGATTTTTCACAAATTAATTTTGCATTAGGGTATTTTATAACATATTCATCTTTTGTTATATCATGAATTTTTAAATGTTGTTTAGTAATTCTTTTTAATCTCTTATTACATATTTGACAAACAATAAAATCATGATTTTCTTTTTCTTTCATAATTTTCTCTCACTTTCATTAAATATTTTTAGTTAGCTAGAAGTGAGAGTATTCTAGCAAATACTGGCCAGTATCTGTCCTAAAAATATCATTTTTTATTTTTAATATTTATCTCTCTCTATTTAATTGTCAAGGTACTTTTTTAAATTCTAGTTATTCGGCGCTTATGAGATATTATTGTTTGCATTAACTCAATCTCTAGTCTCTGAACCTTCTCCATACTTCTTATGCTTTCAGGAGCTTGGCTGCTGATTACCTAATCTTAAGATTTTTCAAACTTTCACGCTTACCATTTCTAGTTACGTTGTAGTATCTTAAGCTCTAAAGGCTTCCAGCAATTCACCGAATTTGCAACTGCAACTTACGCTACAGTGGTCCCTAAATTGAGACGTCTGACCAGCGGCAGAACGATCTTAGGTAGATACACTAAGTTTTGCATGTTACCGTCGGCTAAGAGTCCTTGACGTGTGTTTGAAAGAATAACTTTCATGCCTTCTTTCATTGATGGTGAAAGATTAGCAAGAAGTCTATTTTCAAGCTGAGGCCAAACACTTGAGCTTAGCAGAGCAGTATAGTCTTTCTTTGCCATGTTATATATTACACTCCTTTTAAATGTTTAAAGTTTAGTTTGTTACTTATTAGTCGATACCTGCAATATGCAGTATCTCGGCACTCATTTCATCAATGCCTTCATATCTGTGTGACATGATAGTTTTATTTCCTCTCCAACTTCCTTTATTGAGTATGTTGGTTGGTTTTGGTTTATTACTAGCCATCACTGATTTATCTTCTTTATTAATTTCTTTTTTGTTTACTTTATTAACTGTTGGTTTTACTTTTACAATTGAGGCAAGTAGAGTATTTGTAGTTTTTTCAAACACATTAGTTACTGTCTCAACATCTTCTGCTTTGTTGCTGTTAAGAATCTTAGCAACAACAGAAGAGTAAAATTTGTTAAGTTTTGCAAGAGTTTCTATACTTAAAGCATTTTCATTCTTATCTAACTCTTCTTTTATCTTAGTCATTTGAGATGAAAGTAAAGCATGAGCTTTCTTGTATTTAGTGTTTAAGCGTTGTGCTAAAATGTAGTTGATACTTGCTTTACGTAGTTCTTCACGTTTTGACGCAATCAGAGTATCTTTTTCATTGACTCTGTTGATAAGATCTTTAACTGTTCCAGCAACTAACTTGTCTTTTAATATATCTATTACTAACTCTTTAGCTAACAATCCTTGTTCAAAAATACTGTCAACATTGTCTTTATACTTTTCTTTAAGAACTTTAATATCAGAAATTAGACCACTAGACTCACTGTCTTCAAACTCTTCATCTTCAGTAATTGTTTTATCCAAATTTTCTTCTTCAAGATCTTCTTCTATATCTTTAGAAACTTCTTCTGTTTCTTCTTTATCTTCTTTATCTTCATCTGTTTCAAACTCTTCTTCAATAACTAAATCACTGAAAAAAACTTCAACAAAGTTGAGTATATTCTTAACATCTATACTTTCTAACTCTTCTGTTTTTTCAAAGTCATCTTTTTTAATTGTTACTTCAAACTTACCTTCATCATTCTTAGCTATAGATATGTCTAAACCCAAGAAAGTGTAGTCAGCCTCTTCAGCAACTTCTTCTTCAATAGCTTCTGTTACTTTGTCCTGAACATCAACATCAATATTTTCTTCATCTGGTAAAACATTAGAATTTTCTTCGGAATTAGAAATTTCTTCTTGTTCAAGTTCTTCCTCTAAATCAGTTGAGTCAATAATATCATTTGAGTTGTTAATTTTATCCTGCGCTTTTAATACTTTAGTCAAGGCTTCATCCACCACCTTTCTAACATGCTCTTTATCAATAGACATTAAATGTTGTCACCTCACATAAATTTACTTAGTTTAACTGATCTTTGACAGATTTAAAATTTTCTTTATATTTTTCACTGTCAAGCACAAGTTTTTCTGTGTTAATATTAATTTTATTAATATTACTTTCTAAATTTTGTAATTCCATTTCCTTCTGAAGAAGATCAGAAGCGTATTTTAACTGGACATCATTTAATTCACGCTTAATATCTTGATCATCAATTAAAGCCATGGAATTTTTTAGAAAATTAGAAATTTTATTATTTGTTGTATTCATTATAAAAAAAATTCTCCATTCTTTATTAATTTAATTTTTATAAACTTTTTTCAGTGTAGCTAAGATTGCGTTTGAAATGACATCTTTAAGTTCGTCTTCTGAAAGAGTAATTAATTTTTTAGGAACTTCACTATCACTAATTTTAAATACTGAAGCCATTATTGAGTTAACATAAGCATCGGAATATGCTGGGTTGTGTACAGCATCATAAGCTATAAGATTAAAGTCTGTAATAGTATCAGTATCTCCACCGTAACTAATGTTTTGATCAGTAATAGCTCTTATTGAAACACCAACTTTAATTTTATCTCTAAGAAGTGAACTTAAAATTGCTCCGTTAGGTGTGTCAATAGTTTCAAACTTTCCAACAACATATGCTCCATCAACATGTAACTCAGTAATTACATGTGAACTATTTTTAAGCGAAACAGTAGCAATTCTGTTGACGTCTGATATGTCTTCAGGATGATCTAGTTCTCCAAGAAAATGACGATTCTTGATATCGTCTTTTAATTTTTCAATAGCCAGTGACAGAGTTCTTTTTGGAAAGTTGTGTCCGTTAGCATTTGCAACATCACACTTTTGGAAAATTGTCTCAGCAGTAACTTTTGGTCCTAAACTACCCTTGCTGTCAGCGAGAATAGTGTAGTCCATGGCAGGGTTAACTACTGATCTGATAACATACATACTTTTTGACATTGTCTACACCCTTACACAATAAAGATGGCGTCTTTATTTTTCCATCCAGCAGCTTTTAAAGTATCATAAACACTAGCTTCATATTTTTCCCATTTTTTTCCAACTTTATTATCTTTAAATTTACTTATTATTTCAAATTCATTAGAAGCTGTCTTTTTTACGTTCGTAAAATCAATATCAGCGTCTTTTAATTGTTTCTTAATCCAACTAACACTTACTTTTGTTCCATCAGGAAGTGTTTCATCAGCTTCTATAATCTTTTTCTTTTCATTCTTTTCTGATTTTTTATCAACCTTTTTTGAAGAAACTACTGCTTCAGTAACAGGAGCATTTTTTATTAATTCTGTTACTTTCATTTGATCTTCGTTAGACAGCCGGCTGTAAATTTCATCAACATTAATATTTCTATCAGATCCGTCGAAACCATTTTTATCGAATATTTCATAAACTTTATCTAATGTATCTTTAGGTGTGTTTTTATTGTCATGCCAGTCAAGAAATTCTTCTACACCCATAACATCTTCAGCAACTATAGCTTCTTTATCTTCTTCTGGTAATACTTCAGAGTTTTCAATCTTAACTTCTTCTTCACCAACTACAAAACCTTTTTCATCTAAGTTTTCATGAACATCCTCTTCAACGATTTCTTCTGTTGAATCTTCAACTGGTTCAAGATCTAGATCCTCTTCATTAGTTAATTCTTCTTCTACTGGTTCAAGATCTAGATTTTCTTCAGGTACTTCTTCATCTACATCAGTGTCAAAATCTTCATCTAACAAAGCATCGAAGTCAATAACATCTGAAACTTCTTCTTTTACTTCTTCTACTATTTCTTCAACTTCTTCTTGAACAGATTCATCAGAAACGTTTTTGTCAACGATATTCATTATTTCACTTAAAAGATCTTCAATTTTTTCTAAAGACTCACTAGACAGATTATCATCTACATCAATGTCTTCTTCAACATTTTCTTCTTCGATATTTTCATCAGCAGAATCTGTAAGATCAAGTTCATTTACTGGTTCTAAAACTTCTTCATCATCTGTTTCTTCTAAAATATCTTCTTCAGCATTAACATCAACATCTCCAGTAACTGCAGCTTTGTCAGATTCCACTGAAGTGTTAGACAAAACTTCTTCTTCTTCAGTTAACTGTTCGTCAGCTTTTTCTTCTATATCTTTTACTTCATCATGAACTTCACCTGCTGACACTAACTCATCAACAGCTTTGTCATTTGGAGAATTTTTATTAATAATATCAATAGCTTTTGACTCTACTTCTTCTAGAATATTTTCTAAAGATTGAATCATTGTTTGAATGTTTGCATTACTAGGATCAGCATTTAACACTGAATCTTTTTTATCCTGAAGTGTTATTTTAAACTCAACTAGTTGGACAATAGCATCTAAATTCGGAATAATATCAATAGCATTGTCTATTGCTCCTATTAAATCTTCAGCTCTGTTAGTTGCAGATTCTATAGCTTCTAAGTTAAGATCTCCAACTTCATCAACTGGTCCTTCTTCAAATTCTTCACTTGGAAGTTCTTCTTCACTAGTTTCTAGCTCAGGTTCTTCTGTAAACTCTTCACCTTCATTTGGTTTTTCAACTTCAGTGTTTGGTAAGTCTTCTTCAGGTATACCACCAATATCTTCTTCAATATCTGTCGGTGCTCCTAAAGCTGGAACTACTTCTTCTCCAGCTGCTGCTTGTTTTTGTTTAAAAGCGTCAGCAACAGTCTGGTCCTTTGTTCTTAGAATAATTTTTTCTTCTCCAGCTTCATCTGTCATTATAACAGAAAATTCGCCTTCAGAATCAGTAACTACTCTAAAAGTTGATGCTGTAACAGTAGAAGATTTGTTTTCTTTTTTTATTTCTAATTTCTTCTTGCTACTTGCTGTTAAAATACTGTTAATAGAATCTTTAAGATACTCTCTTGTAACATAAAGATCAATTATTGGCACATTTTCTATTTCATTGTAAATTTGAGCTACTACCCCATCATATTTTACTTTTTTGTCATCATCTAAAGATTCTACTAACTGATTAAGCATCAGTTTTATATCTTGTTTTAATAAATTTTTAGACATTAATTAAAAAACCTCCTAAACAACGTTTTATATTAATTTTAATTTTTTTACCAAGTTTAATGTTTTCATTAAAAATTATCATTCAATATTAAGTTTCTTCACCCGCCGCTTCTAATTCACCCAAATCTATAGAGCCCATAGGTCCTTCTAATACTGAATCATCAACAGTTTCTTCTTCTTCAAATTCTCCTGGTGTTATTTCTTCTTCTGGGAATTCTCCAAACTCATCTTCTACTGATTCATTAAAATCGGAAGGTGAGAATCCTCCTCCACCACCACTAGGTGAAAATTTTTCTTCTTCACTAGCTTCAAACTGTTCTTTAAAGATAGAATATTCTTCTTGTTCAGTTATAGCTTCTTCCATCTCTTCAATTTCTTGATCACTGATACCTACAATATTTCTCATTATCCATATTTTAGGAACATTAGGAAACGTGTCCATGAAAGAATTAGCAGTACTTATTCTACTACTAATATTTTCTACTCTAATGTTATCTTCAACATTTCGAGGTTCAGGTAGCGAAACTTTAACACTGTTAACTAACTCTGCTTTATTTAAAATAATAAAACAGTTGTTAATAAGAGCGTTTAGTGTGTTGTTAAAGTCAATCTGGTGTTTTTTTATTGTTCTACTGAAACGAATATCTTCAAGAGTAAGCAAAGCTCGAGTACTTGCACCCTGTTCAGAAGCTAAGTATGCAGGAGGAATACCAAGTCCAGCAAGAATTTTTCTTTTAAAATACTCAACATCATCAATGTAAGCAGAAGTGTCAGCTGGGTTGATCGGTTCGGCTTTTATTAGAGAAGAACCATTTATTGAAGGAGTCCAGATGTCTTCTTCAAGAGACATTAGTTCAGGTATAGAGTCAATTGAAGTTCCTCCTTCTGAGTCTGGGTCTATAACTCTCTGTCTTCTTACTCTATTCATTATTCCATTTACAAGACCAGATATTTGATCTTCAGGTGTGCTTCCAACTTCAACTGTCCAAAGCGTTCTTAACGGAGTTCTTGTTGCACGGTATATTGCTAAAGCTGATTCAATTAGAAGAAGCTGCTTTGAAACTGATCTAATAGAATCTAGAATTGAAGTACCGTAAGGATAATACATGTTGTTGTAGAATAATGAAAATTTAACGTATTTTGACGGTGGTAAAAATTTATATGCAGCACCATAATCTTTTATTAAATCTTTTAATAGTTCTTCAATTTGATGTTCTGCAGTTTTTAGTTCCGCTTTACTTGGAGGATTTTTACTTACAACATTACTAACAACAGAAACTACTCTAGGTGGAGCTGGAATTGAAAGTGAAGGATAAACATAAGAAAGCATTTTAAGTATGTTAGACTGATCTGAAGTTTGTTGAATAAGTAAACCTAACTCTATGTCTGTTTTTTCATCGTAAAGAAGTGTTACATTTTTTGGAGCGTGTAAAATATATCGAATACCAGAGCTTGTTTTGTCTAACTCTAGAAAACAGTCTCCGTAAAGTATAGTTGTATGAACAATCTGTGGAAGAATATCGTAAAAACCTGTTTGACGAAAAATACTATCAGCTAACTCTAATCCAACATCAGAAACTTTAGATGTTCCAAAAGAGTCAAAAGAAATTTGATTGTCTCTGTTACCAACATTTGGAGCTAGTATACTGTCAACATATATCTGTAAAGCTTGAGAAGCTTCTGGAATTCTATAGATCATCTGCTCATACTCTGAGTATCTACCAGCTCTGCCCATTGTAAGATCAAAAAACTTTTCAAACAGTGAAACTCCACCATAACCAGTAGTTCCCATTACTTGAAGAATTCTACTAAGATCTGCTGGTGGAACAATCTTAGTTAAATCTAACTTTTTACCAACTTCATCATAAATAAGATTATCATTGGTTAATCTTAAATGATGTTTTAAAACTTCTTGAAGTCTATCTCCAATATTACCTAAAAGAGGACTTTGTTTTTTCTTTACCATGAATCACTACTCCTCCATATTTCTATTGTCAAGAGTTGACTGCAACAATAGAATCTGTTGTTGTTCATCATTTAAATCAACAACCTGATTTTCTTCTTCTTTTACATTATTTTCTTTTTCTTCTTTTGTTTCTTCTTCTATTAAAGGAACATCAATAATATCTAAATATTCTGGATCATTTTCAACATCAATAACTACAGGATGAATCTGTCTTTGATCTAAAGTGTTGAAGATTAGTTTCAAAAGTTCAGAAGTACTCTCTGCAATATCTGTATTTGCTTTTACTATTTTTTTCTTAATCTCTAACTCATCTTTTTTTGTCATTATATCAAGAATATGTTTTTTTGTCTGTACTCTTTTCATTGGTAAATCAGCTTTTAACTTTAACAATTCAGTAACAGCTTCAATGTTTCTTGCACTAAGTGCTCTTCTATCATTAAAATCACTGTACTGTTTTAAAATATTTGTTAAGAGCAATTCAACTTTACTGTCAACTTCGCCTGTAGCATTTATATCTTTTTCTAAATCTTTTATGTATTTTTCAAGTTGATTATTGTCAATTAGTATCTTCACTAATGATTTTTTCATGTTTTTTCACAAATCCCTTCCATTCTGGAAGTATAACATCTTCATGTTTTTTTATTTTAAGTTTTTTATTTTTTTTAAAATGATCAATTATATAGTCATTTATTATAATTCGTTTACTTGTCATGAGTTCTTTATAATCCTTTGCTTCTGGATTTTCAGTTTCGGTAGATTTTTCAGAACTTTCTTTTTCTTTTTCTTTTTTCAAAATCTCTTTTAAGTCATTAACATTAATAACTTCAGATTTTTCTTCTTCCTTTTCTTTTTCTTCAACTTTTTCTTCTTTCTTTTCTTCTTCAGGATCTATCAATTCAGCTTTTTCTTCTTCTTCCAGTTCTTTTTCAGCTTCTTCTTTTATTTGTTCAGGTGTTTTATTCAACTCTTCTTTTGGTATAGAAGGTATTTCAATGTTAGTTGTTAAAAGATCTTTAAGTCTATTTTCTGTTAGAGTGTTGAACAGACTTAATAGTTCAGTGTCATTTATTTTATGAAGATTTAAAATAGCCTGTTGTACAATTTTTTTAAAACCTTTCATGCCTAAATTTTTCTTTAATCTTTGCACACCAGTAGGAGAATTTATTCCAAACTGTCTTTTATAGTATGGAATCATACCTTTAGCAAATTCTCTAATATATTTTTCATACATTCTTAAAACAATCCACAAGTGTTTACAAACTAAATTATTTCTTTTAGGATCTCTAATATCAGGGGGTCTAATTTCTCCAGGACCAAAAGCAGATTTAATTTTAGTTAAATTGTAGTGTGGACCGTAAAACTGAAAAGCTTTACACGGACAAAATAATTTTACTTCAGTAAGAGAAAGAAACTTTGCTGTGTAGTCGATTATTTTTTCTATGTCCTGTCCTGTTAAAAACAAAAGTAGTATTACTGGTTCTATAAGTTTAAACTGTGTGAACTTAAATATCTGATCATATCTTTTACCAGAAATAGATGTTGTTGTGTAGAATTTGATAACACCGTTTACAATAAAAGAATAAAACTGTGCTGTACCAATATTTATAAAGGCTTCCCAATCTTTTGAATTAAGATGTAAACCTTTATAATCTTTAAACTGTTTTTTAGCATAGTCAACTAAATAATCTATTCTTGCTGCTGTTATAACTGTTTTCTTTGACAAGTAGTAAACACCTTCTAACTATCGATTGTACAAAGTATACATTAAATAATATGGAAACTGAGACATAGCATACATTAAGTGAGGACAGAAATAATTAGCAATACCTTTTCTAGCCATATACTTACTGTAGTAGTCTGGACAATTACATCTTGCATGCACTTCTGTTAAACCAAACATCATGAAATAATTAAATAAACTTTCATAATTTTTAGCTAAATCAACCGGTTTACCCTTAAGATTAGCAGCTCCTATTGCAAAATCTTTATCACTAGGTATTCGTGCTGTTATATTCTGCATTAGTGTACCATACAGTGGATCACTCATTGTACTTCCAAAAGAAAAAACACTGTTTGACTTGTCAAGAGATAATTGTGTTACACTGAAGTTTAAACCTAAAACCTTTTGTCGAACCCAGTTAACAACAGTTTCAACTTCATCAGATGATTTATGTTTCTGTAAATCTCTACTTTTACTTTTATCTAAAAAAGTATTAACAGTGTAAGGAAGTATTCGACTGTATGTTAAATAATCAAGATTGTAAGCTAATAAAATTTCAGATTCATTAACAAAGGAAAGTGTAACAATCTTTTTTTCGAGATCTAAATTTGTTACCTTATACTTCTTAAGATCAGTTGGAGAAGTAACAGTATTTGCTGTTAAAGCTGCATTTTTTAATTTTCTTATATTTTTAATGTGATCCTTTGCATCCTGTTCTGCACGATCATAGTATACAATATTACCATCATATTTTTCATGAAGTGTTTCAATAACTAACTTATGAAATTTATCTGTTCTTTCATGTCTTAGTGTAGACAACAGCATCACCTGAAATTTAAATTAGCACAATTATTTTTAAATTCTATTAGTTTAACTATAATATCTGCTTTGTTTTCTTTAATGTAGTTTAACATATTGTTTTCTCTTTTTATTATTTCTAAAACATGTTCTTTTTTTCCAGGATCATTTAAATCCGTAGGTTGAATATTATACTTATGCATCTTAATATTAATTTTATCCTTGATCCAGTCTTTATAGAGTTTATACACCTCATTAATATATTTTTCATCGTGTATTAACTCTTTTCTGATTGTAGTAACATCCATAATTTCTGTAAGAACAGGTGTGTATTTTGTTATAATTTTTTCAGATACTTGTGAGTTGATTAGATCGTTGAAAAATTCAGCAAAGATTTTTTCAAAACATATCTTTTTAATTCTACCAGAAAGTATGTTGTATGAGTATGTAAGAATATTTTGTTGTAAGTTTGAAACTTTACTGTCTTCTAAGTTAAGTGAGTCAACAATCATGTCTATTTCATCATTTGAATTTTCTAAGTAAAACATTTCTTCAATGTTAACATAGTCAATCTCATTTAAAATATCATCTTCTACATTTTCATCTGAATAACTGTTGTTTGGATCTCTAGAAACAATATGATTCATCATTGAATCTTCAGTAATGGAACTTCCTTCATCATTTTTCGTTAAAATGTCTTCAAATTTTACTGTGTTGTATTTTTCTTTTAAGTGTGTAACATTGTAATAAATAGCAGATCTGTGAGCAATTCCGACAAAAATGCTAAACATAACTTTAGATGTGTCTATTTTTGTTAAGTATTTAAAGATAGACAACCAAGCGTTGTTAACAGCTTCTTCAAACTCAAGTCTAAAAGGACTTATAACTTTTGAGCCAATAACCTTTCTAATACTTAAATCAACAATTGGATATATACTTTCTAATATTTCTTGTTTTTTTAAAGTACAGTATTTGTAAATTTTACTATTTTTTCCTATATGAAACCACGATATTAACTCGTAAATTTTATATTTTTCAATTAAATCTTTTAACTGATACTCTTCTTCTAAAGATATTTGGATCTTATCATCATTTGTTTTTAACATTAAATATTTTTTCTTTTTAATAAAAGATTGGGACTCATTTTCTAGCTGTGTTC
>ERZ795048.3076-NODE-3076-length-12789-cov-10.923041_pt1 | contig 12789 bp, 10 predicted proteins | sample MGYA00375132_ERZ795048 | MGnify/ENA primary metagenome ERZ795048 (study PRJEB30177, sample SAMN05720225) | activated sludge metagenome | isolation source: Anaerobic digester | place: Hong Kong | collected 2014-12-17 ...
GGGACCTGCCATGCAACGCCGACTGATCGAATGTGTGCCCAACATCAGCGAGGGCCGCGACCGTGCCAAGATCGATGCCATCGCCAACGTCGTCACCACCGTCGAGGGGGTGCGCCTGCTGGACGTGGATCCCGGAAAGGCGACGAACCGGACCGTGATCACCTTCGTGGGTGAGCCAGAACCCGTGCTCGAGGCCGCGTACCGCCTGATCGCCAAGGCCCAGGAATTGATCGACATGCGGGGCCACAGCGGCGAGCATCCCCGCTTCGGCGCCACCGACGTGTGCCCCCTGGTGCCCGTGAGCGGGGTGTCCATGGAGGAGTGCGCGGAATACGCCCGCCAGCTCGGCGAACGTGTGGGCGGTGAACTCGGCATTCCCGTGTATCTGTACGAAGCCGCCGCCAGCGAGGAGAAGCGCCGCAACCTGGCCAACAACCGCAGCGGGGAGTACGAGGGGCTGAAGAAGAAGCTCGCCGACCCGGCCTGGAAGCCCGACTTCGGCCCGGCGGAGTTCACCGACGGCGTGGCCCGCAGCGGAGCCATCGCCATCGGTGCGCGCAACTTCCTGGTGGCCTACAACGTGAACCTGAACACCACCAGCACGCGCCGGGCCAACGCCATCGCCTTCGACATCCGGGAGGGGGGGCGTGTGAAGCGCGAGGGCGATCCCCTTACCGGCAAGGTGGTGACCGACGCCAACGGCGAGCCGGTGAAGATCCCCGGCCGGCTCAAGGCCGTGAAGGGCATCGGGTGGTACATCGAGGAATACGGCATCGCCCAGCTCTCGCTGAACCTCACCGACATCACGGTGACGCCCGTGCACGTGGCCTTCGACGAGGCCTGCAAGGCCGCGGCCGAACGCGGCATCCGTGTCACCGGCAGCGAGCTCGTGGGCCTGGTGCCCAAGCAGGCCCTGCTGGACGCGGCCGACTTCTACCTGCGCCGGCAGGAGCGCTCCCTGGGCATACCCGAGCGGGAGAAGATCAAGATCGCGGTGAAGTCGCTCGGGCTCGACGACCTGGCCCCTTTCGACCCGGACAAGAAGGTGATCGAGTACCAGCTCGAGGACCCCTCCACCGAACGGCTCGTCCGCATGGACCTGCGCCGGTTCAGCGAGGAGACCGCCGGTGAAAGCCCCGCCCCCGGTGGAGGCTCCGTGGCCGCCTACGTGGGCGCCCTGGGCGCTTCGCTGGGCACCATGGTAGCCAACCTGAGCGCCCACAAGCGCGGCTGGGACGAGCGCTGGGAGGAGTTCAGCCGCCACGCCGAGGAGGGCGAATCGATCCGCAGGGAACTGCTGCGCCTGGTGGATGAGGACACACGGGCCTTCGACCGGATCATGGCCGCCTTCGGTCTGCCCAAGGGCACGGAGGAGGAGCAGGCCGCGCGCAAGGAGGCCATCGCCGAGGCCACCCGCGGGGCCATCCGGGCACCATTGGAGACCCTGCGCACCTGCGTACGCAGCATGGACCTGATGAAGGCGATGGCCGAGAAGGGCCTGCCCGCCTCGGTGAGCGATGCGGGCGTGGGCGCGCTGTGCGCACGTGCCGGCGCCCTCGGGGCCTACCTGAACGTACGGATCAACTGTGCGGGCCTCGACGACGCGGAATTCAACGATGCTGCCCTGAAGGAGGCCGAGGAGCTCAAGCGCCAGGCGGAGGAGCGCGAGGCGGAGGTCATGGCCCTGACCCTGGCCAAGATCTGACCGCGCGCACAACGCCGGGGGCCGCGTGCGCGTATACTTGATGTGATGCTGCACTTCCCCCGCTTCCGGCCGCATGCGGTCTACCGTAATTGGTGGGAGCGGGTGTGGCTCTTCTTTCCCGTGCGGCTCTTCGTGCTGCACCTGAAGAAGGACCTGCTGCTGTTGGGGGCCTGGGCCATGCTCTTCGCTTACATCACCGGCCTGCTCGGTGAGAAGTACGGTATCCCGACCACCTTCCTCTTTCCCGAGTACTTCGGCCGCACGAGCTTCTGGAGCTACCTGCTGGTGGGCTTCTCCGTGGGTGGGTTCTACACGGGCTTCAACCTGTACACGTACACCATCCATGCTGACCGCTTCCCCTTCCTGGCCACGCTGTCCCGCCCCTTCCTGAAGTTCAGCCTCAACAACGCGTTGATCCCACTGGCCTTCACCCTCACCTACCTGTTCTGTTCGGCCCGGTTCCAGCTCACGAAGGAGCTGATCTCCCCCGGCGATGTCGCACTGCACCTCTTCGGCTTCCTGATCGGCATCGCAGGGTTCCAGTTGGTGGCGGTGGGCTACTTCATGCGCACGAACACGGACATCACCCGCCTGCAGGGGTCGCAGCCGGACCCCCGGGCGGACCAGCGCGGACCTGAACGCCAGGTGAGCCGGGCCGAACAACGCCAACAGCAGCGGCTGGCCACCCGGTGGATGAGGCAGGAAAGGCGCACCCCGAAATGGCGCGTGGTCACCTATCTCGTCCCACCCTTCCGCATCGCGTTGGCGCGGGGCATCGACCACTACGACCGGCAGCTGTTGCGGCAGGTGATCTGGCAGAACCACATCAACGGCTCCATCTTCGAGGTGGTGATGGTGCTGAGCTTCCTGGCGCTGGGCGCACTGGGCGACCTCGACCTCTTCGCCATTCCCACGGCTGCCAGCGCTTTCCTGCTGGCCACCATGATCATCATGCTGCTCAGTGCCTTCACCAGCTGGTTCAAGGGCTGGACGGTGACGGTGATCGTGGCCGTGGTCCTGCTGCTGGACGGCTTCAGCCTGCACACCGATCGCTTCCTGGCGGACAACCGCGCCTACGGCATGGACTACGACGGGAAGCCCGCCGCCTACGCGATCGGCCCGGTCACCGAGCACGCCTTCAACGACAGCGCCACCGCCAACAGCCTGCGTCAGGCACGTGCCACCCTGGACCGTTGGGCGGAGCGCAACCGCCCACTGTACGCCGAGGGGCACAAACCGCCCCTGGTCATCGTGTCCTCCAGCGGGGGTGGGTTGCGTGCGATGCTGTGGACCTACCGATGCCTGCAACTCGCCGACAGCCTGGTGGGCGGTGATCTGATGGACCGCACCGCGCTGATCAGCGGGTCCTCGGGCGGACTGATCGGGGCGGCCTACTACCGGCAGGTGGATTGGCTGGCCGGCAGGACGGACACGGTGGATGTTCGGGACCGTCACCACCTGGACGCCATGAGCGAGGACATCCTGAACCCGGTGGCCTTCAGCTTCGTGACCAACGACCTGTTCCTGCGCTACCGGCGCGTGAAGGACGGCACCCACACGTACACCAGGGATCGCGGCTACGCCTTTGAGCGCAGGCTGAACGAACTGACCGGGAACGTCCTGCACCATCGGTTGGCCGATCTGCGCCAGGCCGAGGAACGCGCCGAGATGCCCCTGCTGGTGATGAGCCCCACGACCATCAACGACGGACGCCGGCTGCTGATCGCCTCCAGCCCCGTCGGGTTCCTGACGGACACCCGTACCAGCCCCTTCGTCACGGTGGATGCCAGCCCAGAGAGCGTGGAGCTGTCACGCTTCTTCCGCGCGCAGGAAGCCGATTCCCTGCGCCTGACCTCCGCGCTTCGCATGGGGGCCACCTTCCCCTACATCACCCCGGTGGTGACCCTGCCGAGCGAGCCCCCCATGCGGGTGATGGACGCCGGCATCCGCGACAACTTCGGCTACCGGGTCACGCTGCAGTACCTGTACATGCTGCGGGACTGGGTCCGGGAGAACACCTCGGGCGTGGTGCTACTGCAACTGCGCGACAAACAGAAGGTGCTGGACATCCGGCCGGTGAGCGGCTCGCTGCTGGGGCGCCTGCTGGATCCCGCGCGCAACGTGTACCGGAACGTGGTGCGCGTGCAGGACCAGGACTACGACCTGATGCTGCAGCAGGCGAGCGGGTGGATGGACTTCCCCGTGGAAGTGATCGACGTGGAACTGCAGCACGACGAGGACGACGCGATCTCCCTGAGCTGGCACCTCACCGCGGTGGAGAAGCAGCACGTCCTGCGGGCGGTGTCCTCCCCGCACAACGGCCGGGCCTTCGCCCGGTTGCGCGAGTTGCTGCGCCCGGAACGGGCCGAGCTCACCGGACGGCCCGGCGATGATGCGCCAGCAGTCCCTCCAACGGGTCCGGTGCGGTCCGCAGCAGTTGCATCCCCTTCCGCGCCAGGCGCTCGCTGAGCAGGTCCGCAAGACCGTGGGCCACCGAGCCCGTGGCCACCACCTGGGCACGTTGCTCCGGCGTGAAGCTGTGTGCGATCACCTCCACCAGGGCATCGAAGCGGTCCATCACCAGCTGGCGGGCCGCCGGATGATGCAGCTGTTCCGCGAGCGCCGCCGTGCGCCTGGCCAGCACGGGAGCAGGCATCACCGCGCCATAGACCTCGCCGATCACGTGCCGTACGTCCGGGCCGTTCTCGCCGAAGAGCGCCAGCAACAGGTCGCCGGGCAACCTGCGGTACAGTGCCTCCCGCAGCAGATGACGACCGATGTCCGCTCCGCTACCCTCATCTCCCAGGAGATATCCCAGGGAAGGCATCAGGGTGCGCAGGTCCTTCCCGTCGAAGTATCCGGCGTTCATGCCCGTCCCCAGGATCAGGACCAGACCGGCATCCTCACCCAGCAGCCCTCTGGCAGCCCCGAGCAGGTCGCTCGCCACATGGACCTCGGCTCGTGGGAAGAGGGGCGAGATCACGTCCAGCAACCGGGACTCGCGGGCAGGATCACCGCAACCGGCACCGTACACGTACACCTGACCGGCCTTCAGCATGTCTCCTGCGGTCGAGAGCCGCTGGTGAAGCTGTTCTCCGAAGCTCCTGCCCTCCCCCTTCAACGGATTGAAGCCCGGAAGTCCCGCCTCTCCTTCGGCCGGCAGGCGATGTACCTCCCCATCCCCCTTCCACCAGGCCCAGCGCGAGGAGCTGGCACCGATGTCGGCGACCACGATCGGACGTTCCATGTCCGAAAGGTAGTCCGGCCGTCAGCCGTTGAAGAGGAACTTGTTCGGGGAGTTGAGCCCGTGCTTCACCGCGTACATCACCACCGCGGCGGTGTTGTTCACCCCCAGCTTCTGCATGATGTTCCGGCGATGCGTGGTCACGGTATGGGCGCTCAGGTCGAGCAGTTCGGCGATCCGGGTATAGGACAGCCCGTCCGCGATCAACCGGACCACCTCCACTTCGCGCTCCGTCAGGGAGACCGGGTCACAGGTCAGCGGCTGGTGCTCGAAGCGGTCCAACCGGATGTCGGCGCGTTCCAGGGCCTCCACGATCTTCCCGCAGAAGAACCGGTCACCGTCCGCGGTCTGCAGCACCGCATCCACGATCTCGTCCCTCCCGCAGTCCTTCTTGATGTACCCGGAGACCCCGCTGCGCAGGGCGTTCATGATGGCCACCGGCGAGGGATCCGCGGTGATGGCCACGAAGCGGGTGCGCTTCCAGTGCGACAGGCCGTCGCGTACGCTCTCCGCACCGAAGCCTTCGGCCGTATGGTCGATCAGCACCACGTCCGGCCGCACCTCCGGCAGCCGGGCGAACAGCTCCTCCTTGTCGCGCACCACGCCGGCCACCTGCACCCGCGGAATGCCGGCGAAGATGGTCTCCAGGCCGATGATCGCCAGGTCACTGGTGTCCGCGAGCAGGAGTTGGATGGCCATGCTTGTTTAGACTGATCCTAAACAGTGGACGAAGGTAGTCCCTGGAGCGATCGGCGGTGGCATGAGTTCTACACCATCGATCGTGGGCCCACCGGGAACAGCGCGCCCTCACTGGCGGCCAGCGTGTTGGGAAAGACCTCGCGCGCTTCCCGGAGCAGGGGCTCCTCCGACTTGTAGCGGGAGCTGAAATGCCCCAGGAGCAGGGTACCGACACCGGCCTCCCGGGCGATGAGACCCGCCTGCCGTCCGGTGGCATGCATCGTTTCCCGCGCCCTGGCGGACAGTTGTTCCGTGAAGGTGGCCTCGTGGTAGAGCAGGTCCACACCCCGCAGGTACGGGACCAGCCCGGGGTCGTACGCCGTGTCCGAGCAGTAGGCATAGGCCCGCTGCGCCGGTGGATCCTGCGTGAGCTCCGCGTTCGGGACCACCGTGCCATCCTCCAGATGGAGGTCCTCCCCGGCCTTCACTGCGTTGCGCTGGAAATGAGGGATCCGATGCACTTGATCACGAAGCAATGGCCTGGGTCGGGGATGCTCACGGAACACGAAGCCCGTGCAGGGGATCCGATGCTTCAACGCGAGGGCGGTGACCTGCACACGATCGTCGGTGAACACCTCTGCCCCTCTCTCCGGACGCGTATGGTGCAGGTGCAGGGGGTACCGAAGCCAGGTACCGGAGGCCTTCAGCTGCATGTGGACGATGTCGCCCAGTTCGGGAGGTCCGTACACGTGCAGTTCCGTCCTCCGGCCCATCAGGTGCATGGAACTGATCAGGCCCATGAGTCCCAGGTAATGGTCGCCATGGAGGTGGCTGATCAGCACCCGCGAGATCCGGTTGAAGTTGGCACCCACCGTTCGCAGCCGCTCCTGGGTGCCCTCGCCACAATCGATCAGGTACAGCCGCTCCCCCACGTTCAGCAATTGCGCCGTGGGATAACGGCCCCGTGCGGGCAACGCGGCCCCGGTGCCAAGGGTGGTGAGCTCGAAACGCAAAACGAAAGGCCCCGGTGTCCGGGGCCCTCGCAAATTACGTTCGGTCCGCGCTCAGCGATGCAGCACCATGCGCCCGGTGAAGGAACTGCCGCCGCTGGTGAGGCGATAGAGGTAGATGCCGTCGCCCAGGGTGCCGGCCTCGAAGGGTACCCGGTTCAGGCCGGTCTTGCCCGCGACACGGACCTCGTACTGCTCGGCACCCACGAGATCATAGACCGTGAAGGCCACTTCCGCGGGGCGGTCCAGGGTGAACTCCACCGTGGTGCGCTGGGCGAACGGGTTCGGCACGTTCCGCACTCCGGAGATGCCCGCCCTCGTGCGTTCCGCGATACCCACGGCCGGAGCAATGGTGATCGAGTAGCCCGTGAAGGTCTGGTTGAACGGGATCGGAAAACCGCCGATGTTGGAATAGCCGATCACGGCCAGATCGATCGGAAAGAAGCCGTCCTGGGTGGGCGTGCCCTCGATGAGCCCGCAACCGAGCACCGTGGGCAGGAAGGTGCAGGGGGCCGCGGTCTGCGAATTGCAGGACACGCTGAGCCCCGGAGGCAGGCCGATGACCTGGTCCAGCTTCACCGAATCGATGGCGACCGCCGGCAGGTTCGGGCTGATGTCGGCGGCGTTGGTGGGAACGATGAGGTTCAGCGTATCGCTGTAGAACATGCCCACCTGGCCGGACACGAAATCGGTGAGCGTATCGGGCCAGACGCCGAAGACGCTATCCTGGTACAAGGGGTTGGGCGTGCATTGGGCCGCGGCCTCCAGACCGGCGACCGCCATGACGGCCAGGAACAGGTAGCGCTTCATGATGTACGGGGACTTATTGGTCCTTCTTCACGTCCTTCTCGATCTCCTCCATGAAGAGCAGATCGATCGCCTCCTGCAGGGTGGGCGTGATGGAGATGACGCTTTCGAGCTGGGAGATCTGGACCAGTTTCTTCACCGGCTCCTGCAGGCCGCAGACCACCAGGGAACCGTCCACGCTCTTGCAGAGCCGGTTGGCCACCAACAGCGCGCTCAACCCGCTGGAATCGCAGTAGCGCGTGGCGGAAAGGTCCATGATGATGTTGCGCACGCCGGTCTTGTTGAGGTACACCAGCTCGCTCTTCAACTCCGGAGCACAGGTCGTGTCCAGCTTGTCCACACTGGAGGTCACCAGCGTGTACTTCCCCTTGTCCTCGATGGTGAAATTCATGGCGTTCGCTTGTGCCGGCCCACTGGACCGGTCGAGGTCAAATATAGCATGCTATTGTTCCCGTGGTATGCGGGAAGCGAGCAGGTACAGGACCGCCATCCGGACCGCCACGCCGTTCTCCACCTGGTGCAGGATGATGCTGGCCCCGCTGTCGGCCACGTCGCTGGTGATCTCCACACCGCGGTTGATGGGCCCGGGGTGCATGATGGTGATGTCCTTCCCGATCCGCTCGTACCGCTCGCGGTCCAGGCCGAACAGCATGGCGTACTCGCGCAGGCTGGGGAAGTTGGCGATGCCATCGCCGCCCTGCCGTTCCAGCTGGATGCGCAGCATGTTCGCCACATCGCACCAGGCCAGGGCCTTGTCCAGGTCGTGTTCCACCTTCACCCCGAGCGTGTCCACGTACCGGGGCATCAGGGTCGTGGGGCCGCAAAGCATCACCTGGGCGCCCAGCTTGCGCAGGCAGAGGATGTTGCTCAGCGCCACGCGGCTGTGCAGGATGTCCCCCACGATCAGGACCTTCCTTCCCTTCACGGACCCCAGCTTCTCGCGGATGCTGTAGGCGTCCAGCAGCGCCTGGGTGGGGTGCTCGTGGGTTCCGTCGCCCGCGTTCACGATGCGGGCGGGCACATGGCGGCTCAGGAACACGGCGGCCCCGGGGTCGGGGTGGCGCATCACCACCATGTCCACCTTCATCGCCAGGATGTTGTTCACCGTGTCGATGAGGGTCTCCCCCTTCTTCACGCTGCTGCTGGAGCTGGAGAAGTTCACCACGTCGGCGCTGAGGCGCTTCTCGGCGAGCTCGAAGCTGATGCGGGTGCGGGTGCTGTTCTCGAAGAAGAGGTTGGCGATGGTGATGTCGCGCAGCGAGGGCACCTTCTTGATCGGGCGGTTCAGCACTTCCTTGAAGCCGTCCGCGGTGCGGAAGATGAGCTCGATGTCCTCGGCGGAAAGGTCACCGATGCCCAGGAGGTGATCGGTGCTCAGCTGGCCGGACGGGTTGTCAGTGCTCATGGGATATCGGATCGGCGGCCGGGGCACCGCGTCGGTCACTGCCGGTCTCGAGCACCACCTGGTCGGCTCCGTCGGTCTCCTTCCATTCCACGCTCACCCGCTGGCCGTCCAGGCTGTCCACCCAGCGCCCCACATAGTCGGGCTGGATGGGCAGCTCCCGTTGGAAGCGCCGGTCGATGAGCGTGAGGAGCTGCACCTGTTCCGGACGGCCGAAGGCGAGCAGCGCGTCGAGGCCGGCCCGGATGCTGCGACCGGTGTAGAGCACATCGTCGATCAGCACCACCCGCCTGCCGTCCAGGGTCAGGTCCAGCAGGGTGCTGCTCGGGGCCAGCGGCATGTCGCGCCGGCGGAAATCGTCGCGGTGGAAGGTGATGTCCAGCTCTCCGTAGAGGAAGTCGTCGTGCCCGAGTATGCGTCCCAAGGCGGCCTTCAGCCTCCTTGCCAGCAACACCCCCCGGGGCTGAAGCCCGATGAGCACGGTGCCCTTCAGGTCGCCATGGTCCTCGATCAACTGGTAGCAGAGGCGCGTAAGCGTGAGGGCGAAGGCCCGGGAGCCCAGGATGACCGAGGTGCGCATGCCTGGGCGAAGATAGCGGGGCGCCCCGGAACGCAAGCGGCCCGCCGGATGGGGCGGGCCGCTCGTTCAGGTCGCTTGGGAGCGCTTATTCCTCCTCGGAGTCGTCGGCGTCCTTCTTCTTCTTGCCGGCCTTCTCCTGGTCCTCCATCTGGCTCTTCAGGTCGCTCAGCACGCCCAGGTCGCCCAGGGTGCTCTTCTCGACCTTCTCGTTGATGGAGCGGACGGCGGCGCCGGAACCCTCACCGCCACCCGTGCGGCGGCCACCGCGCTTGGCGGGTGCCTCCACCACGTCGTCACCCTCCTCGAAGGTGCGGGTGTGGCTCAGGGTGATGCGGCGGGCATCGCCATTGAACTCGAGCACCACGAAGGGCAGCTTCTCGTCCATGGCGGCCTTGGAACCGTCCTCCTTCTTCAGGTGCTTGGCGGCCACCGTGCCTTCCATGCCATAGGGCAGGGCCACGGTGAAGTTGTTGCCGCTCTTGCCCACGATGGTGCCCTCGTGCACGCTGCCCGGGGTGAAGGTGGAACCGAACACGTCCCAGGGATTCTCCTCGGCCTGCTTGTGGCCCAGGCTCAGGCGGCGGTTCTCCTTGTCCACCTCCAGCACCACCACATCGATGTCGTCACCCACGTTGCAGAACTCGCTGGGGTGCTTGATGCGCTTGGTCCAGCTGAGGTCGCTGATGTGGATGAGACCGTCGACGCCCTCCTCCAGCTCGGCGAAGATGCCGAAGTGGGTGAAGTTGCGCACCTTGGCGGTGTGCTTGCTGCGGACGGGGTACTTGAACTCGATGTCCGCCCAGGGGTCCGGAGCGAGCTGCTTCATGCCCAGGCTCATCTTCCGCTCCTCGCGGTCGATGTTCAGGATCACGCACTCGATCTCCTGACCCTCCTTCAGGAAGTCCTTCGGGCTGCGCAGGTGCTGGCTCCAGCTCATCTCGCTCACGTGCAGCAGGCCTTCCACACCGGGGGCCACCTCCACGAACGCGCCGTAGTCGGTGATCACCATCACCTTGCCGGTCACCTTGTCGCCGGCGTTCATCTCGGCGCTCAGGGCGTCCCACGGGTGCGGGCTCAGCTGCTTGATGCCCAGGGCGATCCGCTTCTTCTCGTCGTCGAAGTCCAGGATCACCACGTTGATCTTCTCGTCCAGGGTCACCACCTCCTCGGGGTGGCTCACGCGGCCCCAGCTCAGGTCGGTGATGTGCACCAGGCCGTCCACACCGCCCAGGTCCACGAACACGCCGTAGCTGGTGATGTTCTTGACCGTGCCCTCGAGCACCTGGCCCTTCTCCAGCCCGCTGATGATCTGCTTCTTCTGCGCCTCGAGCTCCTCCTCGATCAGCGCCTTGTGCGAGACCACCACGTTCTTGAACTCCTGGTTGATCTTCACGACCTTGAACTCCATGGTCTTGCCCACGTACTGGTCGTAGTCACGGATCGGCTTCACGTCGATCTGCGAACCGGGCAGGAAGGCCTCGATGCCGAAGACGTCCACGATCAGACCGCCCTTCGTGCGGCACTTCACCAGGCCGGTGATCACCTCATCGTTGGCCATGGCGTGGTTCACCTTGATCCAGGCGTTGTGGACGCGGGCCGTCTTGTGGCTGATGATCATCTGCCCGCCCTTGTCCTCCTGCTTCTCGATGTAGACCTCCACCTTGTCGCCCACCGCGAGGTCGGGCTTGTAGCGGAACTCGCTCAGGGGCACGACACCCTCGGACTTGTAGCCGATGTTGATGACGACCTCCTTCTTGTTCATGCCCACCACGGTGCCGTCGACCACCTCCTTCTCGGCGATGCTCGTCAGCGTGTCCTCGTAGGCCTTCTCAAGCTGGGTGCGCTGGGCGTTCCCGGCCTCCTGCTGACCGTCCTCGAGGGCTTCCCAGTCGAAATCGGCGGGGGGCTCTGCGAAGGTCACGGTGCCTGTGTTGCCCGAACCCTCCACGGGGGTGGGGGGCTGGCTCTTGGCCGCGGCGCGCGCCGGGGCCTGCTGTGCGGCCTCCGGTGCGGCGGCCTGCTGTTCGGCGCCCTCGGAGGGGGCCTGCTGTTGTTCTTCAGCCATGTCGGCTGTTCGTACTTGTATCCCGGGCCAGGGGAGCGCGACCCGGAAGGGGTTGTTGATCAAAAAAAGCCCGTGGCGCTCCTGCACGGACTTTCCCGAAAGGGGCCGCGAAGATAGCCATTTTTCTTTGGTCGTGAGCGGGTTAGGCAGCTTTCCCGGGCGACCTCCCCGAACCGGGCGCCTACCTTTGACGTTCTTCCGCCGACCGGCACCGGACCCATGCGCAGCTTCGAGATCCCCGACCACTACCGATCCGGCCTCATCGGCCGGGTGAAGGCCCACCGCAAGGCGCACGACCCGCGCAAAAAGGACCTGAGCCCCACGCTCCTGGACCTGGGGCCGGTGCGCTTCGTGCTCGCGCGCCATTTCGGCTTCTGCTACGGCGTGGAGAACGCGATCGAGATCAGCTACAAGGCCCTGGAGGAGAACCCGGGCAAGCGGATCTTCCTGCTGAGCCAGATGATCCACAACCCCGCCGTGAACGATGACCTGGTGGCCCGTGGCATGCGTTTCGTGCAGGACACCGAAGGCAACCTGCTCATGGACTGGGACGAGCTCACGGCCGACGACATCGTGATCATCCCCGCCTTCGGCACCACCCTCGAGACCGAGGCGCGGCTGAAGGAGAAAGGCATCGACCCGCTGCGCTACAACACCACCTGCCCTTTCGTGGAGAAGGTGTGGAAGCGCAGCGACCAGCTCGGCGACCAGCAGTACACCGTCATCATCCATGGCAAGGCCGTGCACGAGGAGACCCGCGCCACGTTCAGCCACACCGTGCGCAAGGCGCCGGCGGTGGTGCTTCGCGACATGGCCGAGGCCGAACTGCTCGGGCGCATCATCCTGGGCGAGGAACCGCTCGAGACCTTCGAACGCGTCTTCCGCGACCGGGCCAGCGAAGGCTTCGATCCGGCCAGGGACTTCGACCGCGTGGGCGTGGTGAACCAGACCACCATGCTGGCCACCGAGACCCAGGCCATTGCCGACCACTTCAAGCAGGTGATGCTGCGGAAGCATGGCGAGGCCGACCTCAAGGCCCACTTCGCCGACACGCGCGACACGCTCTGCTACGCCACCAACGACAACCAGGACGCCACGAACGAACTGCTGAAGGCCGAGGCCGACCTGGCCCTGGTGGTGGGCGGCTACAACAGCAGCAACACTAGCCACCTGGTGGAACTGCTGGAGCAGCGGTTCCCGACCTACTTCATCAAGGACGAGGCGGAGATCCTGAGCGCGGAAACGATCCGGCACTTCAACTACCCCGCGCACAAGCTGGAGACCACCAAGGACTGGCT
>ERZ795048.3084-NODE-3084-length-12762-cov-5.102857_pt1 | contig 12762 bp, 11 predicted proteins | sample MGYA00375132_ERZ795048 | MGnify/ENA primary metagenome ERZ795048 (study PRJEB30177, sample SAMN05720225) | activated sludge metagenome | isolation source: Anaerobic digester | place: Hong Kong | collected 2014-12-17 ...
TTAACTGGTGAACCTAGATTCAGTTCGTATATTATGCATTATGCTGGAGCACCTAGTAATCAAGCAAGAATTGATGTCATTAAAAAAGATATTGAAATTTGGAATGAATCTAAGCCAGATTATAAATTTAAGAAAAATATTATCTAGTTTTTCATAACCAATTATTTCTTTTAACAAATAAATGTTTTCTTGAACAATATCTAAAGACTTTTCATTATAAACACTAATAATATTAGTTATTTCATTCATACTAAAACCATATTCTTTTAACTTAATCATAATATCATCAGTAGCACTATATTTTATTAACGAATTATATATTCTTAAAGCTCTTTTAGCAGTTATATTAGGTACTACTAATAAATTCTCATAGTTTTCTTTTATTTTATTAATGGCATCTTCTCCTAAAGTATTAACAATATTAATGGCTGTTTTTTCTCCACAGCCACTTATTAAAGAAGATGACAAAAATTCTATTAAAGCATCTTTGCCTTCAGGAACTACTTTTTCATAATTTTTAACACTATATTGATAACCATATCTTTCGTGATTAGTAAGAGATCCATAAAATATATATTTATCCTCTTTATTTAAATCATTAAAATAACCAGTAAAAGTAATTACTTTATTTAAAAAATCTTGCATTTCTTCATCGTTAGTCTCTTTTATTTTAAAAAGCCCTACTTTATAACCATTATTACCTTCAAATATAATATTTCTAAAATTGCCTTTTATATAATTCATATATTACTCCTAAAAGAATTATACATCTCATACATTTGTTTGTAAATGTTTTAAAATAAAAAAGATAAATAATTTATCTTTTAGGTTGCATAACTTCTAAAACAAGATAAGTCTTGATATTAATTTTATTTAAACATTCCTTCAATTTTATCTTCAGCATAATCACCAAAAGTAGGAACAGTAAAATCATATCCAGATAAATAAACACCGTTTCTACTAGCAACAGCTAAAATAGTTGCCCAATGCCAATTAGTTTCTTGAGTCATCCCCTTAGCTTTTAATTCAGCAATTTTTTTTAAACTAGCTTCAATATTAGAAATATCTTCCTCTGAACCATTTTCAGTTTTTAAAATAGCTAGTGTTTCATCTGCTATACTTTGTAATTCTGATTCTGGATATTTATCCATAATAGTTAATATATTATCTAAATATACTTCTTTTCTAGCCATCTTAATTTTGTCTTTGTTACCTCGCCAATCATTAAACATCAAAGCCCCGGCAGTAACTACAACCGCTATGCCAACAACAGCAACCTTGGTAGTAATTTCCTTAAAAGAGTGCTTTTTTCTAAAATGAGCTTTATCTGTTTGACTTTTTCTTCTAGCTTCTTTAATAGCATAAGGATTATAAGTAACTTTACCCTTATGCATTTCATTATATCTTAGTTCATCCATATTATCACTACCCTAATAATATTATAATTAATATTATTAATTTTTTCAATTTATTCTTTGACCATAGATTTTATTATCAATAATTTTGGTAATTTTTATTTTATATTCTTTTCCTTTAATTAGTTTTTCTTTAAAAACAACATTTAAGTAATTAGAAGTATGACCATTACTTTCTATACCACTTTTTTCAATTAAAACAATTGTTTCTTTGCTAATAAATTTTTTAGCATATTTTAATTCTAATTTATTAGATAATTCTATTAATTTATTAACTCGATCTTTTTTTTCTTCATCTTTAACAATATTATTTAACTTAGCTGCTATCGTGTTATCTCTTTTAGAATATGGAAAGACATGAATTTTAGAAAATTTAACTTTTTTAATAAATTTTAAAGTATCTAAAAAATCTTTATTAGTTTCAGTAGGAAATCCAACTATAACATCTGTAGTAATATTAATGTTTTTTCTTACTTTTCTAATTTTTTTGATAATATCTAAGTATTCATGAGAATTATATCTACGATGCATTTCTCTTAAAGTATTATCACTACCACTTTGTAAAGGAATATGAAGATGATTACATATTTTAGGATTGTTTTTTAATTCATTTAAGAATTTGTCATCTAGTTCGGTCACTTCAATACTGGATATTCTTATTCTATCTAAATCAGCTAATTTAGATATTTCATGAATAACATCAGTTAGATCTTTATCTTCATAATGATAATTACCAGTATGAATACCTGTTAACACTACTTCTTTATAACCGTTTTTTACTAATAAAGTTACTTCTTTAATTATTTTAGTAAAATTTTTACTTCTTTCTCTTCCTCTTGTATAAGGAATAGTACAATAAGTACAAAAGTTATTACATCCATCTTCTATTTTGACAAAAGCTCTAGTTTTGTCACTAAAATTAGTTATGAACATATCTTCAAATGGCACTTTATTTAAATCATAAAATTTAGTAATTTTATTTTTGTTTTTTATATATTCTTTTACTAAAGATACTATTTTACTTTTATCATGAGAACCAAGTAAAATATCAATATTTAAATCTGCTAAATCTTTTTGATGATTTTCCGCCATACACCCACATACAACAATTATAGCTTTGGGATTTTCATGATGACTTCTTCTAATCATCTTACGACTCTTCTGATCAGCTTGATTAGTAACACTACAAGTATTAATAATAACTACATCAGCATTATCACTAACTATTTTAGCACCATCCTTGATAAATGCTTCTTTAATAAATTCGCTTTCATAGGTGTTTACTTTACAACCTAAAGTAATTACTTTAATTTTCATATTTTACTTCCTAACTTAAAAAAGCCTTTAAGGCTTTAAGATAAATTTTTTTGTAATTGTTTTAAAGCTTCTAACAAAGCTTCTTCTTTTTCATAACTTAAAGTTAAAGGCTTAAATTTTATTTCTTCTGTTGTAGGTATACCAGCGGAAATAATATCAACTTTTTTAACCTGTAAATCATCATCACTATTTTCCTCTTCATAATTTAAACTGCGATTTTTATTGCGTTTTACTAATTCGTTATAACTGATAATAGAGTCTTCTTCCTCTTTCATTTCATAAGGCGTTAAATCAATATTTAATTGTTCTCCTGAAGAAGCTATTTCTCTAGCTATTTTAATAATATCACTTTGATCATTTTTAGTGTTTTCAATAATGTGATTGTCTTCCCATTCTAAATGTTCATCACTACTTCTAATTAAATAAAGTAATACAACTAACAAAATTAACAAAGCAATAATCAATCCAAAATAAATATAGTCTGAAAACACTAAAAGAGATAAAAAATATTTTATACTATTTATAAATGCATCCATATAGTAAGCCTCCGAATACATAAGTATTTTAACAAATAACTAGATTTAATTAAATACTTTAAAAGTAAATTTTACACATCATCTGTCAATTAATTAGTAAACACTAGTTTAAATAGAATGTCAAATTATTTAATAAAACTATCAAACTTTTTAAATTCATTATTGTTTCTTAAACTATCATTATCAAGTTCATTTAATAAATGCTTTTCACTATTACTTAATCTATTAGGAATAATAATCTTACAAATAACATATAAATCCCCTGCACGGAAAGAATCATCTTTTTTAATTCCTTTTCCTTTTAGCTTATATTTATCACCATTTTGAGTTCCTTCTTTGATAGTTAAAATAACATTATCTTCTAAAGTAGGAATCTCTTTTTTACAACCTAGAGTAGCCTCAACTATGGTAAGAGGCATTTCAATATATATATCATCATTTTCTCTTTTAAAGAGTGGATGATCAGCAACATTAAATTCAATATATAAATCACCATTATCTCCACCGTTATAACCAGCCTCACCTTTGCCAGAAAGACGTAATCGGTCACCAGTTTTGGTGCCTTTAGGAACAGTAATGGTTATTTCTTTCGTTTCCTCAACACGACCTTTACCACGGCATTTTTTACAAATACTTTCAAATATTTTACCACTACCACCACATTTACTACAGGTAGTTTCAGTTTGAAATACACCAAATAAACTTCTTTGCTCCGCAATTACCCGGCCAGTTCCGCCACAAGTAGGACAAGTTTTTGCTCCATGACCACCCTCACCATTACATTCATCACAAACTTCTTCTAAATTTAGTTTTAAAGTTTTTTTAGTTCCAAATATAGCTTCATTAAATTCTAAATTTATTCTCATTAAACTATCACTACCACGAACCGGTCTTTTAGCACTTCTATTAGAATTACCAAAACCATAAGAACCACCAAAAAATTGTTTAAAAATATCTCCTAAATCAAATTCGTCAAAAGAAGAAAAATCTCCTGAGAAACCGCCAAAGCCAGAACCACCAGCATTCCCATTAAAAGCACTTTTACCAAATTGATCGTACTGACGTCTTTTGTTTTCATCTGACAAAATTGCATAGGCTTCCCCTATTTCTTTAAACTTAGCCTCAGCTTCAGGACTTTTATTTAAATCTGGATGGTATTCTTTAGCTTTTTTACGAAAAGCGCTTTTTATTTCCTCTTGAGTAGCAGTTTTGCTAACTCCTAATATTTCATAATAATCTTTTTCTGTTGCCATATTATCACCTCATTATTCGCCAGAAATATTTATATTTTCTACTAATATAGATGGAAACATTACACTTAAGCCAAAGTTTTCTAAATCATTGCCTACAGCAATTACATTACCTAATAGTTCAAATATATTAGTAGTCATTACAAACATTTTAATAGCTTTATCTTTTTTACCATTTTTAACTATATATCCTTGACATTGCAAAGCTATATCACCAGTTAAAGTTCTTGTACCTACATGTAATCCATCAACCCTATCGACAATTATACCATCTTTTACTTTTTTTATTAACTCATTAAAAGACATTTTACCAGGTTTTAGATAACAATTTTTAATTAAATTAGAATTACCAGTTGATTTTGTTTTAGCAATTATAGCTTCCTTATTATCATAAAGAATAGTTTTAAAGACTCCTTCTTTTACTATTTCTTTATAATAAGTTTGAGTTCCTTCCCCATCAAACAAATTACTTGTTACCATATTTGTATTAGCTGGATCTTCAACGATAGTTATTTTATTAGAAAATATTTTTTTATTTAATTTACCCACCATAACAGATTGTTTCAAACGAATGTTTTTAGCAAAGAAAACATCTATAAAATTATCAAAAATTCCTGACATTACTTCATTTGTTAACAATACCTTAACTTTCATATTATTAGGAGTTTGAAAATTTAATTTATCATAAGTAGATTCTATTTTAGCTTTTATTTTTTGCATTATTTTAATCTTATCAAAATCTTTACTAAAAACATCTACGTAAGCTGTCTCGGTTTTCTTATCTTCTTTAATTGTTAGTTCAACTCCAACATTAATAAACTCATTATTATCTTTTAAAAAGGTATCTTTATTAGTTATTTCTTTAGTGTTTTGAAAATAACTAAAACTACCAATTACCGTATCTAAAAAAGGATATTCTTTTTTTAAATTGTTTAACCCTTTTAAAAATTCTTTTATTTCATCTAAATTAATATTTAAATTTTTTAGTTTTTTAGATTCTATTTTAAATTGTTTAGCAAAAGTAGTTTTTTCTTTATTATCTGATAATAAAGAATCTTTTATTAAAGCACTAATAATATCAGAAGGATTATTTAAATTAGAAGTATATAAATTTAAATTTTTACCTTTATAAACTGATTTTATTTTATAATACTCACTTTCGGAAATTTCTAATTTTTCTATTCGTTGATTAAAAGATTTTAAATAAATACTTTTTGATGTTGATTTAAGTACTTCTAACTTTAAATCTTTTTTTATTCCTTCTTTAATTAATTTTTCAATCATTAGAAGCACCTCCAACTAAAATGGATGATATTTTTACAGTTGGCTGACCAATTGTTACTGGCACCCAACCACTTTCACTACCACAACCACCAGAAGAATATTTTAAATCATCACTAACCATTTCCACATTACTTAGTATTTCTAAAGTATTACCAATTAAACTGGCCATTTTTACCGGTGTAGCTATTTTACCATTTTTAATTAAATAACCTTCTTCAACTAAAAAATTAAAATCTCCCGTAGCAGTATCAACACTACCGCCACCTAGTTTCTTAGCATACAACCCATACTTAATATTTTTAAACATATCTGCTATTTTATCAGTACCTGGAGCTAGATAGGTATTATTCATTCTAGAAGTTGGAGCAAAACGAAAATTTTGTCTTCTACTACTACCAGTTAAACCATGTTTCATTTGACGATCGTTTAAATAATCAACTAAGTAACTTTTTAAAATTCCGTTTTTGATTAAAATGTTTTTTCTGGTTTTGTTACCTTCATCATCATAAGTAGTCGTTCCCCATAAATTTGGTATTGTCCCATCATCTATGATAGTTACTTTTTTAGAAGCTATTTTTTTACCTAATTTACCATTTAATACTGATAGATTTTTAGCTACTGCTGTTGCTTCCATGGCATGACCACAAGCCTCATGAAATATAACTGCTCCAAAACCACTTTCTAATATAACTGGCATCTTACCACCTTTGATATAAACAGCTTTTAATTTATTTATAGCTGAATCAACTATTTTTTTAATTTCTGTTTCTAAATCTATCTTTTTTATAAACGACGTATCATCAAAAAAACGATACATTTCACTACTTTTTTCTACTTTGTCATTTTCACTTACTGTAATACTTATTCGCACGCCAGTATAATTTCTATCTTCAGTTATATATTTACCCAAAGAATTAGCTATTATGATTTCTTTTTTAAGAATATCAAAGACTATTTTAACTTCTATAACTCTTTTATCATATTCTCGAGCTATTTTATTAATAGTCTCTAAGAACTCTTTTTTGTCTTTATCTGTCATATCAGTATATTGGCGCTTTTTACCAGCACTTTTTAAAACAACATTTTCTAGTTTAGGCTTAGAATTAAAATTATCTTTTAATTTAGTTATAATTTTAGTCAAATTTTCTTTAGTAATCGTATTAGTATCAGCATATAAAATATTGTCTTTTAAAGCCAGTCTAATACCTACTCCTTCAGCATAAGATGTATTTACTTTATCTATTTTATTATTTAAAAAAGTAATTGATCTGTTTTGAAAATTTTCATAGAAAATTTCACTAAAATCAGCTCCAGTAGTTAAACTATAATTTATTAAATGTTCTGCTAGCTCTTCATTCATTTTAACTCCTTATTTAATATTATTAAGGGCTCTTAAAAGAGCCCTAACAATAATTTATTTTTCTTCGTATTCTGCTTCTTTTACGTTATCATCTTTATCTTTTTTAGATGATTTTTTTTCTGCTTTTGGTTCAGATTCTTTAGCTTCCTCTTGTTGTTTTTTTGCAGCTTCTTCATAAACTTTGGTAGCAAGCCCCATAGCTATTTCATTAAGTTCATCTTTTTGCTTTTTAATTTCTTCTAAGTCGCTACCCTCCATAGTTTTTTTAAGTTCAGCTATTTTGTCTTCAGCTTTTTTCTTATCATCTTCACTAACTTTATCACCTAGATCTTTAATAGCTTTTTCAGTAGCAAAAATAACTTGGTCAGCTTCATTTCTAGTATCTACTTCATCTTTACGTTTTTGATCAGCTTCTTTATTAGCTTCAGCTTCTTTCATCATTTTATCTATTTCCTCATCAGTTAAATTAGTTGATGATGTAATTGTAATTGATTGTTCTTTGTTAGTACCTAAGTCTTTTGCTGTTACACTAACAATACCATTAGCATCAATATCAAATTTCACTTCAATTTGAGGAACCCCTCTAGGTGCTGGTGGTATATTAGTTAATTGAAATCTACCTAAAGTCTTATTGTCAGCGGCCATTGGTCTTTCCCCTTGTAAAACATGAATATCAACAGCTGGTTGATTATCAGCAGCTGTACTAAATACTTGACTCTTGCTAGTTGGAATAGTGGTATTTCTTGGTATTAAAGCAGTCATAACATCACCTAAGGTTTCAATTCCTAAAGAAAGTGGTGTTACATCAAGTAATACTAAGTCATCTACTTCACCAGTTAAGACTCCACCTTGAATAGCTGCACCCATAGCTACAACTTCATCAGGGTTTACTTCTTTACTTGGCTCTTGACCCATTTCTTTTTTAACTAATTCTTGAATATAAGGTATTCTAGTTGATCCACCAACTAAAATAACTTTATTAATGTCGGTTTTTTTCATTTTAGCATCTTTTAAAGCTTTATGAACTGAGTCTAAAGTAGAATCAAATAAATCTCTATTTAGTTCTTCAAATTTAGCCCTTGTTAATTTAGTCTCAAAATGAAGTGGTCCATCACTACCTTGGGTAATAAATGGCAAACTAATATCTGCTGATGTAACACTACTTAAATCCTTTTTAGCTTTTTCAGCAGCATCTTTAATTCTCTGCATAGCCATTTTATCTTTTGATAAATCAACACCTTGTTCTTTTTTAAACTCACTTACTAAGTAATCCATAACATTTTTATCAAAGTCATCTCCACCTAAGCGATTATTACCACTAGTAGATTTTACTTCAAACACACCATCACCTAGTTCTAGGATAGAAACATCAAACGTTCCACCACCTAAGTCATAAACTAAAATAGTTTGGCTTTTTTCTTGTTTATCAAGTCCATAAGCTAAAGCTGCTGCTGTTGGTTCATTAATAATTCTCTCTACTTCTAATCCAGCTATTTTACCGGCATTTTTTGTAGCTTGTCTTTCCGCATCATTAAAGTATGCTGGAACTGTAATAACAGCTTTAGTTACTTTTTCTCCTAAATAACTTTCGGCATCAGTTTTTAGTTTTCCTAAAATCTTAGCACTTATTTCTTCAGGAGTATATTTTTTCCCTTCTATTTCTACTTTTTCATTTGTGCCCATTTTTCTTTTAATAGAAGAAACGGTTTTATTAACGTTAGTTATGGCTTGACGTTTAGCAACATCTCCAACCATTTCTACGCCATCTTTGAAAGCAACTACTGAAGGAGTAGTTCTATTGCCTTCGGCATTAGGGATAACTTTTGCTTCCCCACCTTCTAATACTGCGACACAACTATTTGTTGTCCCTAAATCAATTCCTATAATTTTACTCATTTTTTCTTTCTTCCTTTCTTTCCTAATTATTTACTTTAACCATTGCTGGTCTAATAACTTTATCTTTATATGTGTAACCTTTAGTGAACACCTCTAAAACCACATTAGTTGGTTTATTTTCATCGTGTTCAGTTATAACAGCTTCCATATTATTAGGATTAAACTCTAATCCCAAACATTCTATTTCTTTTATTTCATAATCATCTAGTATTTGATGTAAATTGCCATAAATAATCTTTATTCCGGCTAAAAACTTGCTTACCTCATCTCCTAAATCATTATCATCTAATTTGATTGCTCGCTCTAAATCATCAACAATCGGCAATATTGATTTAACAAAATCTATTCCTTCATATTTAAGCATCTCACTAACTTCTTTGTTTGTGCGATTCTTAAAGTTAACAAATTCGGCTTGCAAGCGAAGATATTTATCACTAGCATCTTTCACTTTTTTTTCTAGTTCTAACACTTCTTTTGATTTAATATTCTTTTTAGTTTCCTCTTTCTTGGCCACTTTACACACCTCCAATATTTTTGTTTATATAATCCAACAATGCCACTACTTTTCCGTATTCCATCCTTTTAGGGCCAACTATAGCTATAGTCTTTTCTTCCCCATTTAAACAAAACTTTGTTTTAATGACCGTAACATTTGGATCTATTTCTGTTTCTTTACCAATATAAATATTTATGCCTTCTTTTTTAGCTTCAATATGTTTAATGAAAGATTCATCTTCAAATTTATTAATAATTTTTCTTACTTCCTCAACATTGTTATATTCAGGTTGTTTTAAAAAATTAGTTTTACCACTCATAAATAAGTTGTTTTTAGTAAAATCGGTAAAAGCATCATAGAAAATGTTATAAACTGCTTCGTATTGCTTCATTTTTTTAGCAATAACCGGTTTTACTTCAAATTCCAATCTTTCATTTACTTCATCTATTGGAGTACCAATTAACATTTTATTAACTATTTCACTAGTTTTGACAACTTCTTCTAAATTAATACTCTTTTCTAAATTAAATTGTTTATTTATTACTAATCCTTTATCAGTACATATTAAAGCTATAATACGACTATTATCCAAAGGAACAATACTAACCTGTTTTAAAGCATTTTCTTTAGAACTTTTTCCTAACACTACCGAAGTATAACTAGTAATATCAGATATAACCTGCATACAACTATTTATAGCATCCGATAGAACCAATTCGTGGTTTTGAAATATTGTTTGTAATTTTAAAACATCTTCACCAGTTAATTCTTTAGGTTTCATTAAATTATCCACATAATACTTATAACCTTTTTCTGATGGTATTCTTCCTGATGATACATGAGCTTTTTCAATCAAACCTAAGTCCTCTAAATGAGCCATTTCATTTCTAACTGTTGCACTAGAACATTTCATTCTTTTAGCTAAGAGTTTTGATCCGACTGGCTTCACCTTTTTTATATAAGTCTCGATTATTTCTTTTAAAATGTACTTCTGCCTTTCTTCCAAACATTTCACCTCTTTTAGCACGCTGTTAAGCGAAGTGCTAATATGATTATATTACGCCAATTAGCACTTGTCAACACTTAAGTGCTAATTATTTAAAAAAACAAAAGCTTGCCGTTAAAAGCAAACTTTTTATTAATTTAAACTTATTGTTGAAGCTATAAAAGTACCATATTCTTGACTAGTATAAATTTTCAACTTAATAGTATTATCTAATAATTCCGTACTATATGGCGGATATAAGACATCACTAGAAAAATCTGTTTTTCTTAAAGTAAAAATTTTACTAATTGTTTCTTCAATTTCAGGATTGTAAACAAATAATTTGTTTTTACTAGTAACAAACTCGATATATTTACCAGTTATAGCTATATGAATATAATCGTTTTCAGCTTTTATTTCTTCGCCATTATAATCATATATTTTATAATAATTATTAACCTTAGTTTTTATATAAAGCCCTGTATAGCTAATTATTGGTTCGTCTATATAAGCTGATAATACAATATTATTTCTATCTACTATGGCCCATTTACCTTTTTTTAAAACCGCAAAATGATCAGCTATTAATTTATTACTATCAGAATCATAAGTGTTATCTAACCCAATAAAATCATATTCACAAGGCATTAGTATTTCAGCATCGGAAGCAGTAAAACTTAAAATACCCCACTTATTGTTTTCATCTTTAACAAAATATATATTATCTTCAATGTCCATTTGATAGTTTTTAAGAGCTTTATATATGCCTATTTCTTCATTATTAATAAAGTCATATAAAATTATTTCAAAATCATTTTCTTCATTAGTATCATAAACAAAAGCATAATGTTCATTAATAACATTTGTTTTTATATCCTTTATACCATACTGATAATAATCCAACGAATAGTTTGAATCATCTATCACAGTAGAAGCAAAATCACAATAAGTGTTTTGACATAAATATTCTCCTAATAATTCATTGCTTTCACTATAAAAAGTTAACTTTTTTGTAAAAGTAGGTTCCTCTTCTTTTTCTTCTTCTATTGGCTTAGCCATAGTTTTATAATATCCACCTAGTACTGATAATAATATTAAAAGACCTAAAAAGATAATTAAAGATATAAAAAAGCCTTTCTTATTATTCATATTATTCCCCAGTTTCTATTTTATCTCCGGTAGTAGCATTATACCTATAAATACCACTATCGGTTAATATTGTATATATACCCAAACTTAAATCTATTTCAAACTCTTCACTAGAACTTGTTAATTGAACAGGTTCATTAATTAAAGAATTCTTTTCATAATCATATAACCACAACTTATTACTATCATCTACAGCAGCTATAAAACTGGAATGTAACTCATATAATAAATAAGTGTTATCTAATATCATATTGCCTTCATAATCAAGCAAAGCCCATGTACTACCACTCTGCCCTAATAAATAACTATCTTGAATCTTTATATCATCATACAAAAACGATATAGCTTTAGTTACTTCACTGGTATCTATTTTTAATAAACCATATTTAGAATACTTATTAATAGCAATAACATATTTAGGCATACTATCTTCCAAATAAACACCGTTTTTATTATCTGATTCATTTGCATAAGTATAAACATCTATATACTCACCTAATAATTTTTTTCTAGTTAAATCATAAAGATTTATTTTTACTGTTGTATCGTTTACCAAAATAGGAGCATCATTTATAAATACAAATCGTTCATTATATATAGGAGTTACTAAAGTTTTAGTTGTATCACTGGCATCAGTAGCTAAAAAACAACTAGTAAAAGAAGTTGAAGTATCTGTAATAGCATTCTTATTTTCACAAGTATAAGTACCAATCAAATCAGTTTTATCTAAATCACTATAGAAATATAATTTATTATTTTCATAACTGTAATAATCATACAAATTACTTACTTTTGCTTCTAAAATATTATATGTATATTCCTCTTTTTCTTCCCCTGTATAAACATTAACATATAAAATATTACCCAAAACACTAACATCATAAGACTGTTTAGTTTCCGTTAAATAGTTATCATCCGAATATATACTAGTTTTAACATAATCATTATTATTTAAAGTTACACTAGTTGCCATCAATCTAACTAAATTATTATCATAAACAAATAAATCTTTATCATTATCAACAGTAACTATATAATTATCCAATACATCAATATAATTTATAGAATCTAATA
>ERZ795048.3086-NODE-3086-length-12760-cov-11.877450_pt1 | contig 12760 bp, 8 predicted proteins | sample MGYA00375132_ERZ795048 | MGnify/ENA primary metagenome ERZ795048 (study PRJEB30177, sample SAMN05720225) | activated sludge metagenome | isolation source: Anaerobic digester | place: Hong Kong | collected 2014-12-17 ...
GTTTTGCGGGGATTCTCAAGGGGCGCTTTTTCAAAAGCGCCCCTTGAGCCGCCGGGGCGGCTTGGCAATGACACGACAAAAGACACACTAACATTTTTCAAGCTTGAGCCATCCACGAAGTAAGGACATAAGAGGACAAAGAGCAGGCGGTGCCTGCCAGCCGGAGGTTTTTCAGGTTGACCGGAGCCGGGCGTCCATGATATGATAAGGCAGCTAATTAATAAAATATGCAGTAAACAAAGGTGATATATGTTTTTTCTGAAAGATATACCGGGCAGTGAAGTGCTCGAAACCGACGCAGAAAAGCATCCTGAAATGAATATTGACCCGACAGCGGTATGTGCCTGTCTTAACATGCTGCGCACCGGCAGCGACATGCTGGCCGGGTTTGAAACCATGCTGCGCGGGCATAATCTGTCGCAGGGCAGATTTCTCGTAATGCTGGTCATGCACGGGCAGGGCGGCGGCAGCGTGCTACCGTCGGAGCTTTCGGAAAAAGTGGGAGTGGCGCGCGCGACGATGACCGGGCTGCTCGACGGCCTGGAGCGTGACGCGCTGATCCGGCGCGAAGCGGATAAAGAAGACGGCAGGAAGTCGAGAGTCAGGCTCACGCCCGCCGGGGCCGCGCTGATGGAAAGCGTGCTGCCGGATTACTACCGCCGCATCGGGCTGCTCATGAAAGGTTTGAGCGGGCTCGAACGCGAAATGGTCGTGTTCCTGCTCGAAAAAGTCCACGAACAGCTCCCCTCGCTGACGGAGTGACCCGCCGGCGGGCTGTCCCCGGTCATCTGCGGAAATTACTTCGCCGTATCTCTGATTTCGATTCCTGATTCTCTCAGCGCATCGATCCATATATCGATCCCGGCTGAAGTGATAAGCGTCTTTTTTAATTTGTTTTTTCGCCTGTAATATAACTGAATCATTTTTTCAGTGCTGAATGTGAACTGGTTCAGCTTTTTAACGATTCTCACGTGATCTATTTGCCCGTTTCTGATAATCGATCCTTTAAACAGGATAAAAAATTCAAACCTGATGAAGTTACCTGTGAGATATATGTTTGTTTTAAGACTGTTATTACCGCCCGGCGGTGCGGTATAGAATGCAGCACCAGGTGCGAAATCAACATTTTCCGCCAGTCCCCGCTTTATCATTTCGCCGGAAAGCGTCTGTACGATCAACGGGTGTGTTTTATCCGATATCCGGTCGTGGAGTCTCACAAGATCAATATCGCTGTAGCCGGCAATTTTTCGTGAATGCTCTTCCGGCGGCAATTTCCTGATGTCTTTGCCGACTATGCTTATTTCTTTATATTTCGATATGGAAAACGCCAGGAAAATTACTCCTGTTGCAACAACTAAAAGTGGTCCGGCAATGAATATATACGATTCATTCCCACCTGACGGTTTGTCTATTTTATTGATCATGAAAAACATCAGAATCGAATCCACCGTAATCAATGCAGACAATGCCATGAATATTTTGCTGAGCCGCTCGATAGTCGATTGGTTTTTAAGTGTATCAATTCCTTTTACGATGATCGTCTCGGTTCTCTTGAACAGGTTGACGGTCTTTTCGATCTTCCGATTCAGGTTCCTGAATACGGTTACAAAAAATAATGGTATGCCAAATAGCCAGGCCGTTCCGATAAACAGATGAATATCCTTTTCTATGCGTAAACTATCGTCCAGCAGTGAGCTTATCGATGCAACAATAAGGGTGAGAAGTAAATAATAGATGAAAGAAGACACGAAAAATGAGGAATGCTCAAAGAACAGCAGTCTCCGGAAAGCGATCTGGAAAATCATGTCATCGAGCTTTTCAAAGCTTTTTTTCAACTGCTTTGTTTTGAAGGAAAAATACAAAAAAGCAACCGGGAATAAAACCACGAGCAACAGGGCAACGGTCACAAATATACTTGTTATGGTTACAATCAGAATATCTCCGCCGATCCCGTCCTCGACCCCGAGGGAAATGTAATGGATCAATATCGCAGAACATAATGTGGCAAGAGTCAGGGGTATCAGTCCGATCAGTACATGCTTCCAGCTTTTTGATTTAACATTCGGATTATCCATGAACCGGTCCGGCGTATCATCGGGTTCACGGGCTGCATTATGGTTGACAAGCGCCCTGTTCAGAGCATTGTCGAGCCGGCATCGAACAGGGGCCTGAAACCTGAATTGCGTTGAAAGCTGAAAGGTTATTTTCCTGTCGACGATCAGGATTGATTTGATTAATAAATACAGAATCACCGCAATGTAAATAATCAGCAGGACCATGAAGAGGTTTTCAAATGCCGACATGTTATCATGCACTTCGGGAAAAGAGGAGCCGGGAAATAACATCTCTATAAAGCACAGTAATGTGAGCATTATCGATATCAACGAGAAGGCCGATATAAGAAACGGAACATGATACCGGACTCGCATAGCCGCCGCCCTGAATACCACATTTGTACTGATTCCGATTTTGTGTTTTGCGTCCAGGGCCCTTATCTTGAGGGCAAAAAACAGATAAGCGCAGATTATTATGACAGCGACCGGTATCAACTGGCACTTGACCGTGTCATCGAGCGTGTCCACGATTACCCGCCGCCAGTCTGGAATATTTGAAATGGTGTTTGCCGCACAGACAAAGATTAAAACGATGCATAAAGGCAGGACGGAAAACATAAGGGCGGTTTTGTTGTTATCGACAATCGGCTCAACGGTATCCGGATTCAGACTCTGTTTAATGTATTCGATATATTGCTTCAAAAACATTCCGGCAAACCTCCGGCGGCGTGTGCCCGAAAAGCGGATACGGGCAGTGTTCAGGAACGTTGCGGCAGGAAATCACAACAGTCCGTTTTGTTTCATTTGTTCAACAAGTGCGGCTTTAAGTTGGGCGGCCTCGGTATTCTGCGGATTTATGATAAGCAAACTGTTGTAATCTTCTAGCGCTCCATTGAAATCTCCAAGTTTTGCCCTTGCGAAAGCCCTGCCGATGAGCGCATCCTGTGAATCACTTTCGAGTTCAAGCAAGTGCTCCATATCTTCAAGCGCAAGCTCGTATTCACCTGTATAAATGTATTCCAGCCCCCTGTTGTGGTAGGCTTCGGCAAATTTCGGATCGAGCGAGACAGCTTTGTCGAAATCTTTGATGGCGAGATTGCTTTTTTTCTGCCTGCTGTAAACAATCCCGCGGGTATTGTGGAAGACGGCGACTCTCGGTGATATCTTGATGAGCTTTGTCGCTCTCTCTTCGGCACAGGCGTAATCCTGTTTCGCGATGCATTCATTTGTATTTTTCAATGCAAGGTCGTAATCGTACGAAAGAAACAGGCATAAAATGTCGACGATAAGAATCAAAAACACGACAACGGTCATTGCGGGAGTAAGGAACCTTTTGAAGTTATTCCTGTTATAAAACGCCTTTTTTGTGGGGCTTATTCCGAGATGTTCGTATACCGAATCAGCATACGCGTACAATCTCAGGCCGATCATCAGTATGACGGAATACCTGAGCAGGGAAACTGTTACCGCCGCAAATTTTCCCAGGATAATTGAAACAATCATCATTCCCGTATATATGCCGCCATCTTTTTCCTCTCCCGTTTTATCGGAAATGAATTCGTCGAAAATAATCGGCCATTTGCATATCCAGTACAGGTTGAAAATCGGGATAAGGTGGAACCCGATGAGGCGGGCTTTTGAAAGAGGGAACCTGCCGCCGGAAATGGTCTGCACCGAATTGTGAAGACTGTTGAGCCCCAGAAACCAGATCAGTGCGAAAGCTATAATTCGATAAAATACTAACTGGCCGGGCCAGTTCTCGATACCTCCTTTTGTCAAAACAAATGTCTTGTAAAACAGGGAGGCAACTGAAATCAGCATCCCGATTAAGGAAACAGTGATCGCGGTGTGTGTGCTGTTAAAAACATTTTTTTCGAAATTGACAGGTATGGACAATGAGTTCACGCCGGTCAGGGGAGAATAAGGGGCATCGATATCGGCTGTTGTTTCTTCGACCGGTTCTTCATATGCCGGACCTTCCGGTTCTTCCAACAACTCGGCATGGCAGTACATGCACATCATCGCGTTGCCCGGGATCTGTTTTCCGCAAACGGGGCATTGTTTGTATATTACTCCCACGGGCTGTCTCCATCCATCGTTGTTTTTTTATTTTGCAATGGTTCTGAATGTGTATCTATAAATACTCTCTCAAGATGCACGGCAGATTAATCCAAGTCTGGTTCTGTTTATAAATTGGTAGCTTATCGAATATTACTTTAAATGCCTAAAAGGTGTCAATGAATTAGCCTGCATTTCTCTGTGAGAAATCCGGGCTAAGGATGGCATGCACAAAGAACGGCGCTTTGTACATGGCACACATAATATAGTAATTCTCATAATAAAAACAGATTCACAACTCGATCAGAAATCACAAATACAAAGATAGTGTGCCATGCACAAAGCTATTTCCTTTGTGCATGTATTCAAGTTTATTTTTGAGAATCACTATATAAAAGAAGCCGGCCCGCGACCGAAGAATCTCAATCATAAGCTCCAAAAGCGAGATCCTTCGCTGCGCTCAGGATGACAAACGATATATGATACGTTTTCAAAAACTCGGATGAAAACCATGTTGTTTGAGCGAAGTGAAAGCCCTGGCTTTCAAGAAGGGGTCGGTTTTTCAAAGGAGCGCGGGTCAGGCATTGTCGAGCGTTGCGACTTCTTTTTCAAAGACATCCATGTCTCTTTTCGAGAACAGGACGAACCTGACGAGTTCCAGGTTGGTGTCGCTGTTGAGGTGGTCGGCGGCAGCCCGGATCATGATGTGCGCGGCGCGCTGGAGCGGGAACCCGAATATGCCGGTGCTTATGGCGGGCAGCGAGATGCTTCTGAGCCCGTTGCTGTCGGCGGTTTTGAACGAACTGATGACGGCGTCGCGGAGTTTATTGTCCTCGTCGCCCTCGCCCCATCGCGGGCCGACGGCGTGGATGACGTATTTTGACGGCAGTCTGCCGGCTGTGGTGATGGCAGCGCCGCCGACGGGGCAGGGGGCTTTGTCGTAGCAGTCTTCCTGTATTTTCGGGCCGCCGGCCATGCGGATCGCGCCCGCGACGCCGCCGCCCATGATGAGCTGCGAGTTCGCCGCGTTGACGATCGCGTCGGTTTTTTCGCGTGTGATATCGCCGTGTTTCAGCTCAAGCGTTTTCCGGTTGATATTTATTTTCATCGCTTTTGCCTCCCGACAATGATTATCCTTGATCCACAGATGGGAATCCCGTTGGATTCGGGATTAATAAGGCGGATATTTAAATTATGCTGATATTTTTGTTTTTCTCAATTTCGTGCCGCTGCACGTCGTCAGGGAAATCGCCGTCGGTGCCGTTGCGGCAGGGATAACCGAGCGCGAGGAGTGCCACGACGCGGGTTCGGATCGGTGCGCGGACGAGTTTTCTGATGCGGTTTTCGTGGAAGTTCAGCACAAGGTTGCAGGCGATGCCGAGGTCGTTGGCGGTAATCATCATGTGAGAAATGGCAATGGGGATATCGAACATGAAATAAGGCTGGTCCTGCCCGCGGGTTTGCGTCACGAGCTGATCGGCGAGCGCGACTATGACAGTAGATGCCTCGGGGAACGGTATCTGCAGCCCGTTCTGGTTGTGGGCGCAGTCTTCGAGACGCCAGAGTTTGTCTTTTGCCCTGATAATGACAAATCTCCACGGCTGTATGTTCGACGCTGAGGGCGCCAGCCTTGCCGCCTCGATGATCCAGTTCAGTTTTGATGTTTCGATATTTTTGTTTGCGAATGTTTTCGGGAACTGCATCGACTTGAGAAGCGACGGGATCATGGTTCCGGTTCTGAGTTTCCCGGACTCCGATTCTTTCAGCACATCGTGATCGAGCGCGAGGTCCCAGTCCGGCTTGCGGTCGAATATTTCGGAGAACGCGATTTCATCGATGGGTTTTCTGTTTCTGTGCATGAACTGGCGGGTGTAGTTGTCGTAATGTCCGGAGAAGTCGATGGGGGGCGGGGTGCGGTTGAACGGTTTTCCGATGGGTGAGATGGCGACAATTCTTCGGCCTTTCTCAAGCTCTATTGCGGCGGCGAGTCTTTTGTCGTCGAACGCGCCGGTCCAGCAGGTGCCAAGCCCGAGTTCTCTCGCTGCGAGCATGAAGTATTCGAACGCGAAGGCGGCCTCGGCGATGTAGTATTGCCTGTCGCCTTTGACAGGCGCGGCGGCGGGCGCGCCGGTCAGGCAGACCAGCCCCGGGATGTCTTCGGACGCGAGCCACGGATTCGATTTTCCGCGCAGGCCGGAAGTCGCCGCTCTCTGTACTTCCTTTTTTGCTTCCGGATCGATGTAAAATTTCATATCCCAGCCGGGCCCTGTTTTAAATGCCGGCGCGCCCGCCGCTGTCAGCGCGGCGTTTCTTACGGCTGCTTCATCAATGGGTTCTCTATCGTATTTCCTGACGCTGCGCCGCTTGTGCAGGATGCTGATCAGCGATTCCATTCTTTCCGATTCTGGCATTATTTCCCTCCTGTCGGGAACGCTGCCGGGACAACACTGGAAACAACATCGTTCCGTTCCGCCCGGCCCGGCGGTAGACGAAAAGAACGCATCGCCAACATGTGAACTCCTGCTGCGCCGCCTGCCGGTTTTTATATATGTTGATTCAGGACAACCTATCCGAACGTATTATACCATGATAACCGGATTCAGGGAATAGAATTATTACAGTCAAAGCATATTTAGAAGAAGGCTGAATTTACAGGTTGTTGAAAAAACGCATTGCAGAAAGTCTGTCATCCCGGGCAACACGAAGGATCTCGCTTTTGGGGTTTGTCGTTGAGATTCTTCGATCGCTGCGCTTCCTCAGAATGACAGAGCGGGGATTTTTCAACCCCTGTTTTCCCTATTGGCAAAAGCATAAGCTATAGATAATAAATTACTGTTATGTTATCATTACCAAATCTGTAAAGAATAAAGACATCGAGGGAAAACAATGAAACTGGGAATGTGTTCATGGTCTCATCACAGAAATTTTGAGAGCGGCGACATGGATATTTTCGAATGGATGGCGCACTGCGCGAGTGATCTGAAGGTAGGCGGGATAGAGATCACGGACGGGCATCTGAAGAGTTTTGATGAAGATTATGTTCGAAAGGTGAGGCGGGTGGCGGTCGATCTGCACCTTACGATATCCGCGCTGACGATATCGAATGATTTCGGGAAGGCGGATGCGGAGGAGCGCGACAAGCAGATGGAGTATATGGAGCAGGGGATAACGCTCGCGATGGCGCTGGGAACGCCGGTGCTGAGGGTGTTCGCGGGCTGGCCGGAGCGCGAGAAGGAGGAAGCGTGGTCCGAGATGGTGCGCTGCATGCAGATTTCGTGCATGATCGCGGAGCGCGAGGGTGTCGTGCTTGCAGTCGAGAACCACAATCACGGCGGGTTTCTCCAGACTTTTGCCGATGTGGACAGGCTGATGAAGGAAGTGGATTCGGAATGGCTGCGGCTGAACCTCGATACGGGTAATTTCATAGATGGGTTCGAATCCATCGAGAAGGGCATGTTCTACAATGTGCATACGCACGCGAAAATGCTCGAGGTCGGCCCAAGCGGATCGGATGCGCTCGTGGATTACCCGCGGTTCATCAATCTTTGCAGGGATGTGAATTACAGGGGATTCATATCTATCGAATACGAAGGCAAGGAAGACGAGGTTCCGGCTGTCAGGAGAGGTGTTGAATATATCAGAAGTCTTATAATGGGAAAAGGCTGAAAAAAAATCGGCGGGATTGTGCCGGGTTATAATTGATAAAACCCCGGTTTGATTTAAACAGGAAAACACAATGGTTAAAAAAACGATTATTACGGCAGTTCTGGCGGTGGTCATGATAGCGTCGGCGGCCCGTGCCGTGGATATCATGAAAGTCGATGATATCAGGCCGGGGATGAAGGGCTACGGGCTCACCGTTTTCAGCGGCTCGGAGCCTGAGAGGTTTGATGTTGAGATAATAGCCGTCATTAAAAAATGGAGCACCGGCAACGACCTGATCCTGGGCAGGGTCAGCGGCCACAACCTCGAATTCACGGGTGTTACGTCGGGGATGAGCGGCAGCCCGGTGTATATCGACGGGAAGCTCATCGGGGCGGTTGCTTACGGCTGGTCGTGGACGAAGGAGCCGGTTGCGGGAATCCAGCCGATAAAGCACATGCTCGAGTTGTGGGAGAAGCCCGCGGCGGGCGGCGGGCAGGTGTCCGGCACGAGGGGTTCCCTGCCGGAGCCGCTGCTTTTCAAGCGCACGGGCGATATGCGCGAAACGATCTCGAAGCTCGAGGGCAGGCCGAAGCGCGCTTCGATGAAAGCGAGCGCGGGCAGCCTGGGCGAGATCGAGCTGGAGCAGATAAAGACCCCGCTGATGATATCGGGAACGGGCGAGATGGGAATGGATGTGCTGGGTGATCTACTCGGCGCTTACAATATTGTGCCGGTTGCGGGCGGCGGCGATGCCGATGTGCCCGACGGGCCCGGCGTGGACAGTCTCAAGGCCGGCGGGGTTGTCGGCTCGCCTTTGATGAGGGGCGATCTTCGAGCGGGAGCGATCGGCACGGTTACGCTGCGCGAGGATGACCGGCTGCTTGCGTTCGGGCACTCTTTTTTCGGCGAAGGTCCGAACAGAATTCCGCTCAGCGGCGGTGAGATATACCATTTTCTCGCGAATCTCCAGTTCTCGTTCAAGATGGGCGCGGTGGGGCGCGTGCTGGGTACGATCGTGGACGACCGGCTTTCGGCTATTTCGGGAAAGATAGGGGATATGCCGGAATATTTTCCGCTGTCTATCGAGTACGAAAATGCGGACACGGGCGAGAAACGCGAATTCAAGATGGAAGTGGCGCAGTTGAAGCAGACCGATTCGTCGATGGTCATGACGGCGATGGTGAAGTCGGCAGTGCAGTTCCCAATGCCTCAGGAATCCACGGTGCGCATGGTTATGGACGGCAGGCTGAAGGATTATCCGAGGCCGTTCCATTATGAAAACATGTACGTGGAGCCGCCGGACTACGCGGTGTACGGTCCGCTGCTTTACCTGTTCGACCTGCTCTACAACCCGTACAGGGACACAAGTGTGGCCGAGCTGAAAATAAAAATGATTGTTGAAAAGAAACGAAAATTGTCGGGCATAATCGGGGCGAGCTTCGCGGCGAGTACGTTCCACGCGGGAGATGTCGTGAAGGCGTACCTGAGGACAAAGGACTACAACGAGGTCGAGGGCGTGGAGGAGATCAGCTTCAGGATTCCGAAGGATGTGCCGCCCGGCCTGCTGACGGTGGAAATCGAGGGCGGCGGCTCGATGTCGGGCATGCCGACCGAGGTGCTGCCTGAGGATTTCGACGGGATGTTCGATATATTGCTGGACTGGATACCGCAGAACCGGATATCGGTGAAGTTCGTGTACGAGGAGAACGCGCTGGCGGTGCGCGGAAGAGAGCTGAAGGCTCTGCCGGGTTCGGTCGGCAACACTTTCGATATCGGTTATGACGCGAAGAGAAAACCATTCAACCGCTATGAGCGGGAATTGATAGAAACAGATAAAGTGATGTTCGGCAAGGCGATAATGTCCATGAATATCGAGAAGGAGTTTCAGCCATGAAATTGTCAAGAGTGATATCCGCGGCGGCCTGCATGCTGCTGTTTGCAGCCGGCGCGATTGCGAATACAACGAGCTTCTGGACCCAGGCGGGAGTGCCGCAGTTTTACCAGGGCGAGTTCGACGGCACGGCGTTGACGGATGAGGGCAGCATAGTGCTCGGGCGGAAGATGGACACGGTGTTCGAGTCCACCGAGCCGTATATCTGGGACATCGCGGCGGACGGCAAAGGGTTTCTCTGGGCGGGAAGCGGCAACAAGGCGATTCTTTATAAGATAGGCGAGCAGCCGGGCGAGGTCGAAGAGGCGGCAATCCTGCCGGGTTCGGGTATCAGCTCGGTCGCGGTCGATAAATACAATAACGTGTATGCGGCGGTTTTCCCGGGCGGCGCGATCCATGTGGTGAGGCCGGGCAAAAAAGCCGAGGTCTTCGCGCGTGTGCCGGCGAATTATGTGTGGGACATGAAGTTCGACGAGAAGGGCGATCTATACTGCGTTACCGGCGCGGGCGCGGGCGCGTTCAGGATCGACTGGCAGGGAAACGTGAAGACTCTGTACATGAGCGGCGAGCGGCATTTTCTTTCGATGTTCATACGCGACGGTTACCTGTACACCGGGACAAGCCCGGGCGGGCTTATCCTGAGGATCGATATTTCCGAAGCTGAAAAGGGACCGAAGGACGCGGTAAAAAATATATTGTCGATTATGGAAAACGATTCGGAAGCGGGCTTCGATAAACCCGCCGACAAGCGGATTGCGGTGATTGTGGACCTCGAAGAGAATGAGGCGTACAGGATTCTACCCTGGAGCGACGGCTGGTTTCTAGTCGCGGCCAATTTCGACCAGGCGGCTCCGCAGGGGCAGCCGTCGCCTCCGGTGTCGATGTCGCGGATCGAGCCGCTGAGTTTCCCGCTGCCGCCGAGCCCGACTACGCCGCAGGGCGCGCAGCCCTCGCGGTTGTATCTCGTGAACGATGACGGCCAGACGAGGAAGGTGCTCGAAATTCCCGACCCGTATATCCTCTCGCTTTGCCCGCTCGATGACGACAGGGTTCTCGTGGCTACCGGGAACGAGGGCCGGATTTACACACTGGATATAAAGAAGGACGACGCGACATTGCAGGAACTGCCCGCGATGCAGGTGCTTGCGACGCATCGCTCGGGTGACCGCCTGTGGCTTTCGACAGGCAACCCGGGCGTGGTGTTCTCGCCGGCGAACGGGCTGGTCGAGACCGGCAGTTTCACTTCTTCGATAAATGATGCTTCGACTCCGGCGGTTTACGGAAACCTCGACGCGATTATGCGCATGCCGCCCGAGACATCGGTTTCTTTCAAAACGCGAACCGGAAACACCCCGGACCCCAACGACGGCACATGGAGCGCGTGGTCGGCGCCGGCGGGCGTTGTACCCATGAAAGTTTCAAGTCCCGCGGGCCGTTATATCCAGTTCATGACCGAGATGCAGCCTTCACCCGTCGGCGAGTCGCCCGAGGTTCGCGAGGTCAAAATATTTTACCTGACGGCCAACCAGTCGCCGGAAATTCTTGATACTATGATCCAGCCCGCCCCGGCCGCGCGGAAACCGACCAAGCCACAGGCGCAGGGCAACGGCGGCCCGCCGCAGCCCGCTGTTCAGCAGGGCGGCAACGGCAACGGGCAGCAAAGAAAGGCTTCCCAGGCGCCGGCAAATAATTCTTATGCGAATTTTATGGTAGGGACCATCACTGCTTCAAACGATGTATCCGTGAACTGGATCGCCTTCGACCCGGATCAGGACGAACTCAGGTTCAAGCTCGAATTCAGGCGGATTCCATCGATTGTGTGGAGCGTGCTGGAAGAGGAATTTTATGAAGCTGAGTATGCGTGGAACACCGAGTCGGTTCCGGACGGGCGTTACGAGATCAGGATAACCGCCTCGGACGAGAACTCGAATACGGCGGAAAGAACGCTCTCGGCTCAGGTTATCACGGAACCGTTCATAATCGATCATTCGAGGCCGGTGGTGTATGTAACCGAGATTTTATCAAAGAATGGTGTAGTCGAGTTCACTGGGATCGCACAGGACGCAACGAGTGTTCTCGCCGATATAGAATATTCGATTGACGGGCTGGCCTGGAAAAAGATATTCCCGGAAGACAGCATTTTCGATTCGAATACTGAATACTTTGAATTCAACGTGGAGCTTGATGACGACGATACGCACACGATGCTGATCCGGGCGACCGATTTCGTCGGGAACGTTGGTTCGACGTCGGTTGTGTTCAGGAAATAATTAGCATTGTAACTATAGACAACAAAGCCGGGCCGGAAGGTCCGGTTTTTTTTGTGCCTTGTTATGGGCATGAAGCATTTCCCGCTGAAGCGGAAATGTTGTTTCTCGTTACGATGCTCTGAGTCGTAACGCGATAGCCGGGCGCTCTGCGCCCGAAGTTGAAGAATGGTGATATGTAACTGACAGGCAAATCAATGAACACGGAGCATGGGAACGGAAAAAACACATTAAGGTTTGCATGCACAAAGAACGACGCTTTGTACATGGCACCCAAAAGAATATTTTTACACTAAGGAGTAGATCACGCGCATTCGCGGTGATGACAGCGGGCAATGTCTCACTTCAGCAAAAACATTCCATGTAGATCACCCGTAAAAGTCGAGCGAAGCGCGATGCGGCAAGTCCACGGTAATAACTGAACAGGAAACATTAAGGTATATTATTTCTCGTTACGATGCTCCGCGTCGTAACGCGATAGCCGGGCGCTCTGCGCCCGAAGTTGAATGGCAATATGTAACCGGTAGTTTGAATTATTGAACGCGGAGCGTTCAGGTCTGCATTCCCACGCGGAGCATGGGAATGAGAAAAAAATACGATTGTGCCATGTACAAAGCGCCGTTCTTTGTGCATGAAGCATTTCCCGCTGAAGCGGAAATGTTGTTTCTCGTTACGATGATCTGTGTCGTAACGCGATAGCCGGGCGCTCTGCGCCCGAAGTTGAAGAATGGTGATATGTAACTGACAGGCAAATCAATGAACACGGAGCATGGGAACGGAAAAGACACATTAAGGTTTGCATGCACAAAGAACGACGCTTTGTACATGGCACCCAAAAGAATATT
>ERZ795048.3087-NODE-3087-length-12759-cov-3.892081_pt1 | contig 12759 bp, 13 predicted proteins | sample MGYA00375132_ERZ795048 | MGnify/ENA primary metagenome ERZ795048 (study PRJEB30177, sample SAMN05720225) | activated sludge metagenome | isolation source: Anaerobic digester | place: Hong Kong | collected 2014-12-17 ...
ATCTTTAAGTTCTTTGTATTTATTAATAAGTTTTTCCGATTCAGTTTCTTTTTTAATCATCTCTACTATATTTTTAAAAGTTGCTTCCGCTTCAAGACATCCGTTATCACCGCATGTACATTTTTCACCGTTTTCTTTAATTACCATGTGTCCTATTTCACCGACACCTATGCCGTTATATGCTTCGGAATTTATAAAAATAGAACCTCCTATACCGACACCGAGAGTCATTACAACAGAATTTTTATATTTTTTTATATTTCCTTCCCAGTAATGAGTCATTGAAAAAGAATCAACATCGTTAAAAATATAAGTATCAATACCTGTTTCTTCTTTAATTATTTTACCGAGATAAAAGTTATTAAGATTAAGTATATATGAATTAACAACACAGCCTTCTTTTGTATTAACTATTCCTGATATTCCTATACCTACAGAAATCGGATTTTTTATTTTTTCATTTTTTAAACTTTCTGTTATATGTTTTATAATTATTTCCTCAGTAATTTTTTCAAAATAAAAAGTTTCACGGTAAAGTTTTTCTCCTGAAAAATCTGTTATAAGATTGTTTATATAACCCATACCTATTTTGAAAGCTATAAATTCTCCGTAATTCTTATTAAGTGACAACAGTATCGGTCTTCTTCCTCCCGTTGAATCAGTTTCTCCTTTTTCAACAAGAATATCTTTTGATATCATTTCATTCACTATTTTTGTCACTGTAGCACCGCTAAGACTGACTTTTTTCGATATAGATGTTCTGTCAGTCTCTTTTTTTTCAAAAATTTCTTTTATAATATTTTTTTCGTTAATATTTCTTATAAGTTCCCTGCTTCCGACTATTTTTTTCATATTTTATAAATAATTATTTCTTTTTATTCAGTTTTTTCTTTCTTATTCTTCAAATTTTTCTGATAATTACTTTCTGATATAATTGATTTATACATATAAAGGAAGTGATTACACTGATTGTTTTTGCATTTGATATGGGCGGAGTAACTGTTAATAACTCGGATGTTATTCCTAAAATATTTGAATTTTACGGCATGGATAAAGAATATTTTACAAATAAAGGTTTTTATTCTCTTCTGAAAAAATTAAGTATAGGTTCAATTTCCGAAGAAATTTTCTGGAAAGATTTTTGTGACAAAACAAATCTAAAAAACAACGGTAATCTTTTTGAAAAATTTTTTAATCCGGAGTTAAATCAGGATACCGCAGAAATTATAAAAAAGCTGAAAGAAAATTACAGGGTAATCTGTATTACAAACACTATTGAATCTCATTATAATATACATATGAAAAACGGTGATTATAATCTTTTTGACAAAGTTTATACTTCATTTTCTGAAAATATTCAAAAACCAGACGGAAAATTTTATTTATCGGTTCTTGAAAAAGAAAATATTCATCCCGGTGAATTAATTTTCACTGATGATTCCGAAGAAAATATTAATTCTGCCCTTAAACTCGGAATAAAGGCTATTCATTTTAAAAATCCGGAACTACTCAGAAAAGATCTGAAAAATTTTATAAATTTTAAAAAATAACTTTGAAATTATTAAATAATATGATAAAATAAAAACGACATCGATGTCGTTTTTATTTTCCGGAGGTATTTATGAAAAAAAGTGATATTACAAAAAAACTGATAAAAGACTCAGCAAAAGAACTTTTCAGAGGTAGCGGATATTCAGGAATTACTATGAAAGATATATGTGAAAAAAGCGGTTTAAGCAGAGGCGGTTTATACAGATATTATAGCTCTGTTAAAAATATAATGCTTGATATTCTTGAAGAAGATAAAAATAATTCTGAAGAAGATTTGAAAAAAGCAATTGAATTAAAAATTCCTGCAAAAATAATTTTTGATATTTTTTTGGAAAACATAAAAAGGGATATAAAATCAGAAGAGAACAGATTCTTTTTTTCCGTACATGAATTTTCATTTAAAGAACCCGAAAAGAATGAATATATGAATAAAAGATTTGAATCCGCAGTAAGAATTATGTCTTTACTTTTGGATTACGGTAAAAAAACAGGTGAATTTAAAAATTTTGAAACCTCTAGTACTGCTGCATTTATTACTTTTTTCAGGGACAGTATAATAACATCATCTGTTAATCTTATTTTTTCTGATGAATTCCTTGATGAACAGTTTAAAATACTAAAAGGGATGATAATATGAATTTTCACAAAATTGATTTAAAAACATGGCCACCGGCACAGATGTTTTACTATTACTCTAAGATGGCGGTAACAACATTTTCGGTAAATATTTCTATTGATGTCACAAACACAAGAAAATTTTTAAAAGAAAAAAATTTAAAGTTTTTTCCTGCATATGTTTATATAATAAGTAAAAATATTTCAAAGGAAAATAATTTATGTATTACAGAAAAAGATAATGATGTAGGTTTTTGGGATTTTCTTAACCCTGTTTATCCTCAGTTTCATGAAGATGATAAAACAACATCTCTTCTATGGACGGAATATTCGGAAAATTTTGAAGAATTTTATGAAAATTATACCGAAGATATTAAAAATCACGGAAATTCACACGGGGTATTATCTTCAAAAGGTATTCCACCTGAAAATTCATTTGTAATTTCATGCATTCCGTGGTTTACTTTTAACAGTTTTTCACTTTATAATCACGGAATAAAAAATTATTATTTTCCTTCTTTTGAATCAGGTGCTTTTTATGAGGAAAATAAAAAAATTTTAATGCCGCTTTCCGTAACTGTTCATCACGCAAATACAGACGGTTATTTATTAAAAACCTTATTTGAAAATATAAAAAAAGATTTTTCAGAACCATATTCATGGATAAAATAAAAATACGGACTATATGTCCGTATTTTTATACTTTTTCGGGAATTTTTTCTGAAATTACTTTTTTAAATTTTTTCATCTCAATATAGTACAGAAGTCCCGATAAAAATATGGCTATAAAATCAGCTAAAGGCTGAGAATAAACTATTCCGTTCAATCCTATAAAATGATTAAGAATAAAAAGAAGCGGTATAAATACAAAACCCTGTCTTGATATTGAAAGCACAAGTGATGCTGTCGCGGCACCTATTGCCTGCAGTGTATTTATAAACAGGAACATAATTCCCACAAAAGGTCCTGATATCATTATTGCCTTTACAAATGAAACACCGTAAGAATATACTTCCTGATTATCTATAAAAGCTTTTACTATATTACCTGAAAAATTCCAGCAAACAAGTGTAAGACTTACACCAAGTACAAGGGCGCATATTGCTGTAAATTTTATTATACTTCTGAATTTCTCCATATTTTTTGCACCGTAAAAATATCCGAGCAGTGGCTGTACTCCCTGTCCCAATCCTATCAGGAAGAAAAAAACTATCATATTAACTTTGGTAGCTACTCCCATTGCCGCAACCGGATTATCACCGTAAGAAGAAAGAAAATTATTGAGAAGAATATTGGAAACACTCATTAAAATATTATTAAAAGCGGCAGGAAGACCTATTGCCATTACTCCCGTAAAAATTTTTTCTTTCATACTGAAATCTTTAAAAGATATTGAAAGAATAGATTTTTTCTTCATAAAGTAAATAACATAATATAATGCACCCGCTATATTTCCTATTACCGTTGCAAGTGCCGCACCGAAAATTCCCAATTTTAATCCGAGTATCATTATAGGATCAAGTATAATATTCATAACTGTTCCAACCATTACACCCACCATTGCTTCTTTTGCTTTTCCTTCAGAACGTACAATATTACTGAAAGCATTTGAAATTATTACAAAAGGTGCACTGAACATAACGCATAAAAGATATTCCCTTGTATATTCAATTGTATTGGCACTTGTTCCTATAAGTGTAAGAATATTTTCTATAAAAAATGAAAAAAGAAATATATAAATTACCCCTACAATAGCTCCGGAATAAAAACAGAAAGAAGAAACTTTTTTTGCGTATTCATGTTCCCCTCTTCCGAGTGCTCTTGAAATAACTGAAGTACCGCCTATTCCGAAAAGATTACCTGTTGCCATAAACAATAAAAAAACAGGTGTTGCAAGCGAAACTGCCGCAACCTGAAGCGGATCTCCTGTCTGACCAACAAAAAAAGTATCGGCAATATTATATATTAATATTACAAGCATACTCAGCATAGCAGGAATTGCATTTTTCGCAACAAGTTTAGGTACAGAAACATCATCGTATATTTTAGTACTTTGATTCATAGATATTCTCCTTTATTAATGTAGCACGCTACTTTATTTTATAAAAAATATATATTATTTTATATTTTCATACATTTTTGTAAGAAGTTCTCTTAACTTTTTAACTTCATCATTTTTTATATCAGAAATAAGTTTTTTTTCATTTTTATTTTTGAGAAAATTAATTTCTTCATAAGCACTTTTACCTTTAGGTGTTATATAAATATTTTTTATTCTTCCGTCTTCAGAATCAAACTTACTTATAACAAAACCTTTTTTTTCCATTCTTTTTATTATTCCAACCATTGTAGGATGGGAAACGCCGAAATAATCCTCAAGCTCTTTCTGTGAAATTTTATCTGTAGCTTTTTCTTTAAAAAAAACAATAACCCTAAACTGGGCTATAGTAAGTCCGGCTTTTTTTAGTTCCTTATTTGCAGTTTTCTCAACAGTATCATGAATTAATTTTATTAAAAAACCTATATCTTTCTCCAAATTACTCCTCCAAAAATGTAGCCTGCTACAATTATATAACACATAATAAAAATATATATTAATTTTAAATTACCGAAAATAAACAAATAATTATATTAATCATACATATTTCTTGAAAACCGATTTTTTTATCTATATTTGGCATTTTTTATTATCCAACAACTTGTTGTATAATAAATTTGTGTATTTTTTATCAAATGTATACGGAGATGTTAATATGAATAAAAATCCTGAGCAATGTCTCAGAACAAAAGAAAATCTCATGGAAGCTTTTTGGGAATTATATTCCGAAAATCCAATAGAAAAAATTACTGTAAAAGAAATTACACAAAAGGCTAATTACAACAGAAGTACATTTTATGAGTATTTTAAAGATACTCATGATGTTCTTGATCAGATAGAAGATAAAGTTATTCCGAAACTTGAAGAAATTCCTCCTTTAAATTCATTAAGTGAAAAAGAGGCTACACCTTTTAATCTTTTTATGAAAATTTATGAAAAAAACAGTAAATATTACTGTCTTTTACTCGGAGAAAAAGGTGATCCTTATTTTTCACAAAAATTTAAAAATGCTTTAAAACCTTTAATTATAGAAACTTTTCTAAAAAACTACAAAAAAGATTATTTAAAGCTTGATTTTCTCTTAGAATTTATTCTTTCCGGAATGATAGGGACAATGACATACTGGTTCGGAAAAAATAAAATTCTTAATTCCGATGAACTTTTTGAAGTTGTTCACAGTTTCATGAAAAAAGGAGTTAATAGTTTTATTGATAAATAACGGAGGTGTTGTATGGAAAATTTCAGAATTCTCGAAATAAAAGAAAGTGTTTTCGGAGATAACAATAAAATGGCTGATTCTCTGAGAAAAGATTTGAAAAGTAAAGGTGTATTTTTACTTAATGTTATGTCATCACCGGGATCAGGAAAAACTTCAACAATTGTTAAAACTATTGAATATCTGAAAGATTTAAACATAGGTGTAATGGAAGCCGATATTGATTCTGCTGTCGATGCCGAAACTGTTTCAAAAACAGGAGCCAAGGTTATTCAGCTTCATACGGGAGGTATGTGTCATTTAGATGCCGAAATGACAAAACAGGGTCTTGAAGGATTAGGTACAGATAATCTTGATCTTGTAATACTCGAAAATGTCGGTAATCTTGTATGTCCTGCTGAATTTGATACAGGTTCTTCAAAAAATATAATGATACTCAGTGTTCCTGAGGGGGATGACAAGCCTCTGAAATATCCGCTTATGTTTTCAATATGTGATATTTTACTCATAAATAAAATAGATGCTATAGAAAATTTTGACTTTGATTTTAAAGCAGTTGAAGAAAGAGCTAAAAATATTAATCCTAATATTAAAATAATACCTATATCCGCCAAAAAAAATGAAAATATAGATAAATTTGCGGATTGGATTAAAGATGAAATTAAAAAATGGAAAGAAAACAAATAACTCAGGGGGGAGACGTATGGTTAAAGAAAAAGTTCTTGATCTTGCAAATAAAATAAGCAGAACAAAAAGAGGGGCAAGAGATGAAATAAAACCTGAATATCCGGAATATAAAATTCTGGAACCGGTTATAACAGAAGAAATGGCTGAAGTTGCACTTTGTCTTGAGTTAAGAAAACCTCAGAGTGCTGAGGAAATATCAAAACTCTGCGGAAAATCAGTTGAAAAAACATCAGAACTTTTATGGGAAATTGCAATGGCAGGAGTTGCCTTTGTAAACAAAATAGACGGTGTGGATAAATACTGGCATGATATATGGGTGCCGGGCCATATGGAAATGATGGTTAATAATAAAGAAAATGTAAGAAAATTCCCTCAGATAGCCGAAGCTTTTGATGCTTACGGCAAAAGAAAGGGTCCTGCTGCTGCAGGTATATTTCCGGTAGGCGCCGGTCCTATGCGTGTAATACCTATAGAACAATCTATACAGGCAGAAACAAGACGTGCTTCTTATGAAGAAGTATCAAAATATTTAAACGAAAACACTATTTTTTCTGTTTCAGACTGTTCCTGTCGTACTTCAAGAGAAGCCATGGGTGAAGGCTGCGGACATTTAAAAGAAGATATGTGTATTCAGATGGGTCATGCCGCAGAATATTATATTCGTACAGGCAGAGGCCGTGAAATCACAAAAGATGAAGCTTTTGAAATAATTAAAAGAGCTGAGGAAAACGGATTAATGCACAGTATACCGAATACAGACGGTCCGGGAAAAACACATGCAATTTGTAACTGCTGCGGATGCGGATGTTTTTCGATGAGAATAGCAAATATGTTTGTTAACCCTGATATGGTCAGATCTAATTATGTTTCAAAAGTTGATAAAGATAAATGTGTTGCATGCGGTGAATGTGTTGAAAACTGTCCGAGCAACGCTCTCAGACTCGGTCAGAAACTTTGTGAAATAAAACCCACAAAGGAGAAAAAAAGAGAATTACCTTCGGATACCGAATGGGGACCGGATAAATGGAATCCTGATTACAGAATAAATAAAAAAGTTGTAACAGATTCCGGATCAAGTCCGTGTAAAGCAGAATGTCCGGCTCATATAGGTATTCAGGGCTATATTAAACTCGCTTCACAGGGAAAATACAGGGAAGCTCTCGAACTGATAAAAAATGAAAATCCTTTTCCTGCAGTGTGCGGCCGTGTATGTCCACGATACTGTGAATCAGCCTGTACAAGAGGCGATATAGACGATCCTGTTGCAATTGATGATATCAAAAAATTTATAGCTGAACAGGATTTAAATGATAATCACAGATATATTCCGAGAATAAAACACGATTATGATAAAAAAATTGCAGTTATAGGTGCAGGACCTGCAGGTCTTTCATGTGCATTCTATCTTGCAACCGAGGGTTATAAAGTTACAGTTTTCGAAAAAGAAAAAGTTCCCGGAGGTATGCTTACACTCGGTATCCCTGCTTTCAGATTAGAAAAAAATGTTGTAAATTCAGAAATTGAAGTTCTTAAAGAACTCGGTGTTGAATTTGTAATGAGTACAGAAGTAGGAAAAGATATTTCACTGGATGATCTCAGAAAGAAAGATTATAAAGCTTTTTATGTTGCCGTCGGAGCTCAGGGCGGAAGAAAACTCGGAATTGAAGGTGAAAATTCAGAAAATGTTATTACCGGTGTTGAATTCCTTAAAGATGTTAATTTAGGTAATGAAACAGCACTTAAAGGCAATGTTATTGTAATAGGCGGAGGTAATGTCGCTATAGATGTTGCAAGAACTGCATCAAGAGTAGGCGGAGAAACTGTAAATATGTACTGTCTTGAAAGCAGAAATGAAATGCCTGCACTTGAAGAAGAAATAGAAGAAGCTCTTGAAGAAAAAATCATGATAAATAATTCATGGGGTCCTAAAAAAATTATTACTGAAAATGGTAAAGTAACAGGTGTTGAATTTAAAAAATGTATTTCTGTTTTTGATGAAAATCATAAATTCAGCCCTAAATTTGATGAAAATAATTTAATAACAGTAAAAGCTGATTATGTTCTTATTTCCGTAGGTCAGAGTATAGAATGGGGTAATCTTCTTTCCGGTACTTCAGCGGAATTAAATCCGAACAGAACAATAAAAGCTGATAATATAACTTTTCAGACAGGTGAAAATGATATTTTTACAGGCGGAGATGCTTTTACAGGACCGAAATTTGCAATTGATGCTATAGCAATGGGTAAAGAAGGCGCAATATCTATTCACAGATATGTACAAAAAGGTCAGAGTCTTACTTTCGGAAGAACTATCCGTTCATATGTTTCACTTGATAAAAATAATATTAATCTTGAAAGTTATGACAGACTTCCGAGACAGAAAGCATACAGTTCTCATGAAACAAAAAATGTTTTTGAAGATACAAGAGGAACTTTAAACGAAGAACAGATAAAAAAGGAAACAGAAAGATGTCTCGGATGCGGTGCTACTGTTGTTGATGAATTTATGTGTGTCGGATGCGGAGTTTGTACAACAAAATGTAAATTTGATGCTATAAGTCTTGTTAAAAAATACGACAATGCCAGTCTTGATCTTAAAGATCTGAAACCTGCAGTAATGAAACAGGCAATAAAAAGAAAACTGAAAATAACTGTTAAAAAACCTATAAAAGCTATTAAATCAGTTTTGTTCAGTTCGGAAAATGATGTCTAAGCAGGTGTTAAAATGCACGAATTGGGAATTGTTATAGAAATTATAAAAACAGTGGAAAATTTTGCGAAAAAAAATAATATTACAAAAATTGATACTATAGTTCTTCAGATAGGCGAACTTTCAACTATTATTCCGAGATATGTTGAAGTGTGTTATCCGGTTGCAGTTGATAAAACAATGATGGAAGATACAAAACTCAAAATAGAGATTATTCCGGGTAATGCAATCTGTAAATCATGTAATAAAGTATTTAATTTGATAAAAAGTAACGGTAAATGTCCGGATTGCGGAGAAGCTCCATGGGAACTTCTTTCCGGAAAGGAATTTCTTATTAAGGAAATAATTGCATGTTAAAATATCTGCCTCACGGCAGATATTTTTTTATGGTGTATAATATTATCAAAACAGGAGGTGTATTATGAAATTTAATACTGTTGAAGAATATATTCTTTCTTTTCCTGAAAGTACCCGGAAAAAACTTTATGAGATACGGGAAATTATAAAAAATACTGTTCCTGATGCATCGGAAAAAATAAGTTATAATATGCCTACTTTTTATCTTAAAGGAAATCTTGTTCATTTTGCAGCTTTTAAAAATCATATAGGCTTTTATCCTCTTCCGGGGGCAGTTAAAAATTTTGAAAATGATTTAGCTCCTTATAAACATGCAAAAGGATCAGTTCAGTTTCCTTTAGCGTTACCTCTGCCAAAAACTTTAATTGAAAAAATCGTAATTTTCAGAAAAAATGAGAATTTAAAAAAATAAGTTGATAAAAAATTGATAAATATCTGTTATGTTTTACCGGAGGTGTTTTATGAAAGAAAAAATACTTATTGCAGATGATGAAGAAGATATTCTTACTATGCTTAAAGATTATTTTGAAATAAATGATTATGAAGTATTTGCTGTTTCCTGCGGTGAAGATGCAATTAAAAAAATTTCGGTTAATCCTGACATAATTCTCTTGACATAAGCATGCCGGATACAGACGGAATAGAAGTGTGTAAAAAAATAAGAAATTCTGTTTCATGTCCAATTATATTTCTGACAGCAAGAACAGAAGAAAATGATAAAATCACCGGTTTCGGATGCGGAGCTGATGATTATGTAGTAAAACCTTTTTCTTTTGATGAACTCGGTGCAAGGGTTAAAGCTCATTTAAGACGTGAAAACCGTAAAATTTTTTCCCATAACATAAAATTCAGTAACGGAATTTCTGTTGATTATAATGAAAAATGTCTTTATATCGGTAATACCCCGGTTTATTTTGCAAAAAAAGAATTTGAAATAATAGAATTTCTTTCACGTAATCCCGGGCAGATTTTTGATAAAGAAACAATTTATGAAAAAATATGGGGGTTCGACTCCGAAGGTGATAATTCTGTTATAACAGAACATATAAGACGTATACGTTCAAAAATAAATTACTACGGAATTAATAATATAATAGAAACAGTATGGGGAGTAGGATACAAATGGAAAAAATAAAAAAATTTTTCGGAAATTTTTCATTAAAATCATCTTTCATTTTTTATACTGTTTTATGTCTTTTAATAGCTCTTCTTTTATCACTATTCTCTTTTTATATCTGTGAAAAAATACAGAATGTAATATTCACTTCTTATGAAGCACTATTTTCAGACAGTCTGAAAAAAGAAGGCAGTATAATTCTTAACGACGGTACGCTGATAAATGAAAAAATTTATTTTTATTCGGAAGATATTCATTCTCTTTTTTCGGCAAAAGATAATTTTATATATAACTTTTTAGAATTTTTAAAAAGTTTTTTAATACCTTTCTGGTTTATTCTTATGATTATTATTGAAAGTATTCTTTTTTATTCAAATATTCTGAATAAACCTATTAAAATACTTACATCCGCAGCAGAAAATATTTCTGAAAATAATCTTGATTTTAATATAAACTATAAAAGAAATAATGAAATGGGTAAACTTTGTTCTTCATTTGAAAAAATGAGAACTGCACTTATAGAAAATAATTATGAAACATGGAGAAAAATGAATGATCATAAAAAATTAAATGCATCTTTTTCTCATGATTTAAGAACTCCTATTACTGTATTAAAAGGACAGACAGACTTACTTTTAAAATATATTCCCGAGGGAAAACTTACACAGGATAAAATAATTTCCGGTTTAAACACTTTAAATCAGAATATACAAAGACTTGAAAATTATACAGAAACAATGAACAGACTTCAGAGAATAGAAGATACCGAAATACATAAAGAAAAAATTGATATTCAGGAATTTTTAAATCTGGTAAAATCTTCAGGAAAATTACTTTGCGGTGTTAAAGAATTTATATTTATTACTAATTTATCTGAAAAAGATGAGATTATTATTGACAAAGAAATTTTCATGCGTATTTATGAAAATCTTATTTCTAACGCTGTACGCTTTGCAGAATCAAAAATAACAGTTTCTGTTTTAAAAAAATCAAACTTTTCCCTTACAGTATCGGATGACGGCCCGGGTTTTACCGAAAGTGAAATTGAAAAAGTCACGGATCCTTTTTATAAAACAAAAAGTAATGAATTTATACATTTTGGTCTCGGACTTCATATATGTAAAATACTATGTGAAAAACACTGTGGCTTCCTGACAATAAAAAATGATAACGGTGCTATTATAGAGGCTGTTTTTTAAAAATCCGCAAAAATGCGGATTTATTTTTTTTTGTAGATAAAAAGTTGATAATTTGATTTTATAATATTCCTGTAAATATATGAAAGGAGATTATATATGACTGAAAACACAATAGAAATTAAAAATCTTAACAAATTTTACGGAAAAAAACATGCACTGAAAAACATTAATCTTACAATAGAAAAAGGTATGTTCGGTTTACTCGGAAGAAACGGTGCCGGCAAGACAACTCTTATGAGAATACTTGCAACAACTCTTCAGAAAAGCGACGGAGAAGTTAAAATATTAGGTACTGATTTAAAAAACACACGCAATATAAGAAAAATTACAGGATATCTTCCGCAGGAATTTTCTATGTATCCTTCGATGAGTGTTTATGATGCCCTTGAATATCTCGGTATACTATCCGGAATGTCAGGAAAGAATTTCAGGGAAAATATAGACAAATTACTTAGTACAGTTAATCTTCAGGAAAAAAGAAATGTTAAAATCCGTTCCCTGTCAGGCGGAATGAAAAGAAGACTCGGAATTGCACAGGCTCTTCTGCATAATCCGAAAATTCTTATAGTCGATGAACCTACTGCAGGACTTGACCCCGAGGAAAGAATACGTTTCAGAAATCTTTTAAGTGAAGTTGCAAGTGAAAGAATTGTAATTCTTTCAACTCATATAGTGGGAGATATAGAAGCAACATGTGAAAAAACCGCTATACTGAATGCCGGAGAACTTATTTATAACGGAACTGTTGAAAATCTTATAAAAAATGCAGAAGGTAATGTATACACACTTGAAGCAGACAGAAGTGAAATTATAGTTCTTAAAAAGAAATATAATATAACCGGTATTCAGACATCAGGCAATAAAGCTTTTATAAGATTTATTTCAGACACTGAGGTAAAAAATGCGAAATTATGTACTCCTAATATAGAAGATGCATATATGTTTTATCTTTTTGAAAAAGGATCTTTTGTAAATATATCCGGGGGTGAAATATGACACTTTTTCTTAAAGAATTTAAGAAGGTAATTTTTTCATTTACTTTTTTAATATTTGTCATAACTCTTTTTGTTATGCTTAATTCACAGGAAGTGCTTAATTTTACTGATCAGAAAATTGATATTCCGCAGCCCGGAAAAACTGATTACGGTACAAAATACGAAGAAATACCGGATATTATAATGCCGGAAGCAATTAAATCACTTTACAGAG
>ERZ795048.3089-NODE-3089-length-12758-cov-8.499961_pt1 | contig 12758 bp, 13 predicted proteins | sample MGYA00375132_ERZ795048 | MGnify/ENA primary metagenome ERZ795048 (study PRJEB30177, sample SAMN05720225) | activated sludge metagenome | isolation source: Anaerobic digester | place: Hong Kong | collected 2014-12-17 ...
CTTCAAGGTATACTTTCTCAGTCATTGAATCAATATGGAATGGTAGGTAAAGTAACTATTAAATCCTATGATTTAGGAAATCTTATAAAGGTAGCTCATAATATGGGATTTGATGCTATCTTCTTAACAAACCCATATACATTGAAGAACTTGGTTGCTGATCCACGACCTTTACTTGGAGATTGGCGTGGATCTGTAATCACTACATCTATCCCTATTGTAGTTTCTAATCCACTTGATCATATTAATTCTGTACCTATAGGTAAGAAACTACACCAGATTGATATACGTAAATTAGCATTAGTAAAGCAAACAAAGAAATTTAAATATAGTTATACTATTTGTACGGAATTACATCACCTAATACAAGCTGAAAAAGAAGCACAAAAAGCAGCTATAATAGTAATAGATATAGAGACTACATTTAGAAATAAAATTTCATCAATTGCTTTTACATATATTCAAAATAATTGGACTATTGGAAATACATATGTAATAGAATTAAATCCTTGGAAATTTATACATGAAGCTTGGCAGACTGTAAGAAACATATGCGCTAATCCCGTAGCTAAAGCTTTTCATAATGGTACATTCGACTGTTTTCATTTACTTAGATTTCATGTGATAGTAGAAAATTATCTTTGGGATACTGAGTATATCTGGAGATGCTGGCATGCAGAATTACTTAAAGCTCTTGATAAAGTCAGTTCTTATATTCTTCCTGACTACTATTACTGGAAATATGAAAGTGAGCAATCACCACTGGAATACAATGCCAAAGATACAATTAATACAGCCAGAATCCTTTTATATATGCTACAGTATGCTCCAGATTGGGTATGGACCAATTATGCCCAGTTACTCCCTAATATCGGACCAGTATTATATACAGCATTTGAAGGTTTTAAAGTTGATATAGATAGAAAACATAAAGCTAGAGAACAAGATCAAAAAGAGTTAGATTCATATCTTGATACACTACGTACATCTATTGGATTTCCTAATTTCAATCCGGGTTCTCCACAACAAGTAGGAATTTTATTATATGAAATATTAAAAGCTAAGAAACCCAGTAGAACTAAATCAAAAGCAGCCACAGGTGAGATAGAACTTAAAAGTGTAGCTAGACAGCATCCATTATTTGCTTATATAGTTGCTAAGATATTAAAATATCGTGAGAATAAAAAAGCAATTTCTACTTATTATGATGCAGCTCTTACATCAAATGATAGATTAATTTATTCATTACAACTAGATGGAACAGAAACAGGTAGAATGTCTTGTCTTGCTTCTTCTCTACGTGAATTGAAACCTGGCAAAAGCACATATGTTAAATCCAATATGACAAATATTGGTACACAGATTCAAAATGCACCTGCTTATTATAAACAAGCACTAAAAGCGGATAATGGTTACGTATTAATTAATATAGATAAATCACAATCTGAAGCTAGATGTGTAGGATATCTAAGTGCTTGTAAATCATTAGTAGATGCCTTAGAAGGACCAGATGATTTCTATTGTGCTACAGGTTATAAATTCTTTGGTATTAAATTTGATAAGCAACATAAACTTAGACAGGCTGTTAAAAGAATCATACATGGTACTAATTATCTAATGGGAGTTATGACTTTTATTGATGCCGTTGGTATAGAAGAATTACAAGAATATAAAAGATTACTTGGATATCGTGGATCTCTTACCAGCTTTGTTAAACATTTACTAGGATTATATCATATATCATATTCAGAAGTTCAAGATGGATGGAAGGAAACTAAATTAGAAATTTTATCTACTGGAAGAATTATAACTCCAGATGGTTGGGTAAGATTAGTAGAAGGCGATATAGAAAAACATCATAGTATTCTTCGTGGTATAGTTGCGCATAAAGCACAGCACTGGTCTGTATGGGGAATCAATCGTGCTATGTGGAAATTGTATTACGATTTACAAGTACCTAGTAATGGTGAGTTTAGATTAAAAGCTCAAATACACGACTCCATTGTAGCTCAAGTTACAGTTGATAAGAAAGATTATTATGCAGAAGAAATGAGAAAGATTATGGATATACCACAAGACTGTGAGTATGGAACAATGAGAATCCCACTTGATATTAGTATAGGAGAATATTGGAAATCATGAACATAAATCCTAAATTACCTATTAGTATGGATATGTCTATTAATAGTATAACAACAGCAGTAGAATTTTGGCTTGTAAATGCTGTTTTTAAGGATGCTATTAGTATTGAAAAAGTGACATTCGATACACATGATAATGTGTTTCATATTGTAATAGATAGAAAGGAACAGGTATCATGACACAACAATTTATACCATATTATAGATATGAAGATTGGCAATTTACTGTAGATTTGGAACCTATAAAAGTTATTCCAGCACCCGATACATATTATGTAATAGCCACTACACCCATGGGTGTACGAATAGCACAATATCCCTGGAGGACTAAATCTAAATTAATAATACATACGCATAAAAAGAAATTTGCATATCCAACTAAAGAAGAAGCTTTAGTAGCTTTCTTATGGAGGAAGAAAAAACAAAAGAGAATATTAAATGATCAATTAACTCACTGTGAATATATCCTGGAGACACTACAGAATTTAGGAGTTACTACTAATGGTAAAAATGACTGACGAAGCTGCTATAGAAAGATTCCATACGATTATATTAGATTTTTTATTACATCCAGCACTTATAGGTAGATATGTAAAGTTTGAATTATCTAGATCTAGCAATGGTAAATGGAAAATACATCTATCTAATAGTGCATTAATGCCAAATGAAATAAAAATAGAGTATACTACAAAAGGGCATACTACTTTACTGGAAACAGTAGAAGATATGAAACAACAGTTAGGAGAATACTAATGAGTAGAGATAATAATACAGTATGGATCAGAGCACATTTAACTTATGTATCTGATAAAGCAATTCAATTTATACCAGCTAATACAAAGGAAAAGTATTGGCTACCAAAATCACAAATTGTTAATTTGGAAGATGTATTAATAGAAGGAGAAGATTTTGAATCTTATATAGATATAGAAGCCAAGGAATGGATAGTACAAAAGAATAATATACCTACTGTAGATGAAACAGGAGAAGAGGGAAATGAAGTAGAGGAATTAAATTTTAATGATGATGAAGAGATAACTTTTTAATGTCTTGGATTAAATCTATAACGATATATGGCAAAGTAAGAATGTTTGAATATCCTTTATTGGAGAATACTAATATGAAAAAATTAGATAATACCTTTTTCTGTGTAGATCATAGTATAGAAAAGGAGTATTTACCCGGTAGACCAGCACATATAAGTAATTTATATTGTCCACAATGTGAAAAAGAAAAACAAGCCACCTTAAAAGAAAAGAATAGTAACATCCATAACACACTCATGGAACGTGGTAGACGTTATGGTAAATTTTATGAACATGCCATTATTACTTGGCAGATTAAACATGCTATGCAATCACATAGAAACTGGGAACATTTGACCGTATCACAGAAAGAAGCTCTTGATATGATAGCACATAAGATAGGAAGGATTGTAAATGGCGATCCTAACTATGCTGATTCATGGCATGACATCGCTGGATATGCAACTTTAGTGGAGAATGAGCTTAATGAAAACACATCAAACAATAACTGAAATTCCTTTCTTTGAAGGAATGAATGCTGCAGTGTATGGAAAAGATATTAATCCATATCCACCTGGTTCTAAATCTGCAGAAGATTGGGTACAGGGATACCGTGGAATAATAGCCTGTGCACAGGAGATAAAGAATGAAACCTTCACGGGATCAACTAGCTAATAGATTACGATATGCTACAACTGCACAATGTGCTGCTTTTTATGGAGTGCATAATTCCACAATGACTGAGTGGATAGCAGAATTTGGACTTAAACCACAACCCATTCCATTGGATGATAAAATATTAATACTCAAGTTATATTATCTAGAGGGCATGGCACCACGTTTAATTCTACGAAAATTTAAAGAGGAGATTACTATACTTAGTACGAGGATGATACAAAATATTGTCAAACCACGAGACGATAAAATTAAACAATCATTAAAAACATATGATGAAGCATTACAATATCATATCACTCAACATCTAAAAAAGGAAGAAGCTAATGGATACTAAAGAGATTATTAAAAAGCAATTGACTCTGAGAGAGTATAGAGGTTATCTTAAAGGTACTATATTAGAATTACAATTAAATATAGGACCACATCTTACAGCTACAGAAATAGAAAATCAGTTGAATATTATCAAGAGCTATGAACGTGAGTTAAATAAATATACTGGTCAGTATTCTTGAATTGGAGATTAAATAAAATAAATATATTTAAAAATTATAGAAAGAAAGCTATTCAACCTATGCGTACATATATACCAGGTGAAGATATGATAGGTATTTCAGTCTCTTCTAAAGATACACTGGAAGAAGGCGGTATGTACACAAATTAAGATTATTAACGAGGAAATTACACAGAAATGAACATACTATGTATATATCATGCAGATTGTTTAGATGGCTTAACTGCAGCCTGGATCGTTAGACAAACATATCCAAATGTGCTATTTCATTCAGCAAAATATGGAGATTTGCCCCCTCTCATTTTAATGGATAAAGAAACTAAAGTTATTATAGTAGACTTTAGTTATCCGCAAAAAGAAATGGAAAGTATCGAATCTATAGTAGACTCTGTACACTTGTTAGATCATCATGAATCTGCAATTAGAAAATTAGATAAATGGAAACAGGCTCTCTATACAACTACAATATTAGATACTACAAAGAGTGGAGCTATTCTTACATGGGAGTGGTTCAACGAAGGTAAACCTATACCAGCGTGGATTCAAGCTGTAGGAGATAGAGATATATGGGAATTTGAACATCCATATACTAGAGAGATATGTGAATATATCTATTCTAAACCACTAACACTAGAGTGGTTAGATGAAATACATAACACATCTGTAGAAGAGTTAATTATAAAAGGTAAAATATTATGGAAACCTAAAATGGATAGATGGCTTAAAAGAATTAAAGATGATGCCTATCGTACACAGATATGCGGCTATGATGTACCCATTATCAATGTTCATTATACAGAAGGTGTTAGTGAAATACTGAACATAATGGCAGAAGGTGAACCCTTTGCTGTAGGTTACTATTACTCAAAGGAGCATATTGTCTATTCGTTTAGATCAAAGAAAGACCAACCACAAAGTATTAATGTTGCAGAACTTGCAGAGAAATTAGGTGGTGGTGGACATAAACATGCCGCAGGTTGGAAGGTTAATAGAATATGAAACTCCATCAAATAACTAAGGATTAGTAGGTGAATCAATCTAATAACAATGCTGTATCTACTTTAAGCTCCAAGGAGGGAGCTTATACTTTCTTTGATGCCTATATGCAGTATGTGGGAATAACTGAATCACCTGCACTTTATCACAGGTGGACTGCATTATCAATTATAGGAGCATTAATAGCACGTAAAATTTATTTTCCTTTTGGTCATTCTTTTATATATCCAAATCAGTATGTATTACTTACTGGAACTCCAGGAGCACGTAAAGGTACTGCTATTAAGATAGGAACTAATCTACTACAGGAAATTGATTATCCACATCTTGCTCCTAATAGAGCTGCTAAAGAAGCATTCTGGGTTTGGATGGCTAAACATGGAATACAAGATTTATCTGTAAATGATGATCAAGATATGGATAGTTGGGTATTTAATTTGCAGTCTGAACAGGATACTATAACGGAAGCCTATATAGCACAAGATGAGTTTCTTGATTTTATTGGATCTAATGATAAAGACTTTGTAACTAATTTAGCAAATTTATGGGATAATCTTCCTAAATATGATAATCCTAAAACACGAGATGATGATGTTTATATTCCTAATCCTACATTAAGTATACTATCTGGTATAACACCTACAGGAATTGCAGAGGGCTTTAAAGTATTAGCTGTAGGAGGTGGATTCTTTTCACGTATTATATTTGTATATACAGATCCAACAGGGGTTAAAATTACATATCCAACTAAACCATGTGAACAATTTAAATCATATCTTACACAACACCTATTGAATATAAAAGAACTTGAAGGTGAATTGATACTAACTAATGAAGTCCGTGATCTTATAGATCAAATTTATAAAAAAGCTCCAGGTATGCCAGACCGTAGATTTCAATATTATAATGAACGTAGACTTACACATCTTATTAAACTTATTTTAATTCTTTCTGCTTCTCGTTTGACTTTAGAACCATCTATACAAGATGTAATACTTGCAAATACTATATTGTATAACACTGAAATAAATATGTCAAAAGCTTTAGGTGAGTATGGTAAATCTAGATATTCTGAAGTATCTAACTCTGTATTAGTTCTACTTAATAATTCACCTAAACCTTTGTCTGTACGAGAAATATATAAAGAAGTTGGGAGGGATTTAAATAAGTTTAATGATATATTAGATATTATAGGAAGTCTTCTACAACAGGAGCGTATTCAACGTATTACAGGCACTAAAGGTGCCAAGGAGGTTTTATATTTACCTAATAATATAGCTATATCTAAATGGCAAGATGATTTAATTGATATGAATTTGTTATACAAAAATGAACAGTCTATATGGACAGGAGAAATAGAATGACACATAGTACACTTAATGACCTTATTCGTACATTCTTTATTGATACAGATCAAGGACCGGAACTTGCAGAATTTACTATACTGCCTATTAGTCAGGTAGTAGAGAAAATTGAACAGTCTGATGTTACTTTATGGCTTAGTTGGGCAGGTGGTGTACTTCTTACAGAAGCTATCAAGAAAGTTAAAGAAGCTGATGAGTATAATGTGGAATTACCTGTAGATAGTGAAGAGGACCAGATTAATGTAGAAGATGTATTAACAGAACAGGAAAAGGCTATGCTTTATGGAGCCTTTCTGGTAAGTAGTGGTGGTAATTATAATTATGAATCCGAATCAGAGTCTGAATAAGGAATAATGAAATGACAGGAGAATGGTATAATAAATATTATGGTGATAAAGAAACAGAGGATTTCAATAAATGGTGGATTAAAAATTATCATCGAATAAGTAGATGGGATAATAATCCTGAAAAATATTATGATTGTAGAGCTTATACATTATTAGGATGGTTAGCTGCACTGGATAGTATTGAGAGAACCTATCAGACAGAGGGAAAAATATAATAGGAAGATAGTAAAAAAAAAAGCCCCCAAGGACGGGGGCTAAAGCGCTGGAGAGTCAATTACCATATGTAGCTGCTATCTCACTGATAGCTGGTTGTTTCTGAGAATAATCTTCTAATCGCTGTGCATAATTTTCATGTAATGAAGTATATGCAGTTTTAAGAATAGTATTCCATCCTTTATAAGAACCTTTCTCTAAATACTGTTGCATTAGAGTACCAAGTTGATCCATATTCTCTCCATTGATAACAACTCTTCTTACATCTTTAATTATCTTCTGTTGTCTATCACGATCAACTTTATTATAGTAACTAGTTTTATATTTTAGTTCTCTAAGCACTTGTTCTTCTAAGGGTCTAGTACCAAATATTCTAGCTCCTACTGCCCAAGGTTCATCCCACAAATCTTCATCAATAACTTCACCTTTATTATCGTAACTTTTACCAAGTATAAACTGTTCTGTATAACGTGCTCCAGGCCTCCATAGTTGTTGTGCTGCTACTCCTTGCATAGCTGCTGTAAACATATCTTTAATACCACCACCTGTAGCAACTGCTCTATATGTGTCTCCAATAGTTCTAACACCTACATCTATGGCTTTGACTACTGTGTCTATAGAAGCAGGAAGAAAACCTAGTCCTGCTGGTGTGGATAGAGAAATTGGCGCTCTAGGATCAATGGATGCACGTGTGAATAATCCAGAACCAAATACAGTAGATGGAATACCAAAAAGCATAAACTCAGCCAAAGATCTAGATTGATGCTCATTATTTCCAAAGATTTTATATACTGTAGTACTTATATCATTATGGTCTTCTGAAGCATATACTCCTATAGCTTGATTAAATTCTTGAAATAGTGGCAATGCTTCCATACCAAACATAGCAGAGTGTCCAGCTAACATCTGTGCTATTGCTGCTTTATCTCCAGCTTCTACATAACGATATAAATTCTGTCCTACTGTGAGCATAAATGTTTGGTACAGTCCAATTAACTGTCCAAAAGCTCCCTGAAACATAGCAGGCTTCTGACGTGCAGTATAGTTACCCATAGTTCTAGTAACGAAAGCACCTGCATGGCTTACTAACATATCCATAGTAGCAGTAGGGTATTTATCTTTAGCGAGTAAATAACCAGAAGCAAATGCAGCTTTACGTGTCCAATGTTCTGACCAATCAGAAGGCTTGGACATTAAGTTTACTAAATCATTATACTTTCTATTCCATCCATTATTATCCAAACGAGCAAGATCAGCAAGAGCTTCTGTAGCTTCAGAAACAATAGTCTTAACATATCCATGTTGTTTTGCTCTAGCCATAGCTTCTACAGCTTCTGGTGCTTTACTATACATAAATTTAGCAGAATCTATAAGATTCTTAGTTACATAGAATGCACCTTTACCTTCATGAAGATAACGTGCTTCTGCAGCAATAAGAATAGGAGCTGATAAAGTGGTTACCATTGCGTGTGCTAATTCACCAAAACGCAGATTCATAGTAACAATAGCAGATTGCTTTTTGGCTATCTGATGTAGAGCAGTATTCTGATTATAACGTAATTTCTGAGCTTGCTGGAATTCATCTAAGCTAGCCCAACTTGGTAAAATATGCTGAGCACGCATAGCGGAAGTCATAGCTTCAAAATCTGTTATACCATCTTTACCAGTAAGGTCTCTCCACAGTTTATTAGTTCCATTAATAGCTCTGTTAATATTTACAGTTACCATATTATTAGCCCAATCCATAGCTGGTGTTTCAGGTACTAGAGATTGATCTAATAGAGTACGATGAATAATATCAGAATGTGATATAGGCTTTTGTACTTTATGTGCTAATTGTTTACCCCCTGCCCTAGCTGCCTCTGTAGCTAATTCAGTAGCTTGCTCTAATGGAATGAATACATCTGGTAAAATAAGTTTAGTTAATGTCTTAACTTTGTTTGTAGTTGTGGATCTGAGATTATTAATAAAACGATCTATAGCTACATCTCCTGGAGCTTCTAGTTTCTCTATACCTTTTTTACCAGCAAAGGTATTAGAAGGAGAAAGATCATTAAGCTCAGCATGTCTATGAAGTAGATTCCATTCACCCATATCTGTATCTGTTCTAGTTTTTATTATATAATTTTCTCCTAACTCTTTACGATAACGTGCAACCTCAGACTCTAACTCGTCAGCAGTATTAGCTGCAATCATACGGATATTACTCGGTCTATCTTTATGTATAATAAAACCAGTAAAAGACTCTGTAGGATTAAAGTTAGGAAGCCACAATGGATTTCCACGTTGTGCAGGTTTACCTTGTATTTGTAAGATAGCACTATTTAATGCTTCCAGTTCTCTACGTATAGGTAAATAAGCTTTCCAGAAATCAGCATTCTCTTTTAATAGTACAATATCTTGATCGCTATTTTTATACTTTAAAAAGTCTTGTATTTCTATTCCATCTTCTGTTTTCTGAAAATTGCCTAAACCTATTTTTATTTGTCCATTATCCTCAACTATGTTTAATTTTTTACTGTCCTTAGAGCCTATACTGCCAAGACGTTGTTCAATCTGTGCCCATTGTTGACCTGCAACTTTATTCTGTTTCAAAGCTACTAGAGACGGTGTAAGCTCCTCACTAAAACGAATATTTAATTTGTTATAACCATTCTGTAACTTCTTTCCAAAATTAACAATACTATCCGCTACTGGTCCGAAAGTACGAAGAAGATGGTCTACTGATTGAATGACTACATTACGTGATTCAAGATTAGTAAGCAAGGGATTAATATTTTCTATGATAGTTTTAATATCTTCACTATCCCATACATCTTTCATGAGATATTCTAGTTCAGGACCACGAGAGTGTGTTGCACGTAATATATTATTTACATGCTCATAATGAAACTGTGATTGTGCTTTACGATCGAGTTGAATAACACCTTGTATCTCAGATTCTTTAGTACCACGAATACCAAGACCCGTAAGTTCCATAGTTCTATTTTTTAGTGTTTCATCAATATTATATCCAGCTTTGTATTTAGCTAATTTTTCTGTCTGCATAGGCAGAGAAAAACCAGCATGTCTCATAGCTTCTATGGTAGATACATCGAGATTAGTTTTAATAGCTATTTGTAAATCATGTGCTCCTATATCAGCAAGTTGCTTGGCTTCATACTGTTTCCAATCCCAGAGATATTCCTGCGCTTGGGAAAGAGAAAATAACTCATCATTTCCAATTTTAATTACTTTAGGAAATTCACTGCCTGTATCTGCATGTTGTATTATTTCCTGTAATTTACCAATTCCATATTCATCTTCACCTAGATTATATGCACTACGTAAACCATTATAATCTGCTACATCATTACGTACAGCTTGAGCACTTTCCATCCAAAATTTATCAGATTGTGCAGTATTTTGAGTACGTGTACTATAACGGACTTTAGATTTCAACGTGACATTTTTATTAAATGTACGAATTAAACGTTCATCTTGTGACATCGTCATAGCAGATAATGCTTCTATAGAACCAAGCATATTACCTTCTGCCCATGGATGTACTACTACAGCTTCAGAACTAGTATCTAGCATAACATCCAGATAATCTGAATATGGAGCAAAGTGATCTAGTCTATGTACATTTAGCAGTTTAACATTAGCTAGTTCATCTGCTTTCTTCCAATTTGGTTTTATGCCTTTAGTATTTCCGCTTATCTCTACAGGTAAATTAATTCTATCAGCTTGTAATAAATAATCTGCTGCCCATTGCCTCTGTGCTACACCTGCACCTTTACTAAAGATAATAGTAGTATCTAAATTTGTAGCTTGGACTTCTATACCTAAAGCTTTTTTAACAGCTTCTAATTCTTCTATTGATTTAGACTTGCTTCCTTTACTTGGAGTAATAAAGAATACAGAACTGGCAGAACTACCAGAATCAGCTACAAATTTACTACCTTGTATTTTTGCTACTTTATCTCTAGCTGCTTTTAGTTGATTTGAAGTGTCAAATAAATCTATACGCTCTACACCAGTAAATGCTTCAGGATTACTAAATGTCATTTTCATAAGATGATCACGTGGATCTGCTACCATTACATCATCATATTCACCTAAACGTAAATTGTGAGCATCCTTCTCTCTCTTTACTACTTTCTGTGTAGTATTATTAAATCGTTCTGATCCAATATTGTCAATAGTACGAGCTATATCAATTATGGTATTATTTAAAGATTTTTCTGTATATGCTTTTCCTACATCAGATTGTGATAGTAATTCAGCAGTACGCTGTATTTCTCCGTGTTGATATGATTGATACGCTATCCTATTTCCTTTAGTTAATCCTGGATATAGTACGTCAGTTACTTCATTATACTTATTTATTTCTGCATCTAATCTAGTGGAATTTGCAAATACTTCTTTCTTCTTCTGTATCCAACGTAGTGGACCCATTATAGCACCTAGACCAGTGCCTATTGCAAAATCTGCTAGTGAGTAATCCTCATTTATATAAGCATGTTGATTGTTGAACCACAAATAAGAGAGTTCATATAGAGCACCTTCAGCCATGCCATGTCCAAGTGTATGCCACTTTATATTATTAACCGCTTCTTTCCATTGAGCTGCTTGTTTTCCTTGATCTACTAATGTATTATAGGCTGTACTTTCCCACTTAGCCGCAGAATTAAGTCTAGAAGATAGGATAGTAGGTCCTGTCTTAGCCCATTTAAGTGCTTTTGCTACACCTACTCCAGGTAATACCATACCACCTAGGAATGAACCTAACTCCACCCCTTCTCTATGTTCATCATAAAATGAACCAAGATCCTCATTCATCCAATGTAATGCTTGAGATGTTCCATTACCTTCTATCTCATCATTATCAAACATTCCAAGAGTAAGAGAATCTGCAGTAGTTACCAGTGTATCTACTATTGTAGATGCTGCATAGTATGGAATGTCAGACCATTTAAAGCCTGAGGAAGATGATAATTCTTGACGATAAGAGAGTGAAGCTTCTTCTAATGATATCATGGTGCAGTACTCATATTACCCATTGTACGTGGTTCACGGGGTGTATTAGCTCTAAGTGCTAAGATAAGTGGGTCTGTTTTGTATCCTACTACTAATCCAAATGGTTTACCTTTTTCATTTACTCTATTAGTTACTTCCTCTAACATAGTATTCCATAATTGAGATAAAGGTAATATACGCATATTTAGACCATGACTAGCGTTATAATAGTCCACAACTAGTTGAGTTCTAATATAATCTAGTGCATTTGGTTCATTTGCCATTACTGCCAAATTGTTAATTCCTGTACGTTCTTTTAATAAACGTAATACTAGGTTAGCTGATTCTTTAGCAGCTATTCCCATATCTGGACGATTAGTAAGATCCATAGAATCTACAGTCATTTGAGATGCAGCATATGTATTCTTAACATCTTGTAAAGCCTGTAATTTAGTTTGATATCGAAGAGTATCAACTGCTGT
>ERZ795048.3091-NODE-3091-length-12756-cov-5.408236_pt1 | contig 12756 bp, 10 predicted proteins | sample MGYA00375132_ERZ795048 | MGnify/ENA primary metagenome ERZ795048 (study PRJEB30177, sample SAMN05720225) | activated sludge metagenome | isolation source: Anaerobic digester | place: Hong Kong | collected 2014-12-17 ...
TAACGATAAGGTGTTTTTAAAAGTGGAATGCGATTATAGGAACAGAACCGACCTTGCACATTTTTACTATAGCCTCGATGGAAAGGAATGGAAAAAAATTGGCAATGAGCTGAAGATGCAATATACTCTGATGGAGCATTTTATGGGCTATAGGTTTGGCCTGTACAATTATGCTACCCAAAAACAAGGCGGTTATGCCGACTTCGATTATTTTACAATAAGTGACAAAATATCAGAATAAGTGATCAAAAAAAAGAAGCCACAAACTCAGGATGAAAATTCAGGAGTTTGTGGCCTCTTTTTTAAATTGTTAAAGCCTTATTTCTAATGAAATTATTACAAACCGTCGGCACCAATATGTGCCAAACCTTTCTTGGTACCAATCCATGCCGAACCGTCGTTGTCGAACTCAATGGCAGTAATGTACAGGTCGGGGATACCTTCGGTAACTGTGCTCCAGTTTGTGCCGTCGAAAATGGCTAACCCCTTGCGGGTACCTACCCAAATTTTGTTATTGGGGGCTTGGTTGATGGCCAAAATATATGGGTCGGGCAATTCATCGTAATAATAAGTGAAGCTTCCATGATCTTTAGCGTCGTGGCCGGTATGAATTTGGATACCTTCGGTACCGCCCATCCATTTTTGCCCTGCATTATCAACAAAAACAACAAACATGGTGTCGGTAATACTCAACCCGTTGTACGGGAAGTCCCATTGGGTGGCTCCGGTGAAAGCGTCGATTGAGCTATCGTAACCGGTTGCACGGTAGAGCTTCGCGCCACTGGTTGCAAAAAAGTAATCACCGTCCCAACTCGAAATTGAGTTAACGGCAAAATCTTCGGCATCCATGGTAAACATGCGTCCTTCTTCGTTTACCCTGAATTTTTCTTTCTTCCAGGTGTCGTTGTAATTCAATGTAATGCCTTGTTGAGTCCCAATCCAAAGTTTCGAATTTTCGTCGGTATAAAAGTTGTTTGCCTGCTTGTTGCTTAGTTTTTCGCTTGCAACATCGGTAAGCACAAAATCGTTATCGGATAAAACAGCATTCGATATGCCATTTTCGGTACCAATCCAAAGTTGGTTACCTTGTTTTTCGTATAAAAGGGCATGCACTTTGCCCGACGATGGGAAAACAATTGACTGATACCCTTCTTCAACAGAACGGTAAAGGCCGTTGTCGGTGCCTATCCACTTGGTATTGTTGTTGTCAACAGCAATGGCATTTATGGCTCCCGAAAGTGATTGAACGGTTTCTCCTTGCCATTCGGGTTCGTCGTTTCCACAAGCCCACAAAATTAATACAAGGCTCGATATGCTTAAAATTCTATTTAAATTCATACAAATTGTTAATTAAAAAAAATTCTTATTGAACAATTAGCTTTATGGTTTTTTGTTGAATGCTGTTTTTTGAGCTGATTTGCACCCTGCAATTATAAATTCCTTTTTCGATACCGGAAAGTTCAATTTGTTGTGTTTGGTTGCCGGCTGTTTGTAACAAATCCTGAGCAATAGTTGTAACTTTTCCGTCGATAGCAATTAGCGAAATACTAACTTTTGCATCGGTTTCGAGCTGGTAGCTTATTTGTGTTTGTTGGTTGCATGGGTTGGGATAAGCCTTTAAAGCAGTGTCGAATTGTGAAATTTCGCTAACAGCATTAGCCATGTTGCCAATTTTAACAAGTTCGATACCGTTGCCTGTGCCTAAATTTTTTGAGTATTGCTTGCTGCTTGCATTGTTCCAGTGCTCGTGCACACCAAGCGATTTCAGCTCTGAGCCGTCGTCTTCGGGGTCGTAGCTGATGCTTGATGGCCAGTTGCTTTTATCGGCAGCTTGGTGCAGGTAGTCGTCAACAGCCGGGAAAAACGGGCGATCGTTGAAATTCTTGTTGTTTTCGGCTTCGGCTCTTAAAAAGTCGAGGCTAACCGACTCAACAGCTACGCCATCCTGCGAAAGGAAGATTGAGTTGGGAAAGTCGTTATTGAAAGGTTCCATGCCCCATTTAACAGGCATATCGGTTGCTTCAATGCCAGCCCAAAGTGCATCAACCATGAACAAAACGGTGTTGCCACCCAGTTTTTCGTGTCCCATTAAATCAACCAGTACGCGGTACATGCCATATTCGCCCCTGTCAATGGCATCCTGATCTTCGTTTTGCGAGCAAATTAAGCCGGGGTGAAGGCTTGCTGCTGAATTTCTACTGTTGCCATGTGACCCGAAGTGCAGTTTGGCACAAACCGAAATGCCGTTACGCGCATGTGCCTTAAGGGCAGCTGCATTGATCAAATAATCGGCACTTTCCATTTCTTTCATTATGGTGCTGCAGCCGCTGGCATCGGGCATTTCGCTGCCATTGTCGGAATAGTGGATAATGCGGTTAGACCAACCGGCCGATTGGGTGCGCCCCAAATTAGAGTAGCCATCCCTGTCGAGTATGATTACGTTGGGATACCTGCTATGAATAGCGTCGTACATGCTTTTGTAAACATGGGTCATGGGTTCGCCTACATATATTTTTTCTTGAGGTATTTTGCAATCGTCAACTAGTTGTTTGATTAGAGCAACCACGGTTGCTGGGGTAGTGCCCGACATGGCAATGTTGCGTTGGCCGGTCATGCGCGAAGTGGTTCCGGTTTCCGATAAATCCATTCGGTTAATGGCCCATCCGGCTTGCCCGTTGTTCACTTTAATGAAAACAGTTTGCCCGGTTTCATAGCCCGAAGCTTTGCCAAGTTTTCGTTCGTTAAAGTTTTTGAACAAAGCATCCCATGCATCGGCTGTGCTTTCTTTTGAGGCAAGTTGCTTAATGGCATCGTCCATCATGGTGTTTACAACAGTTTGGTCGTTGTTTTCCTCCATAAAAAAAGCATCGTCGATTTTGTTGGTGCAGTTTTCGTTGGTGGCATCTTCGTCCCAAACCCAAACAACGCGGCCAGGGTTCACGCCAATACCTTCACCCATTGGGTTATTGGCGCCATCGGGCAATGCTTCGCGGGTAAAGCTAATGGTATTGGAGTAAGCTGGCTGCGAGTCGTTCCAGTTAAACACAATTAGCAGGGCAACACCTATAATCATTGCAAATGCAGCCGATAAATATTTGGCTTTTTTAAACCTATCGACAGCTTTTTTAAATGCAAGTGTTAAACCGCCTAACGATAGCAGGTACAAAACGAAGCCCGACATGATAGGTGCTGCTGTTTTCATACACGGATATCCGGCCCTTTGGGGTTTGGGGATTACCCTAATCAGAAACCACAAAGTAGAGGCAATGCCCATAACAATGAAAATGAATTTTGCGGGCAGTTTGTAATTTGTTAATTTTTTATGTAAAGCGTTTAGTTTGTTGAGGTGATGATTTTGAATTCTCATAGGTTACATTTTATAGTTAAAAATAAAGTATAATTAGACCATCGCCACAAAGATAGGTTTAACTGAGTTGGATTTTTTTTTTGAAATACTTTTTTCACTTTTTGATCAAAAAAAGCATTCGATATAATATATCGTGCTTTATATCGTTTTTTAAATAAAACTTTAACTAACCACTTAAAGTGCTCTTATGATTAGATTTATTTTGGTTCTTTATATTCTATTATTGATCTGTTCTTATGGATGTGATTTTATCGATAGTTCTAATATTGAAAAGCTGTCAATTAATGTCGAAGATGCCAATAAACAAGTCAATTTATCTGAGTTAGTAGATTCTATAAGTTATATCAGATTAGAAACCAACCCGAATTGCTTATTAGGTAGAATACGTCAGGTCATCATTAAAAAGAATCATATTTACATATTAGATATAAGCAGTCATGCCATTTTTGTTTTTGATAAATATGGAAAATTTGTTTCCAAATTGGATAAAAGAGGCAAAGGACCCGAAGAGTACAGCAGTTTAGGCCCTACGCTGGTCGATGATGATGAAAAGTATATCGAGCTTTTCACAAACACCAATATAGGTTATAGCAGAGTGCGTTATTCTATCCCTGATTTTAAGCAAATAGAAAAAGTGAAAATTCCAGGTTCAAGAATGAACAGTGTTAGTTATCTGGATGATAATTATTACTTTTCATCATGGGGACTACCAAGCTCGCCTGAGGTTGAAGTAAAGGAATACTGCGTTGTTGTGTTAAAAGACAGTACAATTGTCGGAACATTAATAAATAAGAATGTTAAAGCTTCAAATCATTTTTATACTCCCTTTCTTCAACCATTTACCCAAAATGATAATAAAGAATTATTTATTTCTGTTCCCTACGACAAGTATTTTTATAAGCTGGCTGCTCACGATGCGATACCTTTTCTAGAGTTAGATTTTGGAAGAAATGGAATACGTGAAGCAATAGGTAAAAAGACAACGGACGAACAATTCGAATATATTGAAAAGGCTCGAAACAAAGCTTTTTTCCATCTGCTGAGCTTAAATAATGACCAAATTATGGTAATTAATTATTACCATAAAAGAGAAGAGGAAGCCAGTAATTTTAGTAAAGAGGATAAACGTACATATATAAATTTGAAGCACAATAATAAGATTTTGCATACTAAAAAAATTATCAATGATATTACGGCTTTTCCTCATGAAATCGATATAAATATTGCTCCGTTGAATAATGTTGTAAGAGATGTTTGGCATGATGGCTATTTGGTTGATATTGTGATGCCTTACGATGTTATGAAAGATGGTGTAAAAGAAATATTTACAAATGAAGTTGGGAGTGTGTCCATATCTGACAATCCAATAATCGTATTAATGAAATTAAATTAGTATATGGCAAAAACAAAAATCGCTGAATATCAGTAGGGTAAGCACATAAATGCTTGAAAAATCTGAATATTAGTATTTTACGAAAGATTTCCACATCAATTAGTAAGAGTGATGATATCCAGAGTTGAGCATAAAAGTAGTGAATTAGTTTCCATTTTCCATCAACAAACAGGTTGGAATTTGGCACGGGTAAAGTTCTTTGTTTTAATAAAACCCCCACTAAAAGGGCAAAAACTGTAAAATAACACTTTACCTTTTAAAATAATCATAAATGAATTATAGAGTTGTAATAATAATTATGGCATTTGCACTGTTTGTGTCATGTAAAGAAGACCAAGAGTTAGGTAGCATATTACCGATTTCAAGTATTGATCCTGTCGAAAATTTTGATTGGGATATTGAATGCTATGAATATATACCTTTAGAAACAAATAGTGATATAATGTTAAGTGGAATTGATAAAATATTGGTTAGCAAATCATATTACTATGTGTTAGACACTAAATCAAATTTTGGATTATTTTTATTTGACAAAAAGGGAAAATTTGTAAGGACGGTATCTAGTAAAGGGAGAGGTCCAAGAGAATTCTTATATATTGCAGATTTTGATATAGATAAAATAGGCAATATGTATCTATTTGATAAAGAGCGAAAAAATATATTAAAGTTTGATTCACTTGGTAATTTCAAAGAAGAAATTACACATGGTTTATTTACAACCAACTTCGCGCATGTTAATGATGATGATTTTATATTCTTTCAAAAAGGCAGGCATCAAATAGAACGAGATTTGCAAAATGATTTGATTTTATGGAATAAGAAAAACAAGATTAAATCTACCTACTTTCCATATACTGCACGATCCATACCATATGGTTCATTTAGTTCCTTTTACAAATCAGGGGAAAAACTATATTATTGCAATTATTTTGGGAATAATATTTATGAGATTGTTGATGGCAACCCAAGATTAGTATATCATTTAGATTTAGGTGAATTTTATCCTAGTGATGAATTATTTGATTATGTAAACATAAAGCCCAGTGTTGATAAAATTCGAAAAGATTATTATTGTAATCTTTCAAATTATTATGAAACAGAAAACCTTGTTACATTCCGAATTAACAAAAGAAATCGAAGACTAATGTGTTTTTTATGGAAAGGAAAACAGGATTTCTATATTGTTGATTTAAGTGAAAATAGAAACAGAATAGATATTACCTATCATTTTAGCCCTTCAAATATTATTGGAGTTGATGAAGACTACTTTCTTACGTCTATGATGCCTTATGTTTTTTCAAGATTGAAAAAAGCTAAGAAAAATGGTTTTTTAGAAATTAAAGATGAAAAGTTGAATGAAATAATTGATAATATGGATCTTAAAGACAACCCAATTATTATAAAATTTAAATATAACTCAAACTATGAAAATAAGGTTAATAGCTATCATATTGCTCACATCAATTAATCTAATACTTCTGTTTCTATAATAAAAATAAATTATAAATCGATGAAAAATAAATTAGTATATTCTATAGTATTCCTAGTGTTTGTTGAGATTATTATTGGGTGTAACATTAAAAACAAACAAATTGATAAAAAGAATAGTGTATATTACCTTGATAAGAAAGATAGCTTAAATTTTAAAAATTTATTTGAATTTTCTCAAGGATATAGTTGCCAAATCAGTTTTTCGGATTCAAATTTTATATTAGCAAACAGAGGAAGAGGTACAGGCTATTTTTTATACAATTACTCATTAAAAAATAAGTCTTTGTCGGAAGGGTATTTAGAAATAGGTAAAGGCCCCAATGAAATTTTAGGACCAAGACAAGTATTTATTCATAATGGTTACTTGTGGATAAATGATATAACCTTAAAAAAGATATTGTCAATTAAATTAGAAAATGCAATATCACAGAAAAATTTGCAATTTAATGAATATCGTTTTAAAGATAATTATTTGATGATTAATATGATAGACGGTAGTCGTTTTTATTCTACTGGCTCACTTAATTCTCCATTTCGAATTCAGGAAATTGATATTAATACTGAAGAAGTTATAAATGAATATGGCAAATATGAAAATATACCTAGAGATGTGCCAATTCATGCATATAAGTATGCAAACCAATTTGTATCATATTTGAGTCCAGATTGCAATAATTTGGTTATGGCATATTTGTATAAGGATTTAATTGAGATTTATGATTTCAATTCGGACAGCCTAATTTCAATTAGAGGTGAGGATGGATTTGATGTTGAGTATTCTGTTGAGGGAAATAAAGCCGTTTTTAATAAAAAGTCGAGGTCGGCATTTTTAGATATTTATGCGACTCAAAAGTATATTTATGTTTCTTATTCTGGCCAATTTATTATGGGTAAACCAAGATATGCAAAATGCATTAAAGTTTTTAATTGGGAAGGTGAAATGATACGTAGTTTTATGTTTGATGAGAAAATATTAAGTTTTTATGTTTCCGACAATGATAAATACCTTTATGCTTATGACAGTGAAACGGGATATATTGTTGAATCAGAAATAGATGGATTATGATAATTAGGTTTTTTTATAATAGAACAATTTGTTCCTGTTTACAGCTAAACAAACAAATAATATAAATCAATAAAAATAACTTAAATATCTCATGTTGTTTATTGTGTTTTGAAAGTGTAAATCACTGAGCATCAGTGAAATAAACATAAAAATACTTGGAAAAACCCTGGATATCTGTATCTTACGAAAAATTACCACATCAATTAGTAAGAATAATGATATCCATAGTTGAGCATAAAAGTAGTGAATTTGTTTCTATTTACACAACTCCCTCGTTTGTGCGAAGCGGAAACGAGGGGTTTGAAGTAAATTGCTTGTAGCGAGAGGAATACGACAAGTGTAGACAAGCCTTTTTATAAAGGTTAGAGTTTTTTATTCTGAAAGATATTGATTGTTTAGCGTATTTATAACAAATTGTCGTAATAAAAGGGGGAGTTGGGTATGTTCTGAATATTATAGATATCTTTAAATTTTTGTTATGTACTTACCGTCATAATATACTGTGGAACCATAATAATACAGATATGAAACAATTAAAACTTATTATTCTGTTAAGATTAATGATTTTCATTTTCCTTGCATACAGCCTTTCATGTAGTGAAGGTCGTAGGGATATAACGCTTACAGATAATTCTTTTCACACCATCCCTTTCGATGAAATTATCAAAACAAAACGGGAAGTTAAATTGTCCGAATTTGCAACAGATGTTGAATTCATTCAGTTTGAAAACACTCCGGAGGCATTTCTTGGAACTTTTGAGGACATCGAAAGTACTCGGGACTATTATTTTGTCATGTGTTGGGATCAACCTATCTTACAATTCTCACGTACCGGGAAACTTATTCGAAAAATTGGGGCAATTGGAAAAGGTCCAGAGGAATATCTCATGTGTTTGAAAATGTGCATCGACGAAGAAAACGCGAGAGTATATGTACATACAACTTTGTCGAGTATATTGGTTTATAATTTTGAAGGAAAATACATTAAAACGATTAAAAACCCGGCACTTGAGCGTACAATGAATTTTTGGATTTGGGCAAGGGATAGCATGCTGGTTAGTTATTTTGAACCGGTAATGGGAAACGAATCCTATGTGTTTATTGAATATAACGAACAGGGCGATACCCTGCAAGCAATTCAGAACCATATATTCTTTGACGTTAACGAACAAGCCGTCCCCTTCCAAATTTCGCCTTTTGATGAGCAAAATTTTTCATACCGCTTTGAAAACAAACTTCATTTGAAGGGATGCTATAACGATACAGTTTACACCTATGACGAAAACAATAATTTTGTTCCTAAATTTTTGATCGATTTGGAAAAGCATAAACTCCCCGAAGATTTAATTTATGAACGGAAATGGAGTAGACCATTGCCCGGCGGTCTTTGCTGGACGGGGATTCACGAAACGACATATTTTGTGTTTATTCCGTATGGTTTTCATTTCGATCAAAATAAACCTGAATCTGAAATCATTGAAAAAGGATTGGTTTTGTATAATAAAAAAACAAAAGAAGGTTTAGCTATAAATGAAACCCAACAGGGTGGCTTTGTTGATGATATATCCGGAGGTCCCGATTTCAGACCAATAATAACCAACGATAGCTCGGCAATCATGTTGGTTTCTGCCCTTGAAATGAAGCTGCACCTCAATTCTGATGAATTCAAAAATAGAGAGGTTAAGCATGCTGCAAAGAAAGAAGAGCTTGATCAACTTAAGAAAAACATCACTGAAAACGATAACCATTTTTTGGTTTTGGTGAAATTTTAAAATATAAAGGCAGGAAGCACTTAAAAAATTATTCACAAGCCCTCTAATGGCGCAAGGTTTGCAACTTGTGCCAAGCCAAACATCGCCCAACCATTACGGCCGCAACAACATCCCAACTTTTCACAACGCCCTACCACTGCCGATTTTTATTACGTACTCACGTGTTGTAATTCATTGTAAAGTGCATTATAGTGCTCTATTCTTGATTAAAGTTGAAATATTTTGTATTTTTGCAAATAAAAGAGCTATATTATGCACTTTGGTGAATTGATTAATACAATAAAAGAACGCAGAGAAAACCTGAAGGTTAACCAGGAGAATTTGGCAAAACTTTCAGGAGTTGGATTAAGAACACTTAAGCAATTTGAAAGTGGGAAAGGTAACCCTACGTTACATACTATTCAGAAAATAGCTGATGTATTGGGATTGGAAGTTTGTTTAAAGGTTAAAAAAATAATTGATGAGGAAGGCAAAAATACTTTATAAGAACGAAGAAGCAGGCATGTTAATTCAGCATGATAATGGTTCATTTACCTTTAAATACACAAGCTCGTGGACTAGCGATACAAGCAAACCTTCCATTAGTTTAACCCTGCCAAAATCTCAACACGAATATCAATCCGATTTTTTATTCCCTTTTTTTTATAACATGCTGCCCGAGGGTTCAAATAAACAAATAGTTTGTAAACTGAATAAATTGGATTTAACCGACTATTTCGGGATACTCCTTACAACGGCAAAGAATGACAATATCGGTGCGATAAAGGTTGTTAAAATTGAATAATTGAATGATTTTAGATGAAATTAAATATTGTCCGGGAACTTTAGCTGAAGGTTATACCACATATAGCAGAGCATGTCTTTCAAAAGTATTTAAAGGGAAAAAGGTAAGTCATATATTGCCTTACAATTCCCCTTTTTCAAATTCAGAAACGGATAAACTTTTTAATGAGAACCGTAAACAAATGTCAATTTCAGGTGTGCAAGAGAAATTCTCAGTGTTACTTGATAAAAACAAACTGCGGCTCATCAGTGAAGGAGAGCAAGGTGAATATATTCTTAAGCCTATTCCGGGTGCAGGAAAAAGACCCGAGTGCATGCCTGCAAATGAACATTTAACGATGCAAATTGCAAAACAGGTTTATGGAATAGAAACAGCTGAAAATGCACTAATATTTTTCAAGGATGGATCACCCGCATACATTACAAAGAGATTCGATTTAAAAGATGACGGTTCAAAATTAGCACAAGAGGATTTTGCTTCGCTTTCAGAAAGAACCCCGCAAACACATGGTGAGCAATATAAGTATTCAGGAAATTATCTTGAATTATTTGAAATATTGAAAAGGTTTGTTCCTGCCTATCATGTTGAAGCTCCAAAATTCATTAAGCTATTAATATTCAATTATTTATTTTCAAATGGCGATGCTCATTTTAAAAATTTTTCAATAATTGAAACCTCAATGGGCGACTTTAAATTAAGCCCTGCATATGATTTGTTAAACAGTAGGATACATATTGACGACAATGATTTCGCTTTAGTAGAAGGGCTTTTACCCAAAAGCTTGTCACAAGGTAAAATCTTTTTACAATTTAGAATTTTATCAGAAAAAGCAGGGATTAATGAAAAGGTTTATAAGGACTTACTTAATACAATGCTTAAACAAACTGATTTAGTTGAAAAATTGACTTTTTCTTCTTTTCTGGATGAAAAAACACAAAGATATTATTTCCAGTCATACCAAACTCGGCTTAATAAATTTAAGAAAGAATGAAGTACCTAAAAGCGGGTTACTAACTTCGGTGTCATTCCGGGGCACCATCCCAAAAGAAATTGGGCAAAATGCGGTGATAACAGAAAATGAAAGCGTGTTATCCTGTTCCGATAGCTAATGGGATTTCGAAGGGTCTCTCCGGATAGGTACAGATTTCTCATTCCGCTACTCTCCATTCGAAATGACACGCTGGTCGAATTCTGTCATTCCTCGTCGGAATGACAATTCTCCTTAATGGCGCAAGGTTTGCAACTAGTGCTAAACCAAACATCGCCCTACCATTATGGCCGCAACAACATCCCAACTTTTCTCAACGCCCTACCACGGCCGATTTTTAAGATGCTGACGCATTTTGCCCCCCCTGTTAAACAACAAGAATTCAGCAACCAGCAAAGCTCCCCCGTAACAAAAAGCACACCCAAAACCTCCCACTCTTAAGGGGGGGTTGAGGGGGGGGTAAATAAATTGTAATGAAAACTCGCGCTAAAGGCGTATGGTGCTTATGCTGTTTGATTATTTATCTAAATTTAAAAGAATTTTACCTAAAATTAGAACACAATATCCCTAAGTTGATAATATATTAGCATCGTAACCTATAAGAACTATGCATAATCATCAACCTTCTACTATGAACAAAAAAAACATGCCCGGTAAATTGCTCGTTAAGCAAAAAGAAAAATCGTTTGTTATTAACATGAACGATATCGTTTACTTAAAATCGAAAAACAATTACACCAAAATTTTACTCACCAATAATGTTATTCTTTTGGCCACATCCGAAAACCCGAAGTACCGGTTAGGTTTAAATGAAATACTGAAAGGTACAGTTCCCTTATTTCGTATCGATTTTGGCTGTATAAACAACCACACAGAACATACAAATGCCCCCTATTTTTCAGTAGTAACGCCAGAACTGGATTTGAAATATTTATAGATTTCAGACAACAACGATGCAGGAATGATCAGGTATAATATCCAAAAAAGTTGTCGAAATAATTGATCCTTGATGTTAAGTATTATGCAAACAGTAAACAAACCATCGAATATGATATGCCAATATCGCAACAAACGGCTTATGCGGTTCATTGCGATGTGGATAGTCTTACTCCTATCGGTATTTAAGCCTGTAATAATCCATGCACAACTTTCTCATGAAGTAGTTGCCAATGTCTCCCTTGCCGAAAAAATCTACTTGCAAACTGACAGACAAGTATATTCTACAAATGATACCATTTGGTTCAAATGCATTGTCGCCAGTGCCTTCAACCACAAGCCGACCACGCTGAGCGGGGTACTTTATGTTGAACTGATTGCGCCAACAGAGCGAATCGGTCAAAAGAAACTCATCAAACTAAACGGTGGCATAGGCAGTGGTTTCATAAGTATCGATGCTCATATTCCCGAAGGCATTTACCAATTACGCGCCTATACACAGTGGAACCTGAACTTTGGGGCCGATTTCATTTTTACCGAATACCTTACAGTTATAACCAATGCCAAACAAAAAGATAATGTGCCGATTAACGGGGTTTCACTGGTCAAACCCCAGGGCGGTAAACAACTGTTGAAAGCCTGTTTCGACCCGTTAGCAATCGATAGTCTGCACAAAGGAAAACTGACTGTTTTCTTCACGGTGAACGACAAAACCGATTCTTTGCATATCGGCAAAGGCGACAACGGCCACTATTGGTTGGAGCAAAATATTGATGACAGTTGCCGTTTTGTGACACTTAAAATGCAAACCGATAACATGGCTAATTACGCCAAAACGGTGCTGATAGACGAAGACTACACCGACCTTCAGTTCTTCCCCGAAAGCGGAGAGCTTGTGCACGGCCTTCCATCAAAAGTGGGCTTTAAGGCATTAGATGTTAATGGGAAAGGCATATTTG
>ERZ795048.3094-NODE-3094-length-12746-cov-4.462217_pt1 | contig 12746 bp, 7 predicted proteins | sample MGYA00375132_ERZ795048 | MGnify/ENA primary metagenome ERZ795048 (study PRJEB30177, sample SAMN05720225) | activated sludge metagenome | isolation source: Anaerobic digester | place: Hong Kong | collected 2014-12-17 ...
CTTTTAGTGGACGATATGCGGGTTTTTAAGGGTGACGGAACCTCTCCCCCGGCCTCCCAGCCTACTGGGGTAACGGCATCGGGTTACGACAGCCATATGGAAATCGGTTGGCTTCCCAATCCTGAAACCTATATCAACGGGTATGAAGTACAACGATCCACTGACGGAGGCAATACATGGCAAACAGTCTATGTCACAGATGATAATACCACGCGGCATATCGACTGGGTCAGGCCCCTGGGTACACAGGTAAGCGCTGCTTACCGTATCAGGGCACTGAATGCATCCAATGAGCCCTCGGTTCCGTCAGAACCGGCATCAGCTTCCACCAGAATTTTTTCGGACGATGAAATGCTGGATATGGTTCAGGAATATACCTTCCGGTATTTCTACGATTTTGCCCACCCTGCATCGGGGATGGCGAGGGAAAGAAACACATCGGGTGATGTGGTTACCACGGGTGGTTCAGGTTTTGGCATAATGGCATTGCTTGCGGGTATTGAGAGGGGCTATATCACACGGCAGCAGGGAATTGACAGGATGCTCAAAATAATTACGTTTCTTGAAAATGCCGACCGCTTTCACGGTGTCTGGCCGCATTGGCTCAACGGAAATACAGGTGCCACCGTTCCTTTCAGCGAATTTGACAATGGCGGCGACCTGGTTGAAACCGGCTTCCTTGTGCAGGGACTCCTTACAGCAAGGCAATACTTTGACCTGCCAACACCCGAAGAACAACAAATTACATCCAGGATAACAACTCTCTGGGAATCGGTGGAATGGGACTGGTACAGCCGCAGCAACTCAGGCGTACTATACTGGCACTGGTCGCCGGATTATGGCTGGCAGATGAATATGCAGGTCAGGGGCTGGAACGAAGCTGCAATCATCTATATGCTTGCCATTGCCTCGCCCACCCATGCGGTGCCTGCCTCATACTGGAACAACGGTTGGGCGGGTATGTCGTATTACAGAAACGGTAGGTCATTCTATGGATATACGCTCGATGTAGGATGGGACAGGGGCGGACCCCTCTTTTTTGCCCATTATTCATTCCTGGGTTTCGATCCGCGCAATATCAAAGATCAGTTTACCAATTATTTCAACCTGAACCGCAACCACACACTGATCCACAGGGCATACTGCACGCAGAATCCACTCGGACATGCCGGCTATGGCCCCAACTGTTGGGGTCTTACAGCCAGTGACGACCCTGATGGCTATATGGCCCATGAACCCGTTCAGGGTCGCGACAACGGAACCATTACACCTACCGCCGCGCTTTCGTCCATGCCTTATACACCGGCTGAATCCCTGGATGCGTTGAAGCACTTCTACAGGGAATTGGGCGCCAAAACCTGGGGATGGATGGGCTTTTACGACGCCTTTAACCAGAGCCGGAACTGGTGGGCCACCTCTTACCTTGCCATTGACCAGGGCCCCATAATTGTGATGATTGAAAACCACCGCTCGGGATTACTCTGGAACAAATTTATGGCAAATCCCGAAATTGCCCCGATGCTTGAAGCCATCGGGTTCGTGCCGGATCCATTCGGCAGTCAGGAAATTGACCCGCATCCGGATCAGATCCGGATTTCGCCCAATCCTTTGAATCAGGATTATTTCAGCATCAGAATAAAACTTGCTCTCCCCGATCTGCTGACCATATCCATACATGACATTTCTGGCAAAGAAGCAGCCTCTCCATATACCCTCACATATCGGGATAACGGGGAAGTTTCCTGTAATATCGGAACCGGCAGCATGAAAAAGGGAATATATTTTTTAACAATAATCGGTACACATCACAAGTCGACACACAAACTTATTATTCAATAATTGGTTTTTTAATAATTTAAAGAAAGGAGGAGGCTTTTCATTTTCCGAGGTAATTCAATCTTTATCAGCAAACAGCCAGGTTAAATAACCAATACGAACCAACAACCAAAACAGAACCAAATGAAAAAAATTAAACTACTCTTTATTCTGATTCTCGCGCTGGGGATGATCCCTGCAGCGATGGCACAGCAGGTAAGGGTTTCGGGGCAGGTCAAGAATGCCACAAACGGAGAGACCCTTCCAGGCGTAACAGTAGTTGTAAAAGGAACTACCAGTGGCACTTCCACCGATATTGACGGACGTTTCAGCATTGAGGTACCTTCCTCTGCAATACTGGTATTCAGCTTTGTGGGCATGGAAACCCAGGAAGTTCCTGTGCAGGGTCGTACCACTTTAAACGTTTCTCTAAGCACATCCGCCAGCATGCTTGATGAGGTGGTGGTAGTCGGTTACGGATCGGCCAAACGCATGGACCTGACGGGCTCTATTACAACTGTTAAAGCGAAAGACCTGGCGTATCAGGCAGTGGCCAATCCCGCACAGGCCCTTCAGGGAAAGGTAGCCGGGGTTCAGGTAACCAACAGTGGTTCGCCGGGCAGTTCACCGGTTATCCGCATCCGCGGACTGGGAACCGTTTCATCAAGTTCATCGCCGCTTTATGTTGTCGACGGCATTCTCACCAACGACATCAGCTATCTGGGCACCAACGACATAGAGAACATCACCTTCCTCAAAGATGCCTCTTCATCGGCCATTTACGGGGTGCGCGCAGCCAACGGGGTTATTATCGTTACCACCAAGCGCAGCCAGAGCCGCGAAGCCAGAATTTCCTATTCGGGATATACCGGATTCCAGAAAGTGGTGAATAAATTTGAACTGGCCAAAGGACGACAATATATCGACCTGGTTAATGAAAAAAACCAGCTGCTTGCAGAAGCTTCCGGAAGCTCCTTTACCCCGATCGATCCTGCCGAATATCCTGATGAAATTGACTGGTATGATGAGGTCCTGCGCGAAAAAGCCCTCACCCAAAGCCATGATATCAGTGTAATGGGCGGGTCGGCCAAAAGCCTTTACACTTTCGGGGCCTCCTGGTTTATGCAGGAAGGGTTGGTGAAGGGTCATGATTACGATCGCATCAATATCAGGTCATCGCTCGAATCTGAAGTAATGAAAAACCTGAAAGTCGGGTATTCGGCCAATTTATCAACTTATAAGTTCAAGGATGTACCCGGCGTTTTCTATAATTCTTATGTTGCACCCCCTGTTTTTACAGCCAAACTGAATGACAGTACCTTTAATCCGATGGGATCAGGCAGCCTGGGCAATTTTTCCAACCCTGCCGCGCAACTGTATTATTTCAACAGCCGTTCAAACGGCATCCGTTTTCTGGGCAGCGCTTTTGCCGAACTAAAGATTCTTGAGCATTTCAAGCTGAAGACCTCCTATGGTATGGATTACGGAAGCAACAGGAACCGTAGCTACACCCCTTATTATGTGGTTTCTGAAACACAGGTTGATACCAACCGCACCCTTAGCCGCTCCATGAATTATTCAACCGACGGTTTCTGGGACAACACCCTTACTTATGAAAACACCTTCGGAAAGCACAAAGTAACTGCGATGGCAGGCATCTCTGCCCAGGAATTCCGTAACCTTGGTCTTTCAGGCAGCCGCAGTGGGGTAGAAAATTATGGAGATCAATCCCTGTATCTCGGCTTCGGGGATCAAACCACTTCCAACTCAGGAGACTTTGGCTCAAAGATCACAGCATTGTCCTATTTCGGAAGAGCGACATATAATTACATGGATAAATATCTGTTTACCGGAACACTTCGATATGACGGCAGCTCAGTTTTCCCCTCCGACGAACGCTTCGACCTTTTCCCCTCGGTTGGTTTAGGCTGGGTGATGACAAACGAAGATTTTATGCAAAATCAGAGCATTTTTGACTTCCTTAAGTTAAGGGCCAGCTGGGGTGTTACCGGCAACAACCGGATTCCCGCAAACATTTACACACTGACCATTGCAAAAGGCGGAGAACTGTCAACGGCTTTCGGACAGGGCGGCAATGTGGTGATTGCCGAAGGCGCCAACATTACAAGTGCAGTGCCCCCCACTCTGAGATGGGAAAAAGTAAAGGAATTCGACATCGCATTTGAAGGTTTGGCTGTCGACAACAAGTTATCGTTCGAACTGGATTATTATCACAGGCTCACCGTTGATGGCATCTTCCCGACCACCCTTTCGGCTACTGCAGGAACATCGGGCAGCTATCTTCAAAACAACGGGGATTTTCTGAATCAGGGAATTGAACTTACTCTCGGATGGGCCGACAATGCCGGCGACTTCAATTACTCGTTTAACACCAACTTTACCTACAACAAAAACGAAGTTAAAGAGCTGCTCGAAGGCACGCTCGGACTATTTGGCGGGAACCTCCCGGTTGGAGGATTTTTCTCAACCTATACCATTGTCGGGGAGCCCATTGGTTCCTATTACGGCCGCAATGTGGTAGGGATTTTCCAGAACGATGATGAGATAAACAATTACACATGGACCAATCCCGAAACCAACGAAGAGGTGTTGATTCAGCCCAATGCAAAACCAGGCGACTTCAAGTATGAAGATGTGGACAACAATGGACTGATTGATGCCAAAGACCGTGTATTTCTGGGAAGTGCGCTGCCGACCTATCTTTTTGGCTTTAATGCCACCCTCGAATACAAAGGCGTTGACTTCAGCGTTGATATCTATGCACAGGGAGGTAATAAGATCTATAATGCCAAACGCGCCCAGCGTCTCGGTAACGAAAACTATGACCTCGACTTCTACGAAAACCGCTGGACCGGAGAGGGCTCAACCAACGAATATCCTTCAGCCGACCTCACTGCCGACAATATGCTTCCAAATTCCTGGTACATTGAACCCGGCGGATTTGTGCGCATCAGAAACATACAGGTAGGATATACCATTCCTGAGAAGGTGGTCACCAAACTTGGCATAAGAAGTGTCCGTTTTTACGTTAACACATCTAATCCGTTCACATTCTTCAAATATAACGGATTCAGCCCGGAGATCGCCAGCAGCTCGCCCACCTCTCAAGGCATCGACCTGAATGTTTATCCGATGTCGGCCACATATAACTTTGGTGTCAATGTTAATTTCTAATCTTAAAAATCAGGAAATTATGAAAGCGTATAAATGGATATTTCCCCTTCTGATGCTGACAATGGTCGTTTTCAGCTCCTGCCAGGATTACCTGGATTTTGAGCCTGAAAATACCATTCCTGCAGAAGGTTTTTTTGAAACCCAGGAGCATGCAGAACAGGCAGTCAACTCGGTTTATGCACATTTCCGCTCATGGGAAATGGTTTCCTTTGCATTTATCATCATGCAGGAAGTTACTTCCGACAATGCCGTTAAGGGTAGTGCCGTTGGTGATGCATCATTTATCAACGACTACGATAACTTTGCCTTTACACCCAATCAGTTTGTATTGAAAGACTATTGGGCAGGCAGATATCGTGGAATCAACAAAGCGAACCAGGCGATCACCAACATTCCGGCAATTACCATGAATGAGTCGCTGAAAACCCGGCTGATCGGTGAAGCCAAATTTCTTCGTGCGCTGCTTTATTTCGATCTGGTAAGGGCGTATGGCGATGTACCTACCCCCCTGTCTGTTCCGGTTGGCCCTGAAATCAATTTCAGAACCCCAAAGACTCAGGTTTATGAATACATTGAGCAGGATCTGCTGGATGCCATTGCAGTGCTGCCTGATACCTATGATGCAGCAAACAAGGGGAGAGCCACGGCAGGTGCAGCAAAAGGATTGCTGGCAAAGGTATACCTGTATATGGAAAGGTGGGGGGACGCCGAACGCCTGGCAACCGAAGTGGTTACTTCGGGAAATTACAGCCTCGAACCAAACTTCTATAATGTATTCAGGGTTGCCGCTGAGAATGGTCCGGAATCTGTTTTTGAGATTCAGGCCCAGCAGATTGAAGGAAACTGGGGGGTATCATTCTCCCAGCATGCTGAAGTACAATCTGTACGCGGTCAATGGGGATGGGGGTTCAACATCCCCACTGATGATCTGGCTGCCGCTTTCGACGCCGCAGGAGACCAGATCAGGAAAGCCGCAACCATCCTTTACAAAGGCGATACCACCCCTGACGGGGACATCATTGCCGGAGTTCCATCCCTCGAGGGGATAGAAGGCACACCCAGGTACAATGGCAAAGCTTACTACCCGTCATCTCAACAATTGTTCGGGCCCTATGGTTCAGGCCAGAATATCCGGGTATTGCGTTTTGCTGAAATCCTGCTTATTCAGGCAGAAGCGCGCATCAGGCAGGGAAATGCTTCAGGCGCTGTTGAACCTTTGAAACTGGTAAGAAACAGGGTTGATCTGCCTGAGATCAGCTCCCCGACACTCGATGATGTATTGCTCGAACGCCGCCTTGAACTCGCCATGGAAGGAGACCGTTTCTTCGACCTTGTGCGTACCGGAAAAGCAGCCTCGGCACTGGCTTCAAAAGGATTTGTCGCAGGTAAGCATGAAGTATTTGCCGTTCCTCAGGAATTGATTGATCTCTCTGAAGGTAACCTGACACAAAATCCCGGATACTGAACCCGGTAATTATTAACTGATACAAGCTATTAACGGAGAGGTGCATGAATATGCCTCTCCGTTATCTTTTTCATCCGTATCCTGAAAACAAATAATTCTGTAAACCAGTGGAAGGAAGCCATGGGCGGTCAAACAACATCAACGCTGCAACCGTTCAATTATTCCCGGCACCCGTTGCCGCCCCGCCTGAATGATCCGGACGAAAGCGATGCCCATCGTTAACCATAAACCAAACCGCTACATCTCCGGTCCTGTATTTTGATTTAATCTGCTTTGATCTTCTGCTGAGCGTCTTACCGGTCATGATCCGCTCTATCGTCCGCATATCCCGGTTAAACCCCACATCAAATGCCGTGGCATAAAATCTTGCCTTATCCTCATCATTTTTCCATTTGATGTGCGCATACCTTTTATCCATGAGCTTCACAAACATCACAAGGTAACGCAACTGCCACTTTTCAGACTCCAGCCTGCGGGCCCGCTCACCCCGGGCTTTGGTGGTATTTGACAGTATAAACTTGTAGGGTCCCATTTTCTGGCGTGAATAGTTTCGTTCAACCAGTTCGGCAAATGAAGCCTTCATCTGGAACCTGCCTGTTGTGTAATGGGAATACTTGCGACCGGACTGAATATAGAGGGTGCGTAATGCCCCTCCCTCAACAAGATCGCGCAAGGCTGAGTACCTTATCATCTGGGGGATTACCGCGCTGAAAGCAATATCAGGTTTGATTTTTTCTTCCACTAAGGTATCAACCATCCAGGTATTTTTCAATAAGTAATCTACTGCATCATAGTATTTATTACCCAGTTCATTTGAAAGATCAGGCAAAAGCGGGTCAGGATCAGTCTGTGAAAACAAAACCGGCAAAAAAGAAAAGAAACCCCAACAGACCAGTATCAGCCGGCATAAAACAAGTGAAGGGCGATAATCTGAAACCACGGGCAGCTATTGGGAGATAAGTAAACCTGATAAGATTGACAACAAAAGCCAAAATTAAAAGAATTCCTTAAAAACTGCCTAAAAAACCACATAAACTGGCCCGGAATAATTTGCCTGAACAGATGACTCAGCTTTTTTGAAGTTATCAGAATGATCAAATAACCTGAAAATCCAGATATATTATCATTCCTGACACCTCCTGTTCCTCCTGTTACAGGCCAGAGTGTACTTTTAACACTTTTATAGAAAAAATGCGCCATTTTGTCGGAAAAAGATTAGCATCCTGCAATAAAAAATTCTATATTTGTGGGAGAAATTTTTACTAACCAAAACCAAACAACTATGAGAAAATTTACCCTTTTAATTGCTATGTTGTTCATTTTTGCAGGCGCTTCAATGGCTCAGGTCGTTGAAAACTTCGAAAGCATTAAAATGAACGTTTTTGCAGCCGGAGCTAACGGAGAGGTTGTTGTTATGGCCAATCCTGATCCAACCGGAATCAACCCGAGTAACACTGTTGCTAAAATGGTTCGCGGAGCCGATGGTGAATCCTATGCCGGATGGTATGGTACCCTTGCAACGCCAATCGACTTCAATACTACCAAATATGTTCATGTGAAGGTTTGGAAACCGAGAATCAGCCCGGTGAAATTTAAAATTGAAGAAGGTGAGACCGGTAATCTTGAAGTTGCTTCTATCAATCCGCAAACCGTTGTCAATGGCTGGGAAGAGCTGGTTTTTGATTTTTCTGACGCCACCGGCCCATATGTAAAAATCGTGTTCTTCCCTGATTTTGAAGAACCTCTGACACTCACTGAAGACATCACGGTGTATTTCGATGACTTCTATGTAAACAACGACCCGACTCCCGGAAGTGACCCTGTTCAGGTGCTGGAAAACTATGAATATATTCCGCTGAACATTATGACCGGTGGTGCAGAGGACCTCAGCAAATTCACCCTCGTGCCGAATCCTGATAAATCAGGAGTCAACCTCAGCGATTATGTGATCAAGTTCGACCGCGACATGGACGGTGTTCCCTGGGGAGGATTCTTTTCAGCCACCGAAGTGGATGTTACCGAAAACAAGTTTATGCACGTTAAAGCATGGAAACCCCGTGTCAGCCCGGTGAAATTCAAAATTGAAGCCGGTGCGGCAGGAACCCTCGAAGTAGCCTCTACCAACGAGCAGACCGAAACCAATGTATGGGTGGATTATGTATTTGACTTTTCGGAGAAAACAGGTACCTATCCCACCATTGTTTTCATGCCTGACTTTGCAGATCCTGTTGGATTGACTGAAGACATCGTTATCTATTTCGACGATATCGTTCTCAACAATGATCCGAACCCCATGACTCCTCCCTCACTCACCATAAATGTTGATATGAACGGTACCGGTGATATGACCGGCGTTCCTGTTTACATTTCAGGAGCCCTGGGTGGCATCTATGGCACATGGGATCAGCCAGGAACCAACCCCAACAATGAAATGCTTGACACTGACGGCGATGGCATTTACACCGTTACCCTGATGTTGCCTGACGGACTCTACGCATTCAAATTTTTCAAAGGCGCAAGCTGGGACAATGGCGACCCTGCACCGGGCGGCGACCGCACCCTGCAGTATTCAGGCACTATGAATGTTACCTACAAATGGGGTGTTGACGGTTTGCTCAGCGTTCCCCAGAATCCGCTGGCAGAGCAGATTAAAATGTACCCCAACCCGGTAAGCAACGAGCTTGTAATCAACAGCTCAGCTAAGGTTAAGGAAGTTACCATTACCTCTATGCTCGGACAACTGGTTGGCACTTACAGCCTCAACAGCAACGGCAGAACGTCCATCAACACTTCTGCATTGGGCAACGGCATGTATTTCGTAACCTTTGTCGGCGAAAACGGACACAGGTTCGTTCAGAAACTTGTCAAGAACTAAACCTTTAACAGGTTTAACGCAAAAGCTCCCACCACGGGAGCTTTTTTTATGCCCGGAAGCCATGCCACATACAAAGCGGCTCGATGGTCTGCTATGCTTACACAGGATCTCCTGATGTGCAAAATATTGTGATAAACCGCCTCAGGTATGCAAGCCTGCAAATATTGTTTTGATGCAGAAATTTAAACCTTTCCTGAGGAATGCTGTTTAAAACCAATATAAGGTTCAACATCATTTTTAATGGAATATACAATCCTGAAGCCTTCAATCGAAGGCGCAGCAGTGTTGCTTACCATCAGCAGGCCATCAGCCCTTAACGCCCTCAATACCAGGTTTTTTGAAGAGATGGATCATTTTATTACTACCATTGCTGCTGATCCGGGTATACGGACATTAATCATCACCGGTGAAGGTAAAGCCTTTGTGGCCGGCGCCGATATTGCTGAAATGGTTGATAAATCGCCGGAAGAAGCCCGGGCTTTTTCAGCCGTAGGGCAAAAAGTTTTTAACCGCCTGGGCGATCTGCCGTTCCCCGTTATTGCAGCCATCAATGGTTTTGCGCTTGGAGGAGGGATGGAACTTGCCATGGCCTGCGACTTCCGCATCGCATCAACGAATGCCCGCTTCGGACAACCGGAAGTCAACCTGGGGCTGATTCCCGGCTATGCAGGCACACAGCGGCTGCCCAGGCTTACCAACCTCGCCGATGCACTCTACCTGCTTACGACCGGAGAGGTGATTGACGCGGAAACCGCCTTACACATGCGGCTTGTGCAGAAAATCACACAGCCTGAAGAGCTGCTGGATGAAGCGAAAAGGCTGGCTGTCCTGATTGCCTCAAAAGGCCCGCTGGCAGTTAAACTGGTAAAAGAGGTAACCCGTAAAGGCCTTGAAATGAGTTTTCACGATGCTGAAAAGCTGGAGCAAAATCATTTTGGAGACCCCTTTAACAATGAAGGCAAAGAAGGCATGACTGCTTTTCTGGAAAAAAGAAAACCCGTCTGGTAAATTCCGACTGCCATGCGCCATCATCGCAGGGCAACATTGTCAGCAAGATATACTGCCATAAATTGAATCAGAAAACCTGAAAACCCGAATACATTAAAACATGGAATACGCAGAAAGACTATCGAATGTAACCGTGCTCGGCGCTGCCGGCAAAATGGGCAGCGGCATTCTGCTGCTCACGGCACTTGAAGCAGCTGATCAAATGCTGAAACCAGGAAACAGGGAAAAGCACTTCGTGGTTAACGCCGTGGATGTAACTTCTTCCGCGCTTCCGGAACTGATGAAGTACATCAGGACACAGGTGCTGAAAGCTGCCGAAAAAAAAACGGTGCTCTTACGGAAACTTTATGCAGACAGAAAAGAACTGATCGAAAACAGTGATATTATTGATGCCTACATTGATGATGTGATGGGAATCATCAGGCCCGGTACCCGCATTGAAGCCGCTTACGACAGTACCCTGATTTTTGAAGCCGTCAGTGAAAATGCGGAACTCAAAGCAAGGCTCTTCAGGCAGATCGACGAAAACAATGCGCACAAACCCTGGTTTTTCACCAATACCTCATCTGTTCCCATTGGCGGGTTGGACAAGGAGGCCGGCCTTGAAGGACGCATCCTTGGTTTCCACTTTTACAACCCGCCTGCCGTGCAGAAACTGGTGGAGCTGATTACCATAGCCTCCAACAGCGGCGAAATGAAAGAATTTGCCCTGCAGCTCGCGAAAAATATGCGAAAGGTGATTGTCCCCTCCAACGATATTGCCGGTTTTATCGGCAACGGCCATTTTATGCGCGATGCGCTTTACGGAATTAATCAGGCAACGGCACTGGCCAAGGAAATGCCCCTGCACGAAGCCATTTATGCAGTCAACAGGATCAGCCAGGATTTCCTGATACGCCCGATGGGAATCTTTCAACTGATCGATTACGTGGGCGTGGATGTAGTCCGGTTTATCATGAAGGTTATGAATCCATACATGGCAAACGAAGACCTGCACAGTCCGCTGCTCGACCGGCTGTTTGACCTCGGTGTTAAAGGAGGTCAGTATGCCGATGGCAGTCAGAAGGATGGCTTTCTGAAATACGAAAAAGGCAGGCCCGTTTCGGTCTACAATCCCGACAAAGGAGAATACATACCTATAGTAACGTTTGGGAGTCGGGTTGAAGCCTGGCTTGGCGAATTGCCCGGATCTGCCCCGGCATGGAAGAACCTTGTGAAGGCTCCGGATAAGGAAACGCTTGCCGCGATAGCATTTGATAACTACAAAACCATGGGTACCCATGGTGCTCTTTTGGCACTTCAATATGCCCGGCGTTCCCGTGAAATAGGGATGAAACTTGTAAGCGACGGAGTGGCAGCAACCGCAGAAGATGTAAATACGGTATTGCTGACCGGTTTTTTCCATGCCTATGGCCCCATCAATGATTTTGTTGTATAGATAAACGATCAAACGGATGAAACCCAGTAAAAAGATATATATGATAGCCGGTTACAATACCATTTCGATGGGAACCGGAAGAAAAGAATTCAATCCGAAAAAGGAACGCCCCGGATTAGAACATTATCTGAAGGAGGCAGGACAAGGAACGCTTCAACAGATAGGCGGAGCCGGGAATGTTGACGAGGGTGTAGTCGGGAATTTCATGGCTGCGCGGTTCAATAAACAGGCTCATCTTGGAGCCTTTTTAGGAATGATTGATCCGCAATTACGATTGAAACCTTCCACACGCGTGGAAGGCGCCTGCGCATCAGGAGGTCTGGCCCTGGTGACCGGTATTAAATCGGTCCTTTCGGGTTCAGCCGAAGTTGTACTGGCCCTTGGCGTTGAAGTCCAGAACACCGTGAAAGCCATATACGGCGCAGACATACTAGCCGGAGCAGGATGGTTTCAGCGGAGGAAGGAAGGGCATGCCTATTTCTTTCCCGGACAGTTCAGCGACCGGGCCGGAGTCTACTTTGAGAAGTATGGCAGGGAGAAAACCCGTAAGGCTTTTGCCCGCTGGTACCGCAATGCCGTTGAAAATGCCCGCCTCTGCCCTACCGCCCAGGAATATGAAAACAAAACTGCAGACCTGGAAGCGCTGGCTTTAACGGAACCCAATCCCAAAAGTTTCACTGATCATCTGAATGTATTTGACTGCTCCAAGGTTTCCGATGGTGCTTCTGCCATCGCCATAGTTACGGAAGAAGGATTGAAGCGCTGCGGTGTTGCACCAAACGATGCCGTTGAAATAGCGGGCATCGGCCATGCTGCCGACGACCTCACCGCCCTGCCTGCCGATCCGGCAAGGCTGGATACCGTTGCCCATGCCGTAAAAATTGCCCTGGAATCGGCAGGAATAACGGCCGGCGACCTGGCTACCGTAGAAACCCATGACTGCTTTACCA
>ERZ795048.3096-NODE-3096-length-12744-cov-9.263772_pt1 | contig 12744 bp, 11 predicted proteins | sample MGYA00375132_ERZ795048 | MGnify/ENA primary metagenome ERZ795048 (study PRJEB30177, sample SAMN05720225) | activated sludge metagenome | isolation source: Anaerobic digester | place: Hong Kong | collected 2014-12-17 ...
ACACTCTTTCCCTACACGACGCTCTTCCGATCTAGACCGGGACCACCCCGAGGTCACCGCCCTCCTCGGCTACGCCGGCGACCGGGGGTTTATCGTCAACGGGATGGAGGATCTGATGAACCTTCCCGACTTCGACCGGGTGTGCGTGGTTGCCCAGACCACCCAGAACGTCGAGGAATTCGAGAGGATGGCCCGGGCGATCCAGAAAAAGTACCCCGGGGCGGTCATCTTCAATACCATCTGCGATTCCACGGTAAAAAGGCAGGACGAGGTTCGCGACATGGCGGGCAAAATGGACGCCATGATCATCGTGGGCGGGAAAAACAGCGCCAACACGGAGCGGCTGAGGACCATCAGCGAAGACTCGGGAACACCGACCTTTCTCGTGGAAACAGCCGGAGAGCTTCAGAAAATCGACCTCGATCCCTTTGAAAACATCGGTGTGTCCGCCGGGGCCTCGACACCCAACTGGATCATCAACGGGGTTCTGGACCACATCGCGGGAAAAGGCCGTGAAAAACGGGGCCGACTGGGGACGTTCCTCTATTCCCTGTGGCTGTGGACGGTGAAAACGGACGTGTTCAAGGCCGTCGGCGCCTCGAGTCTCACCCTTGCCGCCCAGATCCTCCAGGGCCTGCCCCCGAACCCCCTGAACCTTCTCATTTCGGCTTTCTACGTCCATGCCATGCACAGCATCAACCGGATCCAGGAAAAATCTCCCCTGGAAGACCGCTTCAGGGAAGGTGAAAAACCGCCGGCCCGCCACCGGAAAGCCTTCGTGGGCCTGGCGAGCCTGGGCCTGGCCCTTTTTCTGTCCGCACTGACCGGCCTGTCCTCCTTTCTCCTCCTCCTGTTCATCTCTTTCGTGGGACTTCTTTACGATATCCCCCTTCTTCCCTCGCACTGGTCCATAAGAAAGATCAGCGCCATTCCGGGCTCGAAAAACTTTCTCATGGCCGTCGCCTGGGCCACCGTGTGCGCCGCCCTTCCGCAGGTCGAGGCCATCCGGACCGCCGCACCGGCAACGGCCGTCGCCTTTATCTTCGTGTTCGCCCTCGTCTTCATCGTCTCCTCCCTTGCGGACCTGATGGACATCCAGGGCGATCGGCTGGTGGGACGGGAGACGATCCCCGTCATCATGGGCGAAAAAAAAACCCGGGCGATTCTCCAGGGTGGAAGCCTCCTTCTCGGTATCCTCCTGGTTCTTTCCTACGGGACGGGGTTGACGCCGTCCTTTACCCTCGCCCTCCTCACCTCTCTGATTTACCTGTGGATTTGTTTCCTCATTTATGATAGAAGGTTTTCGCTTTCCGCCTTGGCCGTGGAGGGTTTCCTGGAAAGCAACCTTGTTCTTCCGGGAGCCCTGGCGGGCCTGTGGTTGTATTTTTCGTGACCCCGACCGGACCTTCGGGGCCGATTGCTCTCAATGGGGAGAGCCCGATTGTAACAAAGCCGAGAGAGACGAAAACCATGAAAAAAGCAGGGATCCGTTTCTTTTTGTTTATCACGATAGCCCTTCTTTCCGCTTGCGGGGGGCTTCGCTATGCCCAGGTCAACCCGGAGGCGAAGGACTTCCATCCCCGCAGCATCGCCGTCCTTCCCGTGGATGTGAGGACGAGCTACGAGGCCACCGGTCAGGCCGACGACATCCTGACCCGGACTCTCGAAAAATCGGGCAAGTTCAGCAAGGTGGTTTCCCCCGGTGAAATAAGAAAAGAAATGGAAAAGGACGCCGGCCTTTCACGGAACATCTCCGACTATGTCGCCAAGTTCAGGGCGGTCAACTTCTCCGACCCGTCTTTGACCCTGTCCCTGGGAGAGCACTTCGACGTGGAGGCGCTTCTCCTGGCGACGGTGGATTTCTGGACTTACACCGTCGAAGGGGAAGACAAGGTCGCCAAGGTGGGATTCGCTGTCGATCTCATCGACACCGCCACCGGTCGTGTTGCCTGGAAAGCAGCCCACCACGAAACAAAAACCTATTGGCTCATCAAGCCCGACCTCCCCGATGTTGCCGAATCGGTGGCCCAAATAATCGTCACCGATATGCCCCATTGATTTTCCCGCCCGCCGCGGAAGGGGCCGGCGCTTCGCGGGGAGGAATAAATCCGTAAAAATGCAGGAGGCTCCATGAAAGAGAAAGTTCAGGCATTGATCAATGACGTCCGTCCGAAACTGCAGGCGGACGGCGGCGATATCGAGCTCATCGACGTGACCGGAGACGGTGTCGTGAAAGTCAAGCTCCTCGGCGCCTGCGGAGGCTGCCCCATGGCCCAGATGACCCTGAAGATGGGCGTGGAACGGTACCTCAAGTCCAAGCTTCCCGAGGTTCAGAAAGTCGAATCGGTCTGACAAATCGACACGCTTTACAGGTCGATTGGATCGGATATCTTTCAGTACGTTAACTTTTTTGCGCGCGATCATCACCACATCTGGAGGACAGTGTCATGGCTTACACAATCACCGACGAATGCATCGCCTGCGGCGCCTGCGAACTTGAATGCCCCGTTGAGGCGATCAGTGAGGGTGAAGACATTTACGTCATCGATCCGGAAAAGTGCACCGACTGCGGCGCCTGTGCCGACATCTGCCCGGTGGAAGCCATTCTGCCCGGCGAAGACAGCAAATAAACCGTCGCGGAATGGAGGATCGTCCCCGAAAGGGCGCCATGGGTTCTTTCATCACCTTTGAAGGGATTGAAGGTTCGGGGAAAACGACCCAGATCAGAAAAGCCGCGGATTTCCTCACCCGAAGAGGGATTCCTTTCCTGCTCACGGAAGAGCCGGGCGGAACGGCCCTCGGGCACATCCTGAGAAAAATCCTCCTGGACAAGACGACCCTTCGGATCGGGGACAGGGCTGAGCTTCTTCTGTTTGCGGCGGCACGGGCCCAGCATGTGGAAGAGAAAATCCGGCCCGCCCTGAAAGCGGGCCGCGTCGTTCTCTGCGACCGCTTTTCCGACGCCACGGTAGCCTACCAGGGCTTCGGCCGGCGACTGGAACTCGAATCCATCCGCTGGCTCAACCGTTTCTGCACGGCGTCGCTCAGGCCCGACTGGACGTTTCTCTTTGACATCCCCGCTGAAAAGGGGCTGGAAAGGGTTCAAGAGCGATCCCGGGTGTCCGGGGCGGCGGCATCGGAAACAGATCGTTTCGAAGGTGAAGATACGGCGTTCCACAGGAGAATCCGTGAGGGATACCTGAAAATCGCCGGAGAGGAACCGGACCGGTTTCACCTTTTCAACGGCACCCTGCCCATCGAGACAATCCATGGTCATGTGTCGAAAACATTGACGGAGATCCTTCACCTCTGAAAGGCCATGTCGTTCAAAGACATTTTAGGACAGGAAAAACAGAAGTCCGTCCTCAACCGTTCCCTGGAACGGGACCGGATATCCCACGCCTATCTGTTTCACGGCATACGGGGCATCGGAAAATTTGAAACGGCCCGTGTTTTCGCCAGGGCCCTGAACTGCCTCACCCTCACCGGGGACGCCTGCGATGGTTGTTCCTCGTGCCGGAAAAGCATGGCGGGGAATCACGCCGACATCACGGAGATCCGGCCCGACGGGGCTTTTATCAAAATGGCCGCCATCCGGGAGCTCCAGCACCAGATCCAGTTCAGGCCCTACGAGGGGAAAAGGAGGGTTTTTCTCATCGATGAGGCGGAACGGATGAACGGCCCGTCGGCGAACGCCCTTCTCAAGACCCTGGAAGAGCCCGGCCCCGGGAACGTTCTGATTCTCGTCTCCTCGAGTCCTCACGGGCTTCCCCGGACCATCCCCTCCCGGTGCCAGCCCCTGCGCTTCGATCCCCTCGGGGATGACAAAATCTCCGCCTTTCTCGCGAGCCGCCATGCCATCGACTCCGCCCGGGCGGATCTCATCGCCGCCGCTTCCGGAGGCAGCCTGGAAAAGGCCCTGGAAATGCTCCAGGAAGGCTATCACACCCGAAAAAACGATCTTATCGCCAGGATTGCCGCCTGCCTGGAGCGGAAAGATCCTGCCGATTTCTTTTCCCTTCCCGTTCTTTTCGGGGAAAACAGGCAGGAGATCATCGGAAAACTGCACATCCTGGAAACCTGGTACCGGGACATGCTCGTGACCCGCGAGAAGGGCCCCCCGGGGACGCTGATTCATCCCGATCTGGCCGACGAAACGGAAAGCATGTCCCTGAAATTCTCCACCCGGTCGATCCTCTCCGCCATTGACGCGGTGCGCCGGGCCCGGGAGGCCGTCGAACAGAACGGGAACCGGCAGTTGACTTTGGAATCAATGCTGTTTAAACTCGTCGCCATATGAAAACGTTAAAAGCGCCTATAACCACTGAAAATGATGAAGACATCATCCCGGCGGGCCAGCCCGGGCCGGAAATCTGGGTGGCCTGTGTCCGGCTGAAGCACCGGAGCCAGGTCTTCCTTGTCCATCTCGGGGAGGATCCCGTCCGGAAAGGTGACAAGCTCATCGTGGAAGCGGAAAACGGCCTGTCGGTGGGCGAGGTTACCACCGCGTGGCCCTTCGACCCGTCCGACCCCGTTCCGGGAAAAATGAAAATGGCCCTTCGGAAAGCCCGGGAAGAAGATCTGCAGGTGGAAGAGGAAAACCGGGGGATCGAAGACCGGGCCTCCCTTTTCTGTTCCCGCTGCATCGAGAGCCGGGGCCTGCCCATGAAGCTTGTCGAAGTGGAGTATCTTTTCGACCGGAGCAAGATCATTTTTTACTTCACGGCGGAAAACCGCGTTGATTTCCGGGAACTTGTCAAGGATCTCGTGCAGCAGTTCAAAACCAGGATCGAACTTCGCCAGATCTGGGTGAGGAGCGAGGCCCAGCTTCTCGGGGGGGTCGGAATCTGCGGCAGGGATCTCTGCTGCACCCGGTTCCTCACCACCTTCGCCCCCGTTTCCATCAAGATGGCCAAGGAACAGCAGATGCTCCTGAACCCGGAAAAGATATCGGGCCTGTGCGGAAGGCTCATGTGCTGCCTGGCTTATGAATACGGCCACTACGCCAAGACAAAGAAGAGACTGCCCAAGTGCGGCGCCGTGGTGGACACGGAATCGGGAAAAGGCACTGTGACAAGGCAGAATCTCATGGAAGGGAAGGTCACCGTTGCGCTCCAGGACGGGAAAGAAACGGAAATCGCCCTGGAGGAACTGAAAGTCGACCCTTTCACCAGCCTGTAAGACAAGGAAGTCGCCGGCAGCCGGCAAAAAACATTTCGTCCACAGACGGGAGCAGAGAACCATGAAAAAGGCCTTTTACGTGACCACGCCCATTTATTACGTCAACGCCTCCCCCCACATCGGGCACGCTTACACCACCATCGTGGCCGACGTCATGGCCCGGTTCTATCGCCTCCTCGGTTATGAAACGTTTTTCCTTACCGGAACGGACGAACACGGCGACAAGATCGCCGAGGCGGCGGCCAAGGCGGGGGAAACCCCCAAGGCCTATGCGGACCGTTACAGCGGCCAGTTCAGGGCCCTGTGGCCGGAGCTCTCCATCACCAACGATCACTTCATCCGCACCACCGATGACGATCATGTAAAAACAGTCCAGAACATCCTCCAGGCGGTCTACGACAAGGGCGACATCTACTTCGGCCATTACGAGGGCTTTTACTGCGTGGGGTGCGAGCGTTTCTACCGGGAAAACGAACTCGTCGACGGGAAATGCCCGGATCACCAGACGGAGCCGGAATACCGGAAGGAGAGCAACTATTTTTTCCGCATGAGCCGTTACCAGGACTGGCTCATGACGCATATCCGGGATAATCCGGATTTCATCCGCCCCGAGCGTTACCGCAACGAAGTCCTGGCCTTTCTCCGGGAGCCTCTTGAAGACCTGTGCATCTCCCGTCCCAAGACAAGGCTCACCTGGGGGATCACCCTTCCCTTCGACGACAAGTATGTCACCTACGTCTGGTTCGACGCCCTCATCAACTATCTGACGGGAATCGGCTTTCCCGGCGGCTCCCGGTTCGACACGTTCTGGCCCGTCTGCGAGCACCTCATCGCCAAGGACATTCTGAAGCCCCACGGCATCTACTGGCCCACCATGCTCAAGGCCCTGGGGATCACCCCCTATCATCGCCTGAACGTACACGGCTACTGGAACATCGACGAGGGCAAGATGTCAAAAAGCCGGGGGACGGTCATCAAGCCCTTGGATTTAAAGGATAAATACGGACTTGATGCCTTCCGGTATTATCTCCTTCGGGAAATGGTCTTCGGCCTCGACTCCAATTTCAGCGAGGAGGGTTTCGTCCTCCGGCTGAACTCGGACCTGGCCAACGATCTGGGCAACCTGGTGAGCCGGTCCCTCACCATGGCCAGCCGGTACTGTGACGGAAAAGTCCCCAAGGCATCCGCGCCGGCCGATGAAGACCACATCCTCATCGACCGGGCCCTGAAGCTGCTTCCCGAGGTGGAAGAATTCTTCCGGGGTCTTCAGTTCCACAAGGCCCTCCTCTCGATCTGGGAATTCGTGGGCATGACAAACAAGTACATCGTGGCGCAGGAACCCTGGACGCTGGCCAAGGACCCGGATAAAGGGGATCGGCTCCAAACCGTCCTCTACACCGTCCTCGAAGCGATCCGCTTCATATCCGTCCTCGTCAGTCCCGTCATGCCCGACGGGGCGGCGACCCTTCTTCGCCGCCTGGGCATCCAGGACCCGTCCAGACAGGATTTTGAAAGTCTCCGTTCCTGGGGCGTCCTCGAACCGGGAAACCCCCTCACCGTGGGGGAGGCCCTGTTCCCCCGCGTCCAGTGGACAAAGAAGGAAGAAGAGAAGGTCCGGAAGCTGAAAGACGTGAAACCGGAAATCTCCCTGGAGGATTTCGCCAGGGTGGATCTCCGGGTGGCCCGGGTTTTAGAAGCGGAACCCGTCCCCCGGTCGGACAAGCTCGTTAAGCTGAAAATCGACGTGGGGGAAGAGCGGACGATCGTCGCCGGCATGGGAAAGGACTACAGGCCGGAAGACCTGGTGGGACGGCAGATCGCCGTGGTGGTCAACCTGAAGCCGGCGAAGCTCATGGGCGTCGAATCCCACGGGATGCTTCTCGCCACGGACAGGGAGGAAGGCCTCGCCCTCGTCGCCTTTGACGGCGATGTCCGGGACGGCGCGAAAATCCGTTAATCGTCCAGGTCGCCCACCTCGCGGGCCAGCTTCTCCGCCGACACCGCGGGGACCGAACCCCGGGGCCTCGCCACGGGAACATCCACGGGGCTGACCCACTTCCGGGCCACGTCCCCCGTCCCGGTGACGTTCAGCTTCCCGAACAGGAAGGCGAACCGCTCCTCCAGTTCCCCGCCGATGCCGTCGAGGACCTCCGGCGGCAGGGTCCACAGATCCGCTTTGTAGGGACCGAACCCCTTTTTCCGGGTCTTGTAGATAAACTGCTCCTCCGTGTCCTTTTCCTTCTTCTCCCCGGCCAGTTCCTTCCGGATGTACCCGTAGATCTTCTCCCGCAGGGACGCCGGGAAAGCGGGGCTGTCGTAGATGATGTTCTGGAACCCCGTGGCAAGGTGGATTTCCGCCGTCCCCGTCTCGGGGAACGCGCCGAAGGCCTCCTCGGGGAGGGTCGACGCCCCATGCTGAACCGCCCCGGCCAGTCCGTACTCCCGGCGGGCCGTTTCCGAAATCTCCCGGAGGGTGTTGAAGTCGATTTTCACCGTGGCGATGGACCCGTCAGGCAGGGGCACGCCGCCGTGGGTGGTCCCCGTCTGAATGCTGATCTTGCTGATGCCTTTGCCGGAGTCCCGGAGGCTTTTCAATTCCCGGAGGTATCCCGTCATGAACGCGCGGAATTCTTCCACGGTGGTGTTCCGGCCTCCCACCTCGCCGATTTCGCCGCCCACGGAGACGGTCACCCCCGGCGGCTCGAGTTCCCGGATGAATGCCGTCAGATCGGCGGTCACCCGGTAGTTGGCCTCCTGCTGCTCCTCCAGGGTCGGACGGTCCAGGTCCACCAGGGTCGACGCGTCGATGTCGATGTTGTAAAACCCGCCCTCCAGGGCCTCCCGGATCAGCTTTTTCACGTCCCCCTCTTCCCGGGCCGGGTCGGCGGCATATTTCTTCGCATTCATCTGGAAATGATCTCCCTGGAGAAAAATCGGACCCCGGTAGCCCGTCCGGATCGCCGCCGCCGTGACGGCCGCGGTGTATTCGGCGGGCCTCTGGTAGGTATAGCCGATCTCGGAACGGGCGATCTCGAAGATGAAGGGGCCGACGTCCTGTTTCAGGGCGGCCCGGAAGACCGCCTGGGCGGCCTGGTAGGTGATCCCCCGGAGGTTGATGGCGGGAACGGTGAACCCCGTGACGTCCTTCCGCCCCATGGCATCATAGAGGGTCTGGATCGAGGCGGGCAGGATCCCCAGGGACGCCCCGGCCCGGCGGATGATCCAACGGCACAGCGCCTTCAGGTCTTCGTCGGGGGAAAGGGCAGCCGTGTATATGAGGCCGTCGATCCCTTCCTTTCGAAGTTTCCCCTCATCCAATACCCGAACCTCTTCGTCCTTAACGTCGAGGATGTCGCCGACGGCCCCGAGCAGGCTTTCCCGATTTTTATGAATCATGGTTTCCTCTCCTTTTGATGTTTCCCGGTCCCTGCCGGCGAATTTTACCTCTCTTTGGTATTCTTGAGGTAATCACCGGCCTTTTCCACTTCGTACCGGCTTCCGATATAGACGGGGCTTCGCTGGTCCAGGCTTTCCGGCGTCATGGACAGGATCCTTTTGACGCCGTCGGTAGCCATCCCACCGGCCTGCTCCATGATGAAGGACATGGGCTGGAGCTCGAAGATAAGGCGGAGCTTCCCTTTGGCGGCGTTTTTCAGGGCGGGGTATGTGAAAACGCCGCCGCGCTTGATGAGAATCTGGTTGATGTCGGGGACGAACCCGCCGCTGTACCGGAGCTTGTATCCCTGGGCCTCAAGATCGGCCACATACCGGGCATGGGCTTCCGTCCAGTCGTTTCGCAGGCCGCCGATGCTGTAAATGGATCCCTTGTCCTTCATTCGGATATTCTCTTCCGAGAGAACGTACTCCCCCTCCCGGTTGAGGACGAACTCGTGGGTCCCCTTGCCCGCCGTGTAGACCATGGTGATGAGGGGACCGTAAGTGATGTACAGGGCGGCGACGATGCTTTTCTGCCCCTCCTCGATGATGGGAACCCGATGAATCCCGATGATCGTCCCGATGGCCAGGTTGGTGTCCACCAGGGAGGAACCGTCGAGGGGGTCGGCGGTGATGAAGTATTTCTCGTCCCCTTTCCCGCACTTCAGGATCTCCGGCTGCTCTTCCGAGGCATATTCCCGGACAAACCCGGAAAACTGGAGCTGGCTCTTGAGGATCTCGTCGGCAACCCGGTCCAGGGCCAGCTGTTCCTCCCCGTATATGTTCCGAAAACCCGCCAGTTTCCGGTTCGACTCATGGATTTTTGCCGATATGTATTTTCCCGTCACGGCGATCTGCCAGATGAGCCGGCGGAGTTCCATCTCGATCCCGGCCATCCACATGTGCCGACGGAGATCGACAAGATATCGGGTCGGATCGGAAATGTTCGTCATCGCATGCCTCCCCTGAACGATCTTCTGAACTTTAAAAAAAGCGGTTAAAAATTCACGAAAAAAGACTGGCTTGAAGGGTCCCCTGAAGGAAGCCGTGTTCTATCCCGCCTCCTTCCTCAAAATATCAGCTCGGGGCCTTTGCCGCAAGCGGTTTGTGTCCCGGACGTCAGTCAGGGACATCTCAGAAAGCATTCATGACCCTTTTTGTCGTTTCTCCACAGCGCCTAGGGACCGGTGGTCAGCGTGAAGGAGGCTTCGTAAAACTCGGCACCGGGGGACCCGGCCGAAGCGCCGCTCCCTGTCACGGCGATCCCCCGGCTTTTCACCCCGAGGGAGCTCGGGCTTCCCCGGTAAATCCCCAGGCCCGCCCCTGCCGGTTCGAGGCTCACGTCGCCCAGGGGAACTTCGCTGGCATAGACGACGATCCGGTCCTCACCGAAGGGGGGGACCACTTCCAGCTGAAAGGCATCGCCCTCCCCGGGAATCCGGTAGATCTCGCCGGCCCGGAAAAACGCGTCTTTTCGATAGCCGTTGGGAAGAAGCTGAACGATATTTCCCGAGGCGTCCATATCGACGACCCGGGCATAAAAATCCCGGTTCCCCTGGAGAAAGATCTCGATCCGGTCCCCCTTGCTGTAGTGCTTCTTCGAAGACCAGACCCTGACCTGGAGGGGAAGCCCCGGGTCCATGGCCGTCCCCGCCCCGGGGCGGCTGTCCTTCGGCTTCAGGCTGTATTCCACCTCCGCCCGGACCCACACGTGGTAGCGGCTGTTCTCCTCGATTCCCAGGTCCTTCTGCTCCAGGACCGTGACGGCCCCCTCGGCATCCGTCCAGATCAGGTCGTACTGAACCTCGAAATCCTTCACCCGGGTCTTCGACGTGACGTAGGTCCGGGCCATCTCCAGGGCCTGCCGCTTCGCCGTGGCCAGGGCCGCCGCCCGGACCTGGGAAAGGGTCATGTCCTCGGAGAGATAGGCATACCCGTCCACCTCGTGGATGGAAGATCGCTTCTCCTCGTCGGGAACCGCGGCAACACCCCGGTCCTCCTGCCCGGAAGAGACGGCGGGAGCCGAAAGCGTTCCGGCGGGAAGGATTAAAAGAAATAAAAGCCCATAGATCAAGGCACGACACAAAGTGATGGGTGGTTTCATGAAAGGCTCCTCGAAGAGGGACGCGGCGTCCCGTCCCGGTGCTGAAGCACATCATACAGAAAAGATCGGCCCGGCGTCAATGGATCCCCGGCGGTTCAGGAAGTTCTTGCCCCCCTTCGAACCTCCTGTTGCTCATGCCGGAACTTCCCCTGCAAAAATACAGGGAGTATACCGGCGTTCACACCATGGTCCGAGACCCTTTTTAAACCCTGTCACAAAGGAAGATTTTAGGTACTCGACTCATTACGACGATCAGCAAGTGGCCTCTTTGCGGTGAATATCTGCTGGCTCCATTGCGGCGATCCCTAACACATAGCATGGGGACATTCCACCTTCCCACTCAGACGCGGTTTCCGGGGCTTGATACTTGATATAGAAATGCCGTATTCCCAAGTCTTTCTGATGACAGTAAAACTTTATCTGGTACAGATGGCCATTATCCATACTGACTGTATGAATGGGGAATGGAAAATTTGAAACAACGTGGTCACTGAGTCTTACCGCAACGTCTTAGCGAAAAAGCAACATAAAAATGGAATGTCTTTAATCGGTCTTTAATCTTAGCCAATTGATCTCTGATATATTATCGACGTTATGGATATCGTCTCTTCTGGACGGACTAAACAAAAATACTTGCTACTTCAAAAAGGATTTTTTTGAAGTAGTTGGCGGCGCCGATTTTCAATCCAGTGTGACAACAATGCGGTATATTCCATAATAAGACATAGGGTAATATCAGGATTATCGGCAGCTTAATGCGGGGCTTTAAATAGCCCATGTCCGCCAAAGCGAAGACCAATACAGACAAGAAAAATATGTAAATATGGATCCATCTCCCCCAATCGACGGCAAAGACATACAGTGGCAACATAAAAAGAAGGGCTATTGTCGGAAAAGCATAGACATATTTCTCCGGAATATCGACACTTTTCAAAAAGTAAAAAGGGAGAAGGGATAGGATCAACGCGAATATGTAAGTGGCTAAATAATCATTTTGAAAAAAAATATTGGCGACCCAAAGCATTCCGTCATAGCTGTTTTGTTCTAAGCAATTTATCGCCCCATCACAAATTTTTGAATCCAACCCGTTCGATACCAAATGATTGCAAATGGCAGAGGCTTTGCCTATTCCCAAAAAAATACTTGAAAAGATCAAGGCAATGCCGGCGAGAATAACAAATGATGCCGCCAAGACATACATCGGACGCGCCTCTATTATTTTCAAATAGAAAAACAGGATCGTCACAATAATAAAAAACGGAAGGACAAACACGGCAAGTTCATGTGAAAAAAGGGCAAATGCATAAAAAGCAAGAACTAAAAAAATACCATGTTGAGGAAGACGCCCCTTCAAAAGGTACAAGACGTAGATGAGAAAAGGGATATAAACGAGGATCTCCTTTCTGAATCCCCCTTGTATGTCGTAAAAGGGAAAAAGCAAGAAGGCCGGAGAAAGAAAGATCATCAATTCCACACGGGATCGGTCCGTCCTGAAAAAAATCACCACTACGAGGAAAAAGACGAGAAACAGAAGCAGAAACTGAAGGGTAAAGACGGTCCACAACAAGTCAAATCCTGATATATGGGACAGGAAAAGAGCGACTTCACCGAAAGCCCCCCTGCGGATAAAGCCTGAAGAATAGTTGATCAACCAGTCGCCTGTCTTCCAGGTATTACCGCCATGAGAGACCTCAAAAAAATACATCAAAACAGTGCAGGCCAATCCTATCGAAACAACGGAAGCCGCGAGAATCTTTGAAGCCGTGGTCACCTGGTCTTTTTCGACGACCCCCTTCATAGTCACAGTTACTTCAGCTTCTTTATGGTCTCTTTTTCTCATGGTCTCTTTTAACTTTGATTTTCCTCCAGAAATCTTTTTGGTAATCCCACCGGATGAGAATCGTCACAAACGTTCCTGTTAACATCTAAACTTGGGAACCGTACTTTCATTTCATCATTTATTCAGTTGCGCTCGATATTTCAATATCAAAATACTTTAATCCTAAAACACCTATCTTTTCTAA